>OLQX01002586.1_pt1 | contig 11855 bp, 8 predicted proteins | sample 1672581 | NCBI WGS metagenome assembly OLQX01 (sample SAMEA3136701, study PRJEB25190) | human gut metagenome | reverse complement strand
GAACATCATGTTATTTTGGAATATGTCAAAACCTCATCCAATTTTGGATAATCCTCTTTTTTTAATGATTGATTTTCTTTTGTTAGTTTTAGTGTTGAAAGTTTGAGAATATCTAACTCTGTTTTTAATGATTGGTTCTTTTTTTCTAGTTCGTTGTTTAAATTTTGAAGTGCATCATTTTTTTTTGCTTTCATTTGATAAAAATTCTTTTTGTTTTGATATAATTGAATGATTTTCGGAGAGAAGTTTACCATAACATTCAACTTTTGCACGCATCAAATTGTAATGGTAGAATTCATCAAAATATGTTTGCTCGTAAAAATTAATTGTTATTGGAGCTGAGTCTGTGAATGAAATTTTATTTGCATTTAAACAAGTTGAATAAATTAAAAAATCATAGGCTTTTTCTGGTAATAAGTTTTCATTGATTTGAATTTGTGGATTACAAAATAAAGAACACTTACATAGCAATAAATACAAGTTATTAAAGTATGGAAAGTGATTATCGAAATCTTCTTTTTTATAAATAAAATCAGAAGTTATATTATTTCCTGGTGAAATATTTATGTTGAATGGATGATTATTTATACAGAGCTTAAAATTACTATAATAACAGTCAACAGCGTTGTTACTACAGTAATCATATGCTTTTTTTATATTAGAAAGAGAAATAATCATATTTGGATTAGCTATAAAAAGGTAATTGCCATTTGCACATTCAAGTCCCATTTTGATTTGATGTAAATAATTTGGGTATGGGCAATGAATGATTTTCAAAAAATTATAATTCTCGATTAGAGAAATGGTTTGATCAGAAGAGTTTCCATCAATCAGAAAAACCTCAAAGTCTTCCGACATTTCTTTTTGTAATGAATTAAGTAAGTCAGGAATATAATCTTTAGAATTATATGTAGGAATTATGATTGTAACGGGAATTTGATTTTTATTAGATATTTTTTGAAAACGATAATATTCATAACTGTTGAAAGAGTCTTCCAAAGTGAGTTCAGGAATTCCTAAATTAGCAATCCATTCATCTTTTAATTTATTAAGAAGTAAAGAATGTGATGGTTCTGCTAGAGTATCTAGATGCCATAATGCAAAGTTCATAGCATAATTCAAGTAGTCAATTTTTAACTTGTCATACATTTTAAATCGAATTAAATCTGATTTTAAAGCAATTAGCATATCATAAAAGCACCACCAGCTTTTTTCTCTAGTATTGGAAATTGAAGTTTCATGATCTCTGTGATGTGCAAGAACGCTATCAATAGTAACAATGCTTTTTGCTAAAACAATTGCATCAAACATGAAAAGAGCATCATTAGTAGTGCGCTGTTCTTGAAATTTTAAATTATATTTGCATATAAAGTCTCTTTTTATCAGTTTATCCCACGTCCATCCTACAAACAAACGAAAAACATCTTTTTTTACGTCAGAAATACAAAACGGTTCAAAAGAGGGTAATAATTTTCTGTTGATTCCCCAATCACAGAAAGTTGTAGAATTTTTTGAAAAAACATCACAAGAATAAACTGTAATATCTGCTTTAAACTTTTCAGCTTTATGATATGCAATTTCCAACATATTTGTCTCAAAAATGTCATCAGCATCTAAAATCGATAAATATTTTCCAGTTGCGATTTTTAACGCATTGTTTCTTGCGGCACCTGCACCACTGTTGGGTTGATTGATGATAATAATTCTATTGTCTTTTTTTGAATAGAAGTTAAGTATTTTTGATGTATCATCAGTTGAGCCATCATTGACGCAAATGATTTCTATATCTTTAAAGGTTTGATTAATAACAGAATCTAGGCATTCTTTCAAATATTTTTCTCCATTATATATTGGAATAATCACTGAAATTTCTGGATTTTTTTTCATATATTCTCCATTCACTTACAATTGATATGACTTTTCTGAATATTATCTATGTATAATATATCAGTGATATAATTGTACACATTTTTCAGAAAAATCTATCAATTGATTTTACTACATTAATTTTTTCCATGCCAATAAAGCAAATCGCGGAGGGCATGTATGGTAAATATGCTGTTTTTTATAATTAATCGTTTAATCTGCAACCATACGATTGTCGATTAAATTCTTAAGAATTGTAAAAGAATTGTTAAAAACCTATAATAATAAGGCTTTTAGGAGAATAAGATAGTCATGGATGCATTGGGAGCTTTATTAGGAATAGTGATGGGATGGTGTTATAACCTTGTAAATAATTATGGAATGGCAATTATACTTTTTACGATATTTAGTAAATTTGTATTATTGCCAATTTCTATTTGGGTACAATTTAATTCTATTAAAATGGTTGAAATGCAGCCAGCATTAAATAGAATTAAAATTGATCATTTTGGTGATAAAGATACAATTGCTGAAGAAACACAAAAGTTATACAAAAAGAATCATTATCATGCTACGGCATCTTTGATTCCTTTAATTGTGCAGATTGTTCTTTTATTAGGTGTTGTTTCAGTTATTTATCATCCAATGACATATGTTTTGCATATTGATAAAGATATTACGGAGAGATTTGAAGAAGTTGCAATACAAAATGACTCAAGTATTAATCCGGAGTCTAGTTCAATTCAGTTAGCAGTTGCAAAGCAAATTCAAAGTGGAAATTGTGATGCATATGTTGCTTTACAAAGTGAATTTGATAATAAAAATATTGAAGCTATAGTTAAAAAAGTTGATGCTTTAAAAATGAATTTTGTGGGATTTGATTTATCTTGGATTCCAACAAAAGATGGTGGAGCTTCTATTGTTGTCCCTTTAATTGCAGGTTTTTCTGCCTGGTTACTTAGTTTCTGCCAAAATAAAATGAATGTTTTACAGGCTGCACAATCAAAAATTGGAAATTATTCTACAATGGCAGTTTCTGTTGGAATTTCTTTATATTTAGGTTTCTTTGTGCCAAGTGGTGTTGCCTTATATTGGATTGCATCAAATTTATTGACAATTGTTCAACAATACCTTTTAAATAAGGCAATCAATCCAAAGAAATATGTTGATTGGAATGAATTAGAATCTACAAGAGAAGAATTGGCTATGTACATTTCTAACGCTAAGAAAACAAAAGCAGATAAAGAGCTAATTAAGAGATGTAAAGACGATTATAAAAAATTCTTGGAACTTGGAAATAAACATTTAGTGTTCTATTCAGAAAGTAATGGGTTTTACAAATATTATGCAGGGACAATTGATTTTATTTTGAAAAATACAAATATTCCTTTGCACTATATTACAAGTGATCCAAATGATCATATCTTTGAAATGGCAAAAGAAAATGACCAAATTAAACCATATTATATTGATAGTCAAAAATTGATTACTTTGATGATGAGAATGGATGCGGATGTAGTTGTAATGACAATGCCTGATCTCGAAACATTCCAGATTAAAAGAAGTTATGTTAGAAAAGATGTGGAATATATTTATGTGCCTCATTGTACAAATTCATTGAACTTAACAATGAGAGATGGATGTGTGGATTATTTTGATGCAATTCTTGCGACTGGAAAGCATCAAAGAGAAGAATTTGAGGCAATTCAAAAATTACATCATATTGAAAACCAGACAATTGTTGATGCAGGTTATCCTTTATTAGATGACTTATATAAAGATTACAAAAATATGCCAAAATCTGCCAAGGATAAGAAAACGGTATTGATTGCACCATCATGGCAGAAAGATAACATTGTAGATAGTTGTTTAAATGAAATCTTAGATCTGATTAAAGATATGGATTTTAATATTATTGTAAGACCGCATCCTCAACATGTTCGCCATATGCCTCAAAGGATGGAACAATTAAAACAAAAATATTCTGAGAATAAAAATATTGAAATTCAAACAGATTTTTCAAGTAATGATACGATTTTCCAGGCAGATGCAATTATTACGGACTGGTCTGGAATTGCATATGAATATGCATTTGCAACATGTAAACCTGTGTTATTTATTAACACCCCAATGAAAATCATGAATCCAAATTATGAAGAACTTGGTATTGTTCCGTTCAATATTTGGTTAAGAGAAAAACTTGGTGGTTCTGTTAATGTAGATGAATTAGAAAAGTTACCAGATATGATTCGAGATGTATTGGATCATCAAAGTGAATATTATGATACGATCAAGAAATATCGTGATGAATATGATTATAACTTTGAACATTCTGGAGAAGCTAGTGCAAGATTCATTATTCATGAAGTTATGAAAAAAACAAGAATGAGACAGGAGGAAGAAAAGAATGCGTAAATTATTTCGATATTTATATTTTTCTGTTGCTTTCTTCTTCTTGTTTATGGTTCCAGTACAAGCATATATTGATCCTTCGGTTATGACGTATGCAATACAAGCAGTTGCTGGAGTAGCGATTGCATTAGGAACTGTATTTGGATTATATTGGAGAAAACTATTGAAGGTATTACGGACAGTTTTTAAGGTTCGTTCCAATAAACATGCTGAAAATGAAAGTGATGAAATTTCATTTACAGATTCAGAAACAAAGAAAGTTACGACGCCAAAAGATATTAAAGAAAAAGAAGTGAAAGAATCTATTGGAAAGTATCTTTCTGTTAATCGTGATAACAAGAAACAAGAAATATCAGAAGATAAGATGTCATTTGGCAAAAGAGCAGTGATAATTGGATTAGATTTGTTGCCTGGATTGTTAATTGTTTGTGCAATTACATACATGCTTTGTTACTATGCGCCTCTTGAAATATATATGAATAATAAAACGGAATTCTGGTTTGATTATTCTGTATTGCAGCCACAATTATTAGAATTGTGTTGGACATTCTTGAAAATAGGGTTTCTAATTGTGATTGCTTGTTATGCGATTCATAGAAAATTATATAACGGTGCATTATTTGCTGGGATTTCTAGTTTAGCGATTTTATATATACAAGGCAATTATTTTGCAAGTAATTTACCTGCTATGGATGGTACAGAAATTGAGTGGGCGAATTATATGCCAGAGATGGAGCAATCTGCAATACTTTGCTTAAGCGTAATCATTATTGTAGCAATATTATTTAGAGTTTTAAAAGACAAGAAATTTTCATATGTAGTAGATTTTACGTGTATTTTGATTACTGCAATGCTGGTTGTTTCTTTAGCAGATATCAATAAAAATACGAATGGTACACAAGTAAAGCAGAATGCCTTTGTAGTTTCAAAGAATAATCAATATGATTATTCAAGTGATAAAAACTTTATTGTTTTTGTAGTAGATGCATTTGATTCACAAACTTTTAATAACATTGTTTCAAATAGCGATGAATATAAAGCAATGTTTGATGGATTTACATACTATCCAGATACGGTTTGTGCATACCCATTTACTTCACGTGCAATACCATTCATTTTGTCAGGGAAATGGTATGAAAATGAAGGTGAATATAAGGATTTTGAAGCAGAAGCAATTTCTGATTCTCCACTATTAAACTCTCTTGAACAACAAGGATATCGATTAGATGCATATGAAGATGAATTCTTATTTGATACGAATATGAGCCGGTATTCTAATGTTGTAAAGGTTCCTACTAAACTATCTAGTAAATATAAGCTTCGTGAGGAAGAATTAAATCTTGCATTATTCAAGTATTTCCCTTTCTTCATGAAAGGAAATAATGAAGTTAACTTAGACTCGTTTAGTGATTTGAAAGAAACAGAAGATCCAGATGTTGATTTTTTCAAGATGAGTGATTCAGATTATTATAATGATTTATTGAATTCTGAAATTACAACAACAGATCAGAAGGTATTTAAATTTATTCATATTGAAGGAGCTCATGTACCATTTAATTATGATGAAGATATGAATCCAATAGCTGATGGAACTTATGAGCAGAAGCAAAGAGCAACTTTGACAATTTTGAAACAGTATATTCAAAAATTAAAGGATTCAGGAGTGTATGATAATTCAACAATTATGATTATGGGTGATCATGGATACAATTATGATGATTTAGAAGGTAGACAAAATGCACTTTTAATGGTGAAGTCTGAAAATGAACATCATGAATTGCAATGGAGTGATTTACCAATTTCTTATGATGATTTACAAGGAAGTTATCAAAACTTATTGAATGGATTAGACAGTGAACAAGCATTTGATGGATTGACTGAGGACAATCAAGCTAGAAGATATTTACTTTTTAGCTATACAAAAGAAAATGTCATTACAGAATATTATCAAATGGGTTATGCAACAGATTTAGAAACTATGCAGCCATCAGGAAAAATATATAAGTATAAAGGAAAACATTTAAAGGAAAACCTAGAAGGACAGGAGTGAAAAAATGAAAGCATTAATTTTAAATTCAGGTTTAGGAACAAGAATGGGTGTTTTAACAAGTGAGCATCCAAAATGTATGACAGAAATTTCAGCAAAAGAAACAATTTTAAGTCGTCAATTAAGATTGCTTGCTGATTGTGGTATTTCGGATGTCGTTATGACTACAGGGGCATTTGATGCAGTTTTAGTGAAATATTGTCAAGAATTAGATACACCATTAAATATTACATTTGTTAAGAATCCTGCTTTTGCAGAAACAAATTATATTTATTCAATTTATTGTGCAAAGGAATACCTGGCAGATGATGATATTGTATTGATGCATGGGGATTTAGTATTTGAAGAGAGTGTTCTTTTTGATGTGGTGAATAGTAAAGATTCTGTAATGGCAGTATCTTCAACATTGCCTCTTCCAGATAAGGATTTTAAGGCAGTTGTTCAAAATGGAGTTGTAAAGAAGGTTGGTATTGAATTCTTCAATGAAGCAATGGCAGCACAGGCTTTGTATAAATTAAATAAAGAAACTTGGAATATCTGGTTGAATAAAATTGTTGAATATTGCGAAAGTGATGACGCTTCTAAAAAGAAGTGCTATGCTGAAAACGCATTGAATGAAATTACTGAAACATGTGAAATTAAGCCATATGATGTTCAGAATGCTTTATGCAATGAAATTGATAATGTTGAAGATTTAGCGGTTGTTAAAAATAAACTGGCAGAATTAAATAATAGAATTGTCTATATGTGCTTTTCTACTGATATTCTTCATAGTGGTCATATTTCAATTATTAACAAGGCTAAGAAGTTAGGAAAACTAGTGATTGGTGTAATGACAGATGAAGCAGTTTCTTCTTATAAGCGTTTCCCATTATTGCCATTTAGTGAAAGAAAAACAATGTTTGAAAACATCAATGGTGTTTATAAAGTAATTCCACAGAATGCATTGAGTTATAAAGAAAATCTAGAATTATTGAAACCAGATTATGTCGTACATGGAGATGACTGGAAAGAAGGTTTCCAGAAGCCAATTCGTGATGAAGTAGTATCTTTACTTGCAGAATATGGAGGAACTTTAGTGGAATATCCATATTCAAAAGATAATAAATACTCAGACTTAGAGGCAATCACAAGAAGAGATTTAGCAATGCCAGATATTAGAAGAGGTAGACTAAGAAAAGAACTTGCAATGAAGGGTCTAGTCACAGCAATGGAAGCCCATGATGGATTGACTGGATTGATTGTTGAAAATTCAAGAGTTTATCAGAATGGTGCTACACATCAATTTGACGCTATGTGGATTTCTTCATTATGTGATTCTACAGCAAAGGGTAAACCAGACATTGAATTGGTTGACATGACAAGCCGTTTTAGAACAATTGAAGATATTACTGAAGTTACAACAAAACCAATTATTTTTGATGGTGATACAGGAGGAATCAAAGAACATTTTGTATATACAGTTCGTTCTCTTGAAAGACTTGGTGTATCAATGATCATTATTGAAGATAAAACAGGTTTGAAAAAGAATTCTCTGTTTGGAACAGAAGTTAAGCAGACACAGGATTCTATTGAGAATTTCTCAGAAAAAATTAGAGCAGGTAAGAGAGCACAAAGAACGAAAGAATTTATGATTTGTGCAAGAATTGAATCTTTGATTCTTGAACAGGGTATGGAAGATGCATTAACAAGAGCATTTGCATTTGTTGATGCTGGAGCAGATGCTATTATGATTCATTCTAGAAAGAAAGATCCTGCTGAAATTTTTGAATTTGTTGAAAAATTTAGAGAGAAAGATAAAGCAACATACTTAGTTGTAGTTCCTACTTCTTTTAATTCTGTTACAGAAGAGGAATTTAAGGAAAGAGGCGTAAATGTTGTTATTTATGCAAACCAGTTAATGAGAGCTACAGTTCCAGCAATTCAGAATGCAGCAAATATGATTCTTGAAAATCATAGAGCACAGGAATGCGATAGTATTTTAATGCCATTTAAAGAAATCATTCGAATGATTCCAGAAGATGAATAGAATTGATGTATATGAATCAAGAAATAATCACAATTACAAATGAGTATGAAGTATTAGATGCATTATTTGAAACGCATGAATCAGTCTTTGTTGTTTGTGGAAAATCAATTCGAAATTTAAATATATATTCTTATTTGAAAAAGCTTGAACAGAAATGTAAAGTGATTTACTTTCATGATTTTCAACCAAATCCGACGTATGAATCTGTTGTAGAAGGCGTGCAGAAGTTTAGACAATCAAATGCAAAACTGATTGTTGCGATTGGTGGTGGAAGTGCAATGGATGTTGCAAAGTGTATTAAATTATTCTGCAATATGAATGATGATCATCTCTTCCTTGAACAGACAATCATTCCAAACAATGTTCATCTAATTGCTATGCCAACAACAGCTGGAACAGGTTCTGAATCAACAAAATTTGCGGTAATTTATTACAATGGTGTGAAACAATCTGTAACAGATGAAAGTATCATTCCTTCAAAAATCATATTTGATTCTAGCGCTCTGAAAACATTGCCATATTCGGTACGTTGTTCTTCTATGTTGGATGCATTGAGTCATGCAATTGAATCGTATTGGTCAATTAATAGTACAGATAAAAGTAAATCCATTGCAAAAGATGCAATTCAAAAAATTTTGAAATATAAAGATCAATATTTGAATAATACAGATATTGGAAACGCACAGATGCTAAAAGCAGCTAATTTAGCTGGTCAGGCAATCAATATAACGCAGACAACTGCAGGACATGCAATGTGTTATAAGCTGACGAGTTTATATTCACTACAGCATGGATACGCAACTGCATTGGTAAATGTTCAATTATGGCCATGGATGGTTGATCATATTGATGATTGTGCAGATATTAGAGGGAAAGAATATTTAAAAACTGTATTCTGTGATTTATCAGAAATGTTTGGTGGAACTACAATGAAGGATGGAATTGAATGTTATAAACAATTAGTAAATTCATTGATTTCTTCTAGTGATATTTCTGTGAATGAGAGTGATTATAATGTATTATGTTCGTCTGTAAATCAGAAGCGATTGAAAAATAATCCAATCAAATTAGATGAACAATCTATTTGTGACTTATATTATAAAATACTTGGAGGTCGAAAATGAAAGTTGAAACACTTGTAAAAGTACTTGGGGCAGATTTTTATACAGGAGTTCCTGATAGCCAGTTAAAGGCATTATGTAATTACCTGATTCATACATATGGAATTGATCCAAAGCATCATGTGATTGCGGCGAATGAAGGAAACTGTGCGGCTTTAGCTGCAGGTTATCATTTAGCAACAGGAAAAGTTCCTGTTGTGTATATGCAGAATAGTGGTGAAGGAAACATTATTAATCCAGCTGCTTCTTTGTTGAATGAAAAAGTGTATGCAATTCCTATGATCTTTGTTGTTGGCTGGAGAGGAGAACCTGGAATTCATGATGAACCACAGCATATTTATCAAGGAGAAGTTACTGTAAAATTACTTGATGATATGGGAATTGAAAGTTATATCATCAGCAAAGATACAACAGAAGAAGATCTTGAAAATGCAATGAAGCATTTTAATGATTTGTTGAAACTTGGAAAAGACGTGGCATTTGTTGTGAGAAAAGGTGCATTATCTTATGATGAACCTGTTGAATATAAAAATGACAATGTCATGAAACGTGAAGAAATCATTGATCACATTACTAAAGTGACAGGAAATGATCCAATTGTATCTACAACAGGAAAAGCAAGTAGAGAATTATTTGAAATTCGTACAGCAAACAACCAGAATCATGGATCAGATTTCTTGACAGTTGGTTCTATGGGCCATGCATCCTCTATTGCACTTGGTGTAGCAATTAATAAGCCTGAGAAAAAGATTTGGTGTATTGATGGCGATGGCGCTGCATTAATGCATATGGGTGCAATGGGAGTCATTGGAGCAAACAAACCAGCAAATCTAGTACATATATTGATTAACAATGGTGCTCATGAAACTGTTGGTGGAATGCCAACCGTAGCAAGTAATATGGATTTTGTGGCAATTGCAAAAGCTTGTGGATATCCTTATGCGGTGAGTGTGGATTCATTTGATCAGTTAGATCATGAATTATTGAAAGCTAAGAATTGTAATGAATTGTCATTAATTGAAGTAAAGTGTTCAATAGGTGCAAGAGATGATCTCGGTAGACCAACAACGACAGCTTTAGAAAATAAAAACAATTTTATGGAATATTTACGTAAATAAAAAAATCAAAGATAGAAAATATCATAAAAAATGATTTAAATTTCGTTTGTAATAATAAAACATTTTTGAAAGTGTTAAAGAAATTAAAGTTCTTTTTTGGGACTATGGTTCTTTTTGAACTGACAACAGTTACTAAGCAGTAACTACATGTATTTTTTAGAGGGAGGTCAAAAATGAAAATTGATATTCATCGCAATTCTCAATTAGACTTTGTAAGAATAGTGGCAATTTTGCTTGTATTCTATAATCACTATTATTGTTATGATTTTTTTCTTAATTCTTCTAACCCAGGTATTTTGCATTATATATTACTTATTCCGAGTATTATTTGTAAATGCGGGCCAACATTATTTTTTATGATAAGTGGTGCGTTATTGTTGAAAAGAAAAGAAAATTATTCGTCTGATGTGTTTCGTAGAGTGAAGAAATTTAGTGTGGCTATTTTTGCGATTGTATTCTTGAAATTTTGTTTTAATCGTTCATTTAGTAACGCAGTCAGTTTATTGTTAAATGGACTGAATTGGTATTTTTATGCGTATCTTGGTTTTTTGTTGCTGCTTCCTGTTTATCGAAGTATTGTGGCAAATTTAAAAAAAGAAGATTGGAGATATATCTTTCTATTAGTGATTATAACTAATATCTTATTTTCAATTTTTAGAGTATTGAATATTGATGTAGCTGTTTTGAATAATTTGCAGCCAATTGCAAGCCCCTGGGCTAGTTCTGCGTGGCAATGTATATTCCCATTGATGGGATACTTTATAATAGAAAACAAAGAGCTGTTTATAAAATATAAGAAAAAGATATTCTCTGGGTGTTTGCTTTCTATATTATTATCAATGATTTTAATTAGAATTGACATCAAAAAAAATGGCGGAGCAAATTATGAAATGTTACATCAATATTGTACGATTTTGCCAAGTATTTATATTTTTGGTTCAATAACTACAAAAGAAAAGATAAGTGAAAATATTTATTTAGAAAAGTTTATTGCAATTTGTGCACCTTTAACTTTTGGAATGTTTATTTTAGAAACACAAACTAATTTAGGTGGAATATTATTTATGACAATGTATCAATTGCTTGGGGTAAAAATTAATCGTATTTTAATCAGTTGGATTGCTATTATTTTGAAATTTATTATTTTTTCAATTATTGTTTACCTTTTACGTTTGATTCCGTTGGTTAGGCGATACATATAATATATTTAGGCTATATTAGCAAAATGGTGAATTCAAGAAATAGAATAAATGAAAAGATCA
>OLQX01002582.1_pt1 | contig 11864 bp, 13 predicted proteins | sample 1672581 | NCBI WGS metagenome assembly OLQX01 (sample SAMEA3136701, study PRJEB25190) | human gut metagenome | reverse complement strand
TTTTGATATTGGGTCGTTGGTTTGACAAAAAAGACACCCCACCTCGCTTATAATGGTACTTACCGGTTCCGGTAAAGACCTTACAGGCTGACGGGGGTGTCTTTTTGTATTACGAAATCTATGTGGATCTGCTGCTTGCGGAGAATTTTCTGATGAATTATATTCTCCTGAGACTCACCCGAAGGCTCCTGGGATGTTCTGCCACGCATCGCAGGAGCGCGGCGGCTGCGGCGCTAGGCGCCGTGGGGATCCTGGGGGGGCTTGCAGTTTATCGCTTCCTGCCGCCGCAGATCATGGCCTACATCGGAATCGCGGGATTTACAGGAATGGTAAAGTTTGGTTGTAATACCAGAGGCGGGAAACAGCTTGTCCTTGGATTTTTCTGCTGCCTGCTGATGTCTTTTCTGATGAGCGGAGGGATCCGGCTGCTGGAACGTCTTGCGGGAAGAAAGGGGATGGCAGCGACGGTGGCGTCGGGATTCGGCGTCTATGCTGCGGTCACTGTTTTTCTGAAGATACAGGAGCAGCAAAGGAAGGTACAAAAGCGGATGGTGACGGTCTATCTTGGTGCCGGAGGAAAATGGAAAAAAGTCAAAGGACTGTATGACACAGGCAACGCTTTGTGGGACGCCACTTCCAGAAAGCCGGTGTCAGTCATACCATATGAAGTTATCAGGGAACTGTTTTCGGAACATCTGCGGAAAGGGATTGCGGAGTTCATGGAGGGAAAGCCGGTCACGGAACCGGAAGAGCTTCAGGCTCTGCATCCCCATTACATAGTCTTCCGCAGCGTGGGATGTGAATCCGGCGTTCTGCCGGTGATCCAGATACCGGAAATGGTTCTTGTTCAGGGGAATACAGAAAAGCGTATAAGCACTCCCGCTTTGGCGCTTACCGGAAAAGACAGCGCTGCTCCCACAGGCTGCCAGATGATATTACATCCAGATTTGATGGACAGTTAGGAGGAAGAAAGTATGATGCAGGCTGCATTGCCGGCGGGAATCCGCTTTGGCGTGTTACGGAAATCCTCTTCGGCAGTATTTCGACCGGCGGGAGAGGTATTTTATATTGGCGGCGCGGATGTGCTTCCGGCGCCGCTGGAGGAAAAAGAGGAGGCGAAAGCGATTGCAGGGCTTTCAGACAGCGATAACCGGGAAGCGAGAAGCGCTCTGATCGAACATAATCTGCGTCTCGTTGTCTATATTGCCCAGAAATTTGACAATACGGGCGTAGGCGTGGAAGATCTGATCTCCATCGGAACCATCGGGCTGATCAAGGCAATCAATACCTTTAATCCGGAGAAGAAGATCAAACTTGCCACCTATGCTTCCAGGTGCATTGAAAATGAAATTCTGATGTACCTGCGCAGAAACAATAAGACAAAGATGGAGGTTTCCATCGATGAACCGCTGAATGTGGACTGGGATGGAAATGAGCTGCTGCTGTCGGATATCCTGGGCACGGACGAAGACGTGATCTATCATGGGATCGAGCAGGAAGTGGAGAAGAACCTTCTGGGAAAGGCGATCAGCAAACTGTCGGAGCGGGAGCAGACGATCGTAAAGCTTCGTTTCGGTATCAATATGCCGGACGGAAAGGAAAAAACCCAGAAAGAGGTGGCAGATCTCCTCGGCATTTCTCAGTCTTATATCTCCAGGCTGGAAAAACGGATCATGAAACGGCTGCGGAAGGAAATTGTGAGGTATGAATAAATTGGCAACCAGTTTTTCAACGGACTTCAGCATGTTGTAAAGAAGTATGAACAGGTATCGTCCTGCGGTGGCGGACAGAAAAAAGAAAACTCTATGGGAATGGAATGATTATCAGAACTTCCGTTTTCATAGAGTTTTTTGCGTCAAATCCAACAAGATATCTGGACTAAAGAATGGGAAAGCGTGTAGCCTGCGGCGTAAATTCAGCGGTGCGCTGGGACTTGAAAAATACGTGGACATCCTGCAGATGCTTTATTGAGGCGGAAAGAAAAATCCGGTATAATGAGACTGAGTATATTTGAAACTTCGTTTCGCTGTGATGATGAGTAAACGTTCATATGGCGGAACGGTTACGGGGATGAGGTGAAGAGTGATGAAAAAAGTGATCATTATTCCGGATTCGTTCAAAGGCACGCTGAGTGCCAAGCAGATCTGCAGAATCCTGAAGGAAAAGGTACATCAGCAGTTTCCGGCGTGTGAGGTTGTAACCGTACCGGTGGCGGACGGTGGAGAGGGAAGTGTAGACTGTTTTCTGGAGGCGCTGGGAGGCAGGAAAGAGACGGTGCAGGTGCATGGACCGTATATGGAACTTATGGAAGCAGAGTACGGGATTCTCAGTGACGGTACAGCGGTTGTGGAAATGGCTTCCTGTGCCGGGCTTCCCCTGGTGGAAGACAGGAAAAATCCCAAAAAGACAACCACCTACGGGGTGGGCGAATTGATCCTGGCGGCGGCAAAGGCGGGTTCGAAGAGAATCATTACAGGGCTTGGCGGTTCCTGTACCAATGACGGAGGGTGCGGGATGGCTGCCGCGCTGGGCATCCGTTTCTATGATGCACAGGACAGGGAATTTGTACCGACCGGAGGAACTTTGAAGGAGATCCGGAGGATTGACATGAGCCGGAGAGAAAAACTGCTGGATCAGATCGAGCTTCTGGCAATGTGTGACATTACCAATCCCCTGACGGGGCCGGAAGGTGCCGCCCATGTGTTCAGCCCGCAGAAAGGGGCGGATGAAGGCATGATACAGGAACTGGAGGCGGGAATGGTACACTATGCCTCGATCCTGGAACAGACGGTGCAGATTCCAAAGATCCGTGAACTTCCGGGAGGCGGAGCGGCAGGAGGAATGGGCACCGGCATGGCGGCGCTGCTGGGCGCGAAGCTGATCCCGGGGATTCAGGCAGTGCTGGATACGGTGCAGATTGATACGCTGGCTGAACATGCGGACCTGATCCTCACCGGTGAGGGGAAGATTGACAGCCAGAGCATCCACGGAAAAGTCCTCTCAGGAATTGCCCGGAGAGGAAAGGCACTGGGGATCCCTGTCGTTGCCATTGCCGGAGGAATCGACCGGGAAGCCTTGCCGGAACTGTACCGGGACGGGCTGACCGCTGCCTTTTCGATCAATCAGCTTCCGGAAGACTTTTCTGTCAGCCGCGGAAAAAGTATGGAAAATCTGGAGACGGAAATGGAAAATCTCCTGCGGCTGATTGCGGCGTTTCCGGCCAATTCGTAAATCATGTTTCGTAAACCATGAAAAATCTCTTTGCAAATCAGAAGATATTAAGTATAATATAGGTTATCAGTGCCCTGTCCGCGGAAGAAAATGCAGGATACAGAAAATTTTGCGGAAAAGGCAGGGTGTGAGCAAAGGGAGGAAAAGAAGAGATGGAACGAGAAAAATTCAAGTCTCGCCTTGGTTTTATCCTGATCTCGGCGGGATGCGCAATCGGTATCGGAAATGTGTGGAAGTTTCCGTATATGGTAGGAACGAACGGAGGAGGCATCTTCGTATTGTTTTACCTGATCTTCCTGGCAATCATGGGTGTACCGATCATGTCCATGGAGCTTTCCATAGGACGGGCAAGCCGGAAGAGTACTGTGCGGGCATATCAGGAACTGGAAAAGCCGGGAACCAAATGGCATCTCCATGGATATGTGGCAATGGCAGGAAATTATATTCTGATGATGTTTTATACGGTTGTCACCGGATGGATGATTTATTACTTCTATCTGTTTCTGACGGGAAAGTTTGACGGTGCAAGCACGGAGCAGGTCGTTGCAAGTTATGAACAGATGCTGGGATCTCCGGGGATCCTGACAGTGACTATGCTCATCGTAGTCATTTCGGGATTTTTTATCTGCTCTTTCGGACTGCAGAGCGGAGTGGAACGGGTAACCAAATGGATGATGGTAGCACTGCTGGTGATCATGGTATTTCTGGCGTTTTACAGTTTTACGATGCCGGGAGCGGCAGAGGGTCTGAAATTCTATCTGGTTCCGGATATGAAACAGGTGAAAGAAATCGGATTGCTTAACATTATCACTGCGGCAATGAATCAGTCGTTTTTTACCCTGAGCCTTGGCATCGGTGCCATGCTGATTTTCGGAAGTTATCTTGGCGAGGGCAGAACGATCCTTGGCGAGGCAAAGAATATTGCGATCCTGGATACGTTTGTAGCGATCGTATCCGGTCTGATCATTTTCCCGGCGTGCTTCTCCTTTGGAGTAAGTCCGGATGCGGGACCTTCGCTGATCTTTAAGACGCTGCCGAATATTTTTGCATCCATGACGGGCGGAAGGATTTTTGGATCATTCTTCTTCCTGTTCCTGTTCTTCGCGTCTTTCTCGACGATCATCGCGGTGTTTGAGAATATTCTGGCATGTAATATGGAACTGTTCCACATTTCCAGAAAGAAAGCGGCAGTGATCAATATGATCCTGATCATCATCCTGTCGATGCCCTGTGTTCTGGGCTTCAACGTATGGTCTGATTTCCAGCCGCGGGGAGCGGGAACTACGATCCAGGATCTGGAGGATTTCATTGTAAGCAACCTGCTGCTTCCCATCGGTTCTCTGATCTATCTGCTGTTCTGTACCACCCGTTATGGATGGGGATTTAAGAATTATCAGAAAGAGGCAAACCGGGGCGCGGGTATGAAGATGCCCAACTGGATGAAAGGTTATCTGACTTTCGTGCTGCCGATCCTGATTGTGATCCTGATCATTCAGGGACTGGTGTAAGCGAAGAAAATAATTGAAAAACTTTCCTGTGGGATTTCTGGCAGGAGTGTGTAAAAAAGGAGGAGTATCCCCCGTTGTGGGGGTGCTCCTCCTTTTTTGGCAAGTCTTTTTGGCGGCAGTTTTCTGCTGCTGCCTGTCATCCCTGTTTATAAGTCTCCAGCAGTTTCTCAATCTGTAAATTCACGTTCTCTGGCATGGTGCAGCTGTCTCCGGAGCACAATTTGATCCACAGATGCAGGCTCCGGTACCCGGCGGAAGAGTTTCGCCTTCCGTCGGCATGCTTTTTCCCGGGCGGTGTTTCCGCCGCCTGAATTTTCACCTGGGCTCTTTTCTGTTCAAAAAGAGGGATTACAATATAATAAAAACGGTCGTCAGGAAAGGAGAGGTATCCCAGCTCCTTTCCGGCGTGGTTTTTGATATACAGTCTGTGCTGGCGGAGTGCGGCGGGATATAATGTTTCTCCTGCGTTTATGACGGTGCCGTCTGACGCCTCCAGCATAGCGGGAAGGTAAAAAATTTCCTGCCCTTCGGAATCGGCAGTCTGTTCTTTGGAAATCTCCCGCAGCAAAGCGGTTCCATCGATAAACTGCTGAGCAAGCAGGTAGGTAAGCTCCGCCTGTATCCTGCTTCGGCTTGCCGGAGTTCCCTCCCGGTGAAAACTCTGATCGATCTCATCCAACAGCCGTTTCCCGCAGCGATAGAGACTGAGCTGGAACAGAGAAAAGTCTTCGTCTGTTTTCCAAAGATATTTCCCTTTGACAATACAAAAATGCCCCAAAACAGTTCCGGTATCATCTTCTGCGTAATGGAGGATTTCCCGTTCCCGGTACGCGTGTATGTTTACAGGGGCGTCCCAGGATACGTTCTGTTTCTCTTTCCGGAAATCATTTTTCGATTTCCGGAAAGTTTTTTCTTTTTTTGTACATTTCTTTTTCAGAACAGCGTATGCAGTGTTGATCTCCTGCGCATAATTGGAATTCTTCCCGCCGTCAGCCGGAGCCATATCCGGATGCACCCGGAGCATAAGCTGACGGTATCTCTTTTTGATCTCATCCTGTCCGGTTTCCGGAGAAATCCCAAGGATTTTATATGCTTCTCTCTCTGTCACAGTATTCTGCAGTCCTTCTCATTTTTAAAATTCAAATACAAATTCTGGTGTCAAATATCCTCTGGTACATCGAAAAATAAAAGGGCAAGTCAGGTGGCTGGATGCTTATTTTTTGATGCCCTGCTTTCACTTATTATATGACAGCACAACAGGAAAAACAAGCAGACGGTTACCAGCCGGTAACTATGCCACATGATTGTGCGTACTTTACGGTTTGGGGCTGCAGAGATACAATCAATGACAGGAGGTGCAACAAGATGAAAGCTAAATTTTGGAGGCGGATCAAAATGACGCGAATGGAAAAATTGCAGTATGAAATAGATACCGCAGATGCGGTTGTGGTAGGAGCAGGAGCGGGAATCTCAGCCTCAGCGGGAATGCATTACAACGGAGAACGCTTTGAAAAATACTTTGCGGATTTTCATGAGAAATACGGAATTACCGATATGTATTCCGGAGGCTTTTATCCTTACGATACCCTGGAAGAATACTGGGCGTGGTGGAGCCGGCAGATCCTGATCAACCGATACGAAGCCGGCATTGGGAAACCGTTCAAGGATTTATTGGAAATTTTGAAGGATAAGGATTACTTTGTTCTGACCACAAATGTGGATCATCAGTTTCAGGTGGCAGGATTTGCCAAAGAAAGGTTGTTTTATACACAGGGCGATTACGGGTTATGGCAATGCTCCAAACCCTGCCATGATAAAACCTATGATAATGAAGCGGCGGTCCGGCGGATGGTAAAGGAACAGAAGGATATGAAAATTCCGACGGAATTGATACCGAAATGTCCAGTCTGCGGAGCGCCTATGACCATGAACCTTCGCTGTGATATGACGTTTGTGCAGGATGAGGGATGGTATGCGGCTTCGGAACGATATAAGAAATTTCTGGAGGAGCATCGGGGACAGCATGTTCTGTTTCTTGAACTGGGCGTGGGAGGAAATACCCCAGCGATCATCAAATATCCGTTCTGGCAGATGACTGCAGAAAATTCCAGGGCGGTGTATGCATGTGTCAATTTTGGAGAGGCGTTCTGTCCGCGGGAGATAGAAGAAAGAGCGGTCTGCATCAATGGAGATATCGGACAAACATTGGAAAGAATTGTAAATCAGAGGAAAGCGGATCGCAGGAGAGAGCTGAAGCAGATAGTCTGAATTTGCTGCAAACAGAGAGAAAATAGTCGTCAAGGAAAGGAAACAGGAGAAAAATATGATGAGAAAGATACTAAAACGTATGAAGAAAGAAACAGGAATACTTATGGCTGCAGTTTTGATGGCGGCAACGCTGGGAGGATTTCCGATATGACGATCAAGGAAGAGAGAAAAGAGAAGGTGGATTTTTCAGAACCTTACCTGTATGGAAGGCCGCGGGCTCTTGTGAACAAGGATTTTGCAGAAAAAAGCCATGTGACCAATGAGATGGCGCCGGAAGAATTTTTCGGCATCGAGGGAGAACGCGTGGTAGGACTTGCGGGAACCATCTCCGTATCCGTTCCGCAGTCATACGGTGTGGAAGTAGAAGAGGTGACGGAGATTGCAAGCGCGCTGATGGAGATCAACCAGAATACGGCGGATGTGCTGGTGGGCGCGAACACGATCCTTGGAGATCACGCAGCCAACGCGGATACCACCATCGTGTATGAGGGAATCAAAGAATACAGTCAGTCCGCCATGGCAGTAAAGAAGGGAAATACGGAACTGCTGGAGCAGCTGAATTCCTTTGTGGAATCCATGTATGAGGACGGAGGATTCTACATGGAAGCGGGAGACAAGTACGATCAGGCTATCGGAGAGTATCTTCAGGATGAGAGCAAAGGCCTGGAATATATGATCTATCCGCCGGAAGGCGGAGTGACGGAGGTGTAAGGAAACATGCGGGCAAAAACGAAATGGCTCCAGAATCTTGCAGCTTTTGCAATCTTTGCGGCGCTGATCTTATACGTACTTCTGTATACTACGGATCATCCAAGATACCATCTGATCCTGGATGAGAAAACGATGCTGCCGGCGCTGATCAATCATCTGTCGGGAATCATCAAGGGGACCGCTCTTCTGAAAATTGTTTCCGTGCCGGAGATTTCTTATGTGCTTACGGTGATCTCCTCCAAAAACTGGGCATCTGTGGAGGGGTATCTGGTGATGTGGATGATGTACCTGATCATTACGATCCCGCTGTCTGTACTGGCACAATTGATCGGAAGGAGACTGGAAAATGGAAATTAAATTAGAGCATGTATCCAAGTATTACGACAGAAAGATTCTGGACGATCTTTCTCTGGAATTGAAAGACATACACGCCCTTGGGATCATAGGAGAATCCGGATGTGGAAAATCCACGCTTCTCCGGCTTCTTGCCGGAATGGAAAAGCCGGAAAAAGGATCTGTATGGGTGAACGGAACATTGCTTCAGGGAAAAGCGGTAAAGGAATATCAGAAAGAAATCGGCTACGTCTTCCAGAAACACAATCTGTTTCCCCACCTGTCTGTGAAAGAAAATATCGTGCTGATACTAAATAAAATCAAAAAAGTGCCCCGGCATGAGGCGGTGAGACAGGCGGAAACCATGCTGAAAAAAGTACGGCTGGAGGCGGCGATGGACAAGAAGCCGGACGCGGTTTCCGGAGGGCAGGCGCAGAGAGCGTCGATCGCGCGGGCATTGGCGACAGATCCCCAGATGATCTTTCTGGATGAGCCGACGGCAGCGCTGGATCCGATCCTGACGGGGGAAGTGCTGAGGGTCATTCAGGAACTGAAAGGCAGCGGAAAAGATTTTATCTTTGTCACCCATGAACTGAAGTTTCTAAAGAATTTTGCAGATTATATCCTTTTTATGGATCAGGGAAAAATTGTAGAGAAAGGGTCTGTGGCCTGTCTGGATGCGCCGCAGACGGAACGCTTGAAAAATTTTGTCAAGGGAGAATTATAACATGGGCATTGGAATTTTATACGAATCAGAAGAATGGTCTACGTATGCGCTGCGGGACAGGATAGAAGCAATGGGGATTCCGGCAAAGCTGATCTGATGCTGGAGACCGCAAAATATGCGGTAAAAAATACAAAGAAATGAAAGAAGGAAATGAAGATGATAATTAAGGAAATTTATGAAAAATTTGACCAAATCGGATGCACAACATTTTCAACCGTTTGCAATGGAAGAGCAGAATCCAGGATCGCACACTTTTTCGCGTGGGATGAGGACGGGATTTATTTCCGCACAATGACAGTGAAGCCATTTTACAAACAGGTGAAAGAGGCTGGAAATATTACGGTCTGCGGAATGTATCCCAGCAGCCAGGTAACGCATGATGAGAACAATCTTCCCTCGTTCGTTCCGGGTTATTCCATGCGCCTTACCGGCGACGTCCGTGAGCTGTCCATGGAGGAAGTAGAAGAGAAAGCGGCACATAACCGTGATTTCAATGTGGCAGTATATGATATCAAAAAATATCCGGCTACGAGGATCTTTCTTATTTATCGTGCAAAAGGCGAGTGTTACGATTTTGACTACGCAAAAGAACACCGGGATCATAAACTGGAGAGAGAACGTTTTTCCTATGGAGGAATGGAAGTGGAACCGGCCGGTCTTACCATCACAGAGCAATGTATCGGATGCGGAAAATGTCAGACCATCTGTTCTTTTGATGCCATAGTGCCGGGAACGCCTTATCGCATTTTGGAAAATCGATGCGATGAATGCGGAAACTGCTATGTAAACTGCCCGGTGGGGGCAATCACAAGCAAAGGGGTGTAGGAAGCTAAGTCCGTCTTCATAGTCCGGAAGCAATCTTCAATCTTATTTACGAATCTTGCAGGGGCGTTTGGATATTTCAATAGTATAATCGTCAAATTGACTTTTGCAATAATGATATGATTTGTGTTATACCCCGACTTTGCCACTTTATAGAAAACGAATCTCCCAGAAATGTCGTATTCATCAGCATTTCTGGAAGATTTGCTTTAAAATAATATAACGTACGTAAACGTACTTAGAATGTCGTGATCTGTTTTTTCAGCCTTCGTAATTCCCCATCTGTATATAGCTTTTTCGGGATCTCAAGGTCATACGCCTCCAGTATCTTTGCCAGATCCGGATCATCGATATCCGCGAACCAGTAGTTTCCTGCCTTCATGGGAACCACTTTCCATTTTTGCAGGGCCTTCTGGATCCGATGCCCTGACATCCCATAGGTCCAGTCCCGGTGATCGCCTGGCTCTTTTGGATTCTTTAACATATATTTCCTCTGAATCAGGCGGAGCATGACAAGCGCGATCATGCAGACCAACAAATGCGCATGGATGTGTTCTTTTGTTTTTACGTAGATTGGCCTTGTCTCCAATGGCCCTTTTAATTCCTCGAACTGATTCTCAATCCGGGACAGCCCATGGTACTTATCGATCACTTCCCGTGCATCCATATCGATCTCGCTGGTACGGATCTGATAGTAGCCCATCAGTTCCGTAAATTCCTCCAGTTTCTTATCGTCAATCATCCCCAGAAGTTTCCTGGAGTCATATACTTCACCAGTTTCTTTATTCACGATGTCTTTTGACATAAACTTTTTCAGGCTGCCTGCCTGTGCCTTTGTCACCCGGAAAGAATCGGGGCTTTTCTTCAGCTTTTCAATGAATTCCAGAAAGGCCTTATGCTCCGCAACATCCCGGTCATAAAAATGTCGGCTCCAGTAAACAACAGACTTCTGCCGGATCTCACGGCTTTTTCCTGCCTTGTCCTTTACTGTGACTGTTATGATCCTGGATTTATATTTGAAGTTCTCATCCACAATGGTATACCCATTCTGATCCATGGCCCATTTCCGGTCTTCTTTTGTACTTTTTTTCAAACTCTTGCTGATGATGTAACCATTGCCGTCATCAAGCAGGCTGCACATAATCGGACCGGTACAGACCCCTTTATCAGCAATGAAGATAAACTTACGGTCAAAGCCCATCTTTGAAACCGTTTCCTCATAAGTTGGAACCGCTGTCTGATGGTCCAGGGTATTCCCTGGGAACATGTTGATCGCGACCGGGATTCCTGAATTGTCAAGGAACATCGCCATCTGCACGATCGGCTGGTTTTTGTGTTCCTTGCTCACTCCCTTTTTCCGGCTTCCCTTTTCAATGATCTCTCCGTTTTCGTCTTCCTCATCCGGGTCCGGGTCTCCGATTTCAAAGTAAAAATTTGTAACGTCATAAAACAGAAGAGTGGTGTCCCTCCCCATTCCTTTCCGTATCGATGAGTTCATGCGCTGCATGATCTTCAATCGGTTTTCATAAACGACATCCAAAGTGTCGTAGACATGGTAGAGATACGAGTCGTCCGGCACAATCGGGGTATAATAGTCATGGTTTTCTCGGACAGTAGCCAGTTTCGATGCCGGATCCAGTATCCTGCCGTACACAAGAAGCCTGAGATAGCCTGTAAGATCATATTTGATTTTTGAATTGTGTTTGATGGATGCCATAAGTTCAGCCAGTCCCAGATCTTTAAAAAGGGGATCAAAGAGGATTTGGGCACAGTACCTGGGATGCGCGAAAGATACGGAGAAAACATCTTCCGCATCAGAAAGGCCGTGTTCTTTGGGGACGATTGGTTCTCCACAGAATGGCTTTAAGGATTCGATCAGGGGGCGCCCTTCTTTGAAGGATTCTTTCAAGCGCTTTACATAATCCGGTTTTCCGTCATCAAACCTGGAAAGAGGGCCGATGGAAAGCTCTGTGTGTTTGTAGGAGGTGATCTTTTGAGGGTCGTTCTTGGAAGGGCGTCTCACACTCCGGACAAGCCTGAGATAAGGGATCCCATTGTTTTTGTAGCATTCGATAAACATAACATCGCTCCTTTACATACCTATAACCCTATATATAATTATAACATAAAATTAAAAAAATACAACCCAAAGGCTGTATTTTCAACATTTTTTTCGATTGTTAAAATGGAACAAGTGGCAAAGTCGGGGGGGGCGTTTGGATATTTCAATAGTATAATCGTCAAATTGACTTTTGCAATAATGA
>OLQX01002579.1_pt1 | contig 11882 bp, 8 predicted proteins | sample 1672581 | NCBI WGS metagenome assembly OLQX01 (sample SAMEA3136701, study PRJEB25190) | human gut metagenome | reverse complement strand
AACTTCTGAAACAGAAGCAGACGCTTTTTCAGATGGAGATGATGGGACAGCAGTACCATCACAGGAACAGACAGACGACGCATTTACAGCGGGAACGGATACGGCTGCTGCATTGCCGGACGAGACGCCGTCAACAGCAGATGCTACGGATGCCGTTGGAGCCGCTGTAGTGAAAGCTGAGGACTGGGTAAGCACAGAGAATGGCTTTAAACTGCGCAAACCTGCAAAAAATCAGGATACAGCAAATACAGATGATCAGAAAGCAGCAACAGCAGCACTACCCGATGAGGAGATGCTGTCTGAGACTGACGGATTCTCAGGAGATCAGACAGAATCATCTGAAACAGCAGTGGCTGAAACAGATACAACAGCTGTGACAGCAGAGGTTACAGCAATGGAAACACCAGCAGCAACGGATACAGTGTCTGTAACAAATGAAGAATTTTATACAGTGGCAGACGGAATTGTAAAGATCAGCACAGAGTATAAAGGGGAAACCCATACAGGATATTATCTGTTTGATGAAGAGGGAATCCTTGTAACTGGACAGGCTGAGGTAAAAGAAAAATCTTCAGCTGATGAAGAACCGACATCAGATGCAGCTCAGTCAGCAGGAGAAGATGCCACAGGGGAAGAAACAGAAGCCCAGGCAAATCAGTCCTATTTTACAACTGCAGATGAGGCTGTTGTTTATACCGGATGTGAAGGAGAAGCGATAACTCCATATACATCTACAGTAGGCCAGCAGGAGAAGAGTGTATGGAAATGGACAGGAACATATTTCCAGTACTACGATGAGAATGGTAATCTGGAGACAATTGCACAGCTTGAAGCGAAAGCAAAAGCAGCAGGTACATATACCGGATATTTCAAGATCAATGAGGATTATTACTGCCTTGATTCTGAAGGTAAGCCACAGACAGGAGAGATCACCCTCACAGTTAACGGCGAATCAAACCTGTATTATTTTGATCCTGCAAGCAGCGACATTCCCGGAAAAATGTTCCACAATGGATGGCTTCGTTCAGATACCACTAAGGGAGAGCGCTGGCTGTATTTTAAAAAGGGAAATATTCCGGCAGACATCGGTAAATATTATAAGCGTGGCGTAGTTGCCACAGCTATCCCGGAGAAAGGAACCGGAGATTACTTGCTGGATGCCAATGGATATGTTCTGAAATCAGTGATGAAGAAGGCTCAGAATGGTGCATATTACTGTACCGACAGTAACGGCCAGATTTATAGAAATAAACTTGTAAAATACGGCAATTTCAGATATTATTTTGGCTCAAACGGAAAGCGGGCAACCTGGACAAAGAGATGGGCAAAAGCAGGCGATCATTACTATTACTTTGGAAGTACTCCGGGTCGTGTTGTTGAGAAACATGGCTGGCAGAAACTTGTCAGCACCAGTGGCAAATTCCTTGGCTGGCTGTATTTTGATTCCAAGGGAAATCATTATACGGATAAGTGGACTTCCGCAGGTTATTATTTTAAACCATCAGGAAAGCTTGCAAGCGGTTTGACAGAAATCGATGGAAAGAAATATATATTTGAATCATCTACATCCGCAGAACACAAAGGTAAAGTATATAAGAGCACAATGGTGCGCTATAAAAAGAAATGGTATATCGCATCCTCTAAGGGAAGCCTGTATAAGAGCGGATGGAGAAAATACAGCGGCAATTACTATTATCTTAAAGAATGTGTGGTTCAGACAAATCAGTTTATGAAAAAGAATGGAGTAAACGGTTATCTGGATGCAAACGGTAAATATACAAGAGGATGGGTAATTGTAAGTAATGCTAAAAACCTGGTGAGATATATCGATCCGTCAGGAAACGGATTTGCAAGAAATAAGAGTATGAGAGTTAATGGAATTCTGTATTACTTTGACCGTAACGGATACCGTATCACTGATCTGACAAACAGATACAGAGGACCGTATTCTGTTCAGGTGGACAGAGTAAACGGAGTTATGACTGTTTATGCTGATTCAGCCAGAACAATTCCTGTTAAGACGATCAGGGTATCTGTAGGTTTAGCAGGAACACCAACTCCGACCGGTAACTTTACACTGAGCAGAAGCCTGAGGTGGCAGCCTCTTATGGGACCATCCTGGGGACAGTATGGAACTCATGTAGACGGTGCCGGACAGGGAGGAATCTTTGTTCATTCTGTAGCCTGCGGCCAGGCAAACTCATATAATCTTCCGGCAGTAGAGTACAATAAGCTTGGATCTCCCGCATCACATGGATGTATCAGAACCTGTGTGGCAGATGCGAAGTGGGTTTATGAGAACTGTAATGGCGCACCGATCAGTATTATTGATGGTAAATATAAAGCAGATGATGCAATGAAAGGACCTCTTGGAAAGAAAGCACTGACTCCGTTAAGAGGAGCTGCTAATTTTGATCCTACAGATCCGGCTGTCTGATCCGGATATTTCTGCCAGGATAAATAAACATAATTGCTTATAGAAACGAAATATGCAAAACGGCTGCACAGAGCAAGAAATGTGCAGCCGTTTTTGGGTATATATCAGGGATTATCTTGCGAAAATGTAATATAGTGTGTATAATATGTTAATAGTATTGTAATAAAATGGACGTTTATTAGAAGACAGGAGTAGAAAGATGAAAAGAGATTTTTTAAAAATCAGAAAAAGGCTTATTGTTGGTTGTCTGGCAGCTGCGATAGCTGTAGTGCAGCCTGTAAGCTCTGTTTTTGCAAATCCGCATTATGACAGACGTGATACAGTGGCTGAGGAGGAATTTATTTATTCTGCAAGAACTTCCGGTACAGAGTCATCAAGAAAAAAAGTGAACTCCAAAGCATGGAAAAAGATCAACGGTGTCTGCTATAACGGAAGTGGTGAAATCATTCCGGGTGCGATAACCAGAGGCATGGATGTCTCTGAATGGCAGGGCAATATTGACTGGAAACAGGTAAAGAGGTCTGATATAGATTTTGCGTTTGTCCGGATCTCCTATGGCCTGACTCACGAAGATTATACCTATGATGAGAATATGACAAATGCAGAACTTGCCGGAGTACCCACAGGCACCTATGTGTACAGTACAGCCTTATCGACAACTACCGCATTAAAGGAAGCACAGCTTGCCATCAGCAAAATGCAGGGTTACAAGGTTTCCTATCCGGTCGTATATGATCTGGAGTATGCAAAAGCAAGTAAGCTTTCTGCAAAAACAGTCTCAGAGATGGCACTGACCTTCTGCAATGAAGTGCGCAGGGCCGGATATTATCCAATGGTTTACTGCAATACCAACTGGTATGATAATTACATAGACTGGTCCTTATTATCAGGAGTGGATGTATGGATCGCAAGATATGGGGACACGATTCAGGCACCTGATAAGGAACGGTACAATTATACAATATGGCAGTCCACAGACGGTAACCGGGAAAGCGGACTGAATAGTACCAGCGGACTGGTAGCAGGAATTCCTGCAGGCAATGATGTTGATATGGATTTTGGCTATGTGGACTATACAAAGAAAATTACGCCGAGATGGAAATCTCTGCATTCCTATGTTCCGGCAATGAAACCCGATACAGGCAGCAATGATGGAAGCCAGGAACAGACAGGACTTCATCAGGAAAATGGAAAATACTATTATGTCAATGAAAATGGCGAACGTGTGTCAGATCAGTGGGTAACTGTAAATGGAAAGACCTATTATATCAGTTCTGATGGTTATGCTCTGATGGGAATGAAGAAAGTAGACGGGAAATGTTACTGGTTCCATACAAAATCCGGATATATGTTTAAAAACCGCCGCGTGACCAGATCTACCGGCGATATCTACTATTTTGGAAGCGACGGTGTACGTTGCGAGAATGGAATGTACAAAGTCAGGGAAAAAAGTGGGGAGCACACCTATTATTTCCGGAAAAACGGAAAAGCGTATAAGGGATGGCTGACACTGAATGGTAAAAAATACTATTTTTACAAAGGCAGTTCCGCACTTTCCGGTACGCGTGCCGAGAACATTACACTGACCAGTTCCAACAGGATTGTATCTGTGTTTGATGGAAATGGAGTGTGTACCAGACAATATAAAAAGCGGTAAAAAATATTGAAACATATAAAAAGATCCTGCAGCTGTGGCACTGATGGAAATTCTGCAACAGCTTCGGGATCTTTTTATGAAATTGCCGTAATTAAAGCGTATAGATCAGGATACCTGCAATGATGATCAGGTTTCCCATGATTTTTCCTTTCGTGATTTTTTCCTTCAGAATGAAATGAGAGAGAAGCAGGACAAACACATAGGCGGCAGTATCAATGACAGGACCATAGCGCATATCTACTTTTGTATAACACCATGTATTGAGGAGGAGGATCAGCATATATATGGTGTATGAGAGAATCACCCGGAAATTGAGATATTCCCTGATTCGGTTTTCGTATTTGATATTTGCGCTCTGTTTCAGAAGTATCTGTGAAACAGCGGAAAAAAATGTTCCGCTCAACATGATTAAAATAAATGTTCTATTCATATCTCTGCACCGTCCATACTCCAAATAAAACCACCAGAATACCTATGATATTCTGAATGGAAAGATTTTCATGAAAGATCAGCACTGCCCATATCTGCGACCACAGAAGATAAACACTTTTATTGGCATAGGCAGTAGACAAAGAGAATTTCTTGATGACCTGCTGCCAGGTGATGGCGTAGATTCCGCAGTTGGCTACCATCAGGAACAGGAACAGGTAAAGCAGAGGACTGCTGAGACCATGTTTATTATACTGAACAGATGCAGCTTTGGAAAAAACACTTGTCAGTGAAAACAGCAGGATATTCAGATGAAGTTGTATGTAGTCTTTGAGTTTTGACATAATACCTCCGGGCGATAATGGTATTTTACGGATTTCATCCAATAGAGCGTGTCTGAAAGCTGTCGGACAGTAACTATTTTACATAAAAAAGCAGGGAAGTCAAGGTTTGTGCAGCAGGAATCTTGAAAAGAAATGTTGAAAATGATATGATAAAAATGATTGCAAAAAGATGAAAAGAGAAAGGAAAAGCATATGAGCTTATATTCAGTGGTTGTTCCTGTATATAATTCTGAACATACACTGGGAGAACTATATACCCGTTTGGAGAAAGTATTCCGGGAAACTCTTAAAGAAGACTTTGAACTGATCCTGGTAGATGACGGATCAAAGGACAGATCTTATGAGATCATGACGGAACTCAGAGAAAAGGATCACAGGGTACGGATCATACAGATGGCCCGTAACTTCGGACAGCATCCGGCACTTCTGTGTGGATTTGCACATGTAAAAGGAGAGTTTGTGGTAACAATGGATGATGACCTTCAGCATCAGCCGGAGGAACTTCCGAAGATGGTCAGAACCATGCAGGAGAGACCGGATGTGGATGTTATCATTGCAAGCTCTGCAACAGCTTCGGGATCTTTTTATGAAATTGCCGTAATTAAAGCGTATAGATCAGGATACCTGCAATGATGATCAGGTTTCCCATGATTTTTCCTTTCGTGATTTTTTCCTTCAGAATGAAATGAGAGAGAAGCAGGACAAACACATAGGCGGCAGTATCAATGACAGGACCATAGCGCATATCTACTTTTGTATAACACCATGTATTGAGGAGGAGGATCAGCATATATATGGTGTATGAGAGAATCACCCGGAAATTGAGATATTCCCTGATTCGGTTTTCGTATTTGATATTTGCGCTCTGTTTCAGAAGTATCTGTGAAACAGCGGAAAAAAATGTTCCGCTCAACATGATTAAAATAAATGTTCTATTCATATCTCTGCACCGTCCATACTCCAAATAAAACCACCAGAATACCTATGATATTCTGAATGGAAAGATTTTCATGAAAGATCAGCACTGCCCATATCTGCGACCACAGAAGATAAACACTTTTATTGGCATAGGCAGTAGACAAAGAGAATTTCTTGATGACCTGCTGCCAGGTGATGGCGTAGATTCCGCAGTTGGCTACCATCAGGAACAGGAACAGGTAAAGCAGAGGACTGCTGAGACCATGTTTATTATACTGAACAGATGCAGCTTTGGAAAAAACACTTGTCAGTGAAAACAGCAGGATATTCAGATGAAGTTGTATGTAGTCTTTGAGTTTTGACATAATACCTCCGGGCGATAATGGTATTTTACGGATTTCATCCAATAGAGCGTGTCTGAAAGCTGTCGGACAGTAACTATTTTACATAAAAAAGCAGGGAAGTCAAGGTTTGTGCAGCAGGAATCTTGAAAAGAAATGTTGAAAATGATATGATAAAAATGATTGCAAAAAGATGAAAAGAGAAAGGAAAAGCATATGAGCTTATATTCAGTGGTTGTTCCTGTATATAATTCTGAACATACACTGGGAGAACTATATACCCGTTTGGAGAAAGTATTCCGGGAAACTCTTAAAGAAGACTTTGAACTGATCCTGGTAGATGACGGATCAAAGGACAGATCTTATGAGATCATGACGGAACTCAGAGAAAAGGATCACAGGGTACGGATCATACAGATGGCCCGTAACTTCGGACAGCATCCGGCACTTCTGTGTGGATTTGCACATGTAAAAGGAGAGTTTGTGGTAACAATGGATGATGACCTTCAGCATCAGCCGGAGGAACTTCCGAAGATGGTCAGAACCATGCAGGAGAGACCGGATGTGGATGTTATCATTGCAAGCTATGAAGGAAGAAAGCATGGTCCGATACGCAAACTGGGAACGAAATTTTCTGTATGGGCAACTTCAAAGATGCTGGGAAAAGATCCGGATCTTCAGATCACCAGTTACAGGCTGATCCGCAGATTCCTTGTGGATGCCATGGTAAAAACAAATACATATCTTCCACAGATTGGAAACCTTCTGATCAGGAGTTCTAACCGTATTATTAATGTTCCGGTTCAGCATGCAGACAGAGCTTACGGAAAAAGCGGTTATTCCTTTAAGAGACTGCTGAAAGATCTGATTTATGATATCACGACACATACTGCATTTCCCCTTCTGCTGGTGAGAAATATCGGAATTGTCAGTTTCCTGATAAGTGTAGTTCTGTCGGTCTGTTATCTGGTAAGATATTTTACACTGGGCATATCTGTGCAGGGCTGGACTTCGCTGATGCTGGTTATGCTGGCGTTTTTTGGACTGATTTTGTTATCGATCGGAATTATGGGAATCTATTTAATGAATATTCTTAATGAGGCAAAAAAAATGCCCCATTATGTAATACGTCGGGAGGATACGGACGAATAATGAAGGAAATTGGCGGATATTTTCAGCTGGAAGAGATGCCGGGAGAGGAATATTATCCTGACCTGTACAGGGTCAATCTTGGAAGAACCGCACTGCTGTGGCTTTTGAAGAGCCGCAGGTGCAGGAAAATCCTATTACCGTATTTTCTGTGTGGATCAGTGGTGCATACCTGTCAGGAAAATCAGATAGAGACAGAATTTTATCATCTGAATGAGAAACTGGAAGTTCTGTATCCGAAAGAACAGCTTCCGGAAGGGGAATATCTTTATCTGGTTAATTACTATGGTCAGCTGTCTGATTCCCGGATATCAGAGTATAAAAAGATTTACGGAAACATCATAGTGGACCATACCCATGCATTTTTTCAGAAACCATTAAAAGGGATAGATACACTGTATTCCTGCAGAAAATTCTGGGGTGTCAGCGATGGCGCATATCTGTCAACAGATACCAGCCTGACAGAAAATAAGACTGTCGATTATTCTGCAGAGCGTATGAAACATATTCTGGGGCGTTATGAGCATAATGCCGGAACCTACTACAAAGATATGCTGGAAAATGCGGCAAAATATGACGGGATGGAGCTTCGGCAGATGTCAAAGCTTACACAGAATCTTCTGAAAGCTGTGGATTATGACAGAGCAAAGAAAAAAAGGGAAGAAAACTACCGGATTCTCGGAGAACTGCTTCCATCGGAAAGTATATTTAATCAGACTGTGCCGGAGGGACCTTTTGCATATCCGTATTTCCACGCTGATGGAATGAAACTTCGCAGATATCTTGCCGAAAAGAAGATATTTGTGCCGACTTACTGGAAAAATATAATTGAGAACTCTGAGACAAAAAGTCTGGAATATACCTGGGCTGCCAATATTCTTCCGTTGCCCTGCGATCAGCGTTACAGCGTGGAGGATATGAAATATATGGCTTCGGTTGTCAGAGAATGTGAGGAACGGATATGAAACATAAAGTGTTGATTCTGGGAACGCTCGGAGAATTTACAGAGCTGGTAAAGAAAGCAAAAGAGAAAGGTTATGAGACTGTTGTGTGCGACGGATATGCAGATGGTATTGCCAGAACGTATGCAGATAAGGCTTATACCATTCCTGTAACAGATGTAGATGCTATTGCCCTGATGTGCAGGGAAGAAGGTGTGGACGGGATCATCACATCATTTTCAGATCTGCTCCTGGAGTGTATGGTTAAAATTGCAGACAAAGCAGGACTGCCCTGTTATCTGAAACCGGAACAGCTTTCCTGGTACAGGGATAAATCGGCATGCCGGGATGTTCTGGACAAGCTTGGACTGCCGGCACCGGGATTTCGGAAAATATCTGTGGAACTGCTGAAACAGGGATCAGAAGAAGAAATACAACAGAGTATTGCAAATCTGCAGTATCCTCTGATCAGTAAACCTCTGGATAAATATGGTTCAAGAGGAATCTTTATTATTCATCATTCAGATGAAGTCAGAAAAAAAGCCCTGCAGACAGCGGAATATACGGACTGTCAGGAAATTCTGGTTGAGGAATACAATGACGGTTATGAGTTTAACATGATGACATGGGTAATGGATGGGAAAGTCAATGTGATCAGTATTGCAGATCGTGAGAAAACGGAAATGGAAGAGGGAATGCTTCCGCTCAGCACACGAAATGTTTATCCATCCCGTTTCCTGGCGGAGGTCGAAAAAAGTGCCACAGATATTCTGCAGAATTATATCCGCTATACCGGACAGACGGAAGGTGCATTATCCATGCAGTTTTTCTGGAAACCTGGCAGGGGCATTCAGGTATGTGAGATTGCAGGACGTTTCTTTGGATATGAACATGAGCTGACAGATATGGTTTATGGATTTCAGACAGAGGAACTGCTGCTGGATTATCTTTATGAAAAAGACCGGATAAAGGAGATGTTTGACCGTCATGATATTTATCATCCGGTAAAATATGGGGCTGTACTGTATTTTCAGGGACGACAGCTTCAGATTGCAGATCAGACGGCAGCCTGTGAGCTTGCAAAAGAAAAATGCGTTGTAAAACCCTGGATTTTTTATAAAGAAGGCGAACATGTGATAGAATATGGGCCGAATCCATATCTTGCATTGTATTATATAGAAACAGAAAACCGCAGGCAGCTGGAGATGGAGACTGAGAAATTTTTCAGTGAGATGAGTATCCGGGATCCGGAGGGAAGAGAAGTTGCCTACAGAAATAAGATACCGGAATACGAGAAGGAAAAGAAAACAGATGATTGATTTTAACAGACCTGCTTTTACAGGCAGGGAATTTGATTACATACGTGATGCGGTACAGAGAGGAATGCTCTGTGGGGATGGAGAATATACGAAAAGATGTTCTCGGTGGATGATGGATAAATTTCATGTAAATCATGTAATGCTTACCACATCCTGTACCCATGCTCTGGAGATGGCAGCCCATCTTTGCGACATTAAGCCCGGTGATGAGGTGATCATGCCGTCCTATACATTTGTTTCAACCGCAGATGCCTTTGTGTTAAAGGGAGCAAAGATTGTATTTGTTGATATCAGACCGGATACAATGAATATTGATGAGAAACTGATCGAGGCGGCAGTGACTGAGAAAACAAAAGTGATCGTCCCGGTCCACTATGCAGGGGTTGCCTGTGAGATGGATACCATTATGGAGATTGCAAAAAAATACAATCTGAAGGTTGTTGAAGACGCTGCGCAGGGAGTAGATGCCTGTTATAAGGGAAAAGCTCTTGGTACCATTGGAGATTTTGGGTGTTACAGTTTCCATGAGACAAAGAACTATACTATGGGAGAGGGCGGTGCAATCCTTTTTAACAGGGATGAATATCTGGAGAAGGCAGAGATCCTGAGAGAAAAGGGAACTGACAGAAGTAAGTTTTTCCGCGGACAGGTTGACAAGTACCGCTGGATAGATTATGGTTCTTCCTATCTTCCAAGTGAACTGAATGCAGCATATCTTTATGCACAGCTGGAAGCAAGAGATCAGATTTTTGCCAAAAGAATGGAGATATACAATTATTATCATAAAAATCTGGCTCATCTTGCACAGGAAGGTAAGATCGAACAGCCTTATGTGCCGGAGGAATGCAGCCACAATGCCCATATGTATTATATCAAGGTGCGTGATATACAGGTAAGAACCCGGCTGATTGCTTACCTTCGGGAAAAAGGAATCTGCAGCGTATTTCATTACGTGCCTCTTCATTCTGCACCTGCGGGACAGAAATTTGGAAGATTTTCAGGGGAAGATGTTTATACTACAAAGGAAAGTGAACGTCTGTTGAGACTGCCGATGTTTTATAATCTGGATATGGAGGATGTGAAGTATATCACAGATACCATAGCTTCTTTTGACGGATTCTGATAATCGTGTGCCGCAAGTCTGTTTCAGGAATCAACTTGTCGGCACATCGGACGGAAAACAGAGACATATATTAAGAGGAAATATTATGAAAAAATGGAAATATTTATTAAAGGTTGTTATGGCTGTGGGAGTCATTGCAATGACTGCTGTTCAGATCTGCGCTGCTGCGGAAGGAACTGCGCAGGCTGCTGTTTCAGAGGTTACACCCGTATCCATTTCAACTAATGAGATTTCAGGCTGGCCTGCAGGTCCTGAGATCACATCTGAGACAGGGGTACTGATGGATGCAGACAGCGGAACTCTTCTGTACAGCAAGGGCGGAGATGAAATCCGTTATCCGGCAAGTATTACCAAAATCATGACACTGCTTCTGGCGGTGGAGAACTGTTCCCTGAAAGAAGATGTTGTCTTTACGGAAACAGGAACACGTGATATCAGTTGGGATTCCGGCAATATTGGAATGCAGGTGGGAGAAGTGATGAGCATGAGAGCATGCCTTTATGCACTTGTGATCCGCTCTGCAAACGAGGTCGCAGCCCAGATTGCAGAACATGTAGGTGGTACAGAGCAGCATTTTGTAGATATGATGAATGAACGTGCGGCTCAGATCGGATGCACGAATACACATTTTGTAAACGCCAGTGGTCTTCCGGATCCTGACCACTATTCTACTGCACATGACATGGCGTTGATCATGCGGGAAGGTCTGAAGAATAAAAAATTCCGCAGGATCATCGGCGCTACAGATTATACGATCAAACCTACGAACATGAACAGTGAGTCAAGGGTACTGCATACGCATCATCCGATGCTTGCCCCTGAGAGCAGCTATCATTATGATGGCTGTATTGGCGGCAAGACAGGGTATACCAGTGAGGCCGGAAACACTCTTGTGACAGCCGCAGAGAAGAATGGAACTACCTATATTACAGTGACAATGAAGGCGGCAGACCTTGCAGTTGCCAGTACGGATTCCACAGCATTGTTCAACTATGGTTATCAGAATTTCACAAAAGCACAGGTAAATGGTGGAGAAGTATCAGTTCCAAACGGAGTGACTGTGGATAACCTGACTGTTCAGGAGAATTCACAGAATGGAAATACAGTAGATGATTACTATTATAATGATTATCTGTTGGGAAGCGTTGAAGTTCCGGAAACTACACCTACACCGGAACCTGCAGCGGATGCCCTTTCTGATACATCCGGAGGAAATACGGATCA
>OLQX01002577.1_pt1 | contig 11886 bp, 10 predicted proteins | sample 1672581 | NCBI WGS metagenome assembly OLQX01 (sample SAMEA3136701, study PRJEB25190) | human gut metagenome | reverse complement strand
CTTTAACAGCTTCTTCAAAATACTCTGCTTCCATACCTGCGTGCCGACAATCAGTACGATTGTAATAACGACGGCCAATATAATAATTTTATAGTCCATAGTACACCTCAGTTTTCATTAAGATTATTGTACTATATCTTGTCGCCTTTTTCACTTAAAATTTTCATTTTCTGCATAAAAACTTTTTCCTCGAAAAAACTATCCTTATAAGGAGGGATTGCGCATGGCTTTCCGCACCGATCTGGCCGTTGAGGCGATCGAAAACCATAAAACAGCCGCTGCCCTGCCGCATGTCCGGCAGTCCGACCGCACGCTTGAGGGCTTCGCCGTACACGAGGTACGCATTCTCTCAGAGGATGCCGCCCGCGAGATCGGCAAGCCGCAGGGACGCTATCTCACGCTTGAGTTGGATGCACTCATCCGCCGCGAGGAGGACGCATTTCCGCGTGCCTGCAAGGCGCTCAGCACGCTGCTGCGCGAGCTGCTGCCGCATCCGAATGACGGTCCGGTGCTCATCGCCGGACTGGGCAACCGTATGATAACCCCCGATGCCATCGGTCCGCAGACCGCCGATCATGTCATTGCCACGCGGCATCTGGTCGCGCAGTCGCCCGCTATTTTCGCGGACTGGCGGCCCGTTTCCGCACTGGCTCCGGGTGTGCTCGGACAGACCGGCGTCGAGACCGGCGAGGTCATCTGCGGTGTGCTCGACCGCGTGCGCCCTGCCGCTGTCATCGCCGTGGATGCGCTTGCCGCCGGTCGGCTGTCGCGGCTGCTGCGTACGGTTCAGCTGGCAGATACCGGCATTACGCCGGGTGCCGGCGTAGGCAACGCGCGGGCTGCGCTGAACGAGCAAACCCTTAGCGTGCCTGTCATTGCCGTTGGCGTGCCGACCGTGGTGGACGGTGCAACGCTCGCACATGAGATCAGCAGCCAGCTCGGGCAGCCTGCCTGCGAAGCGCTGGACGACCTCTCTCAGCCGGTGATGATCACCACGCGCGACATTGACCGCGAGGTTGCCGACATCTCCCGCATGATCGGCTACGCAGTCAACATGGCGCTGCATCCGCACCTCAGTGTTGCCGATATCGACCTGTACCTCTCGTGACAGGTTTCGGGCATACTCGCACGCTGTACGGCGTATGATAGATAGCATGAAACAGCAAGGAGGATGGCGCAATGAAGCGGCGTAAACATCAGAAATTCCGATCGAGAGGCGGCGTCCGCCTGCCTGCCGCCATCACCCTCTGTCTGGCGCTGTCGCTGCTGATTTTTTCCCGGGCAGGCGGCGAGCCGATCGCACAAAAGGCACTGACCGGTCTGGCTCGCAACAGCGGCTTTGTCACCCGCGCAATGGCGCTCGAGTTCAGCGTTTCGCCGGAGGATACCGCCGAGGTGTACACGCCGCGCACGGCTGCCGCAGCGCGGGATGAGCAGGCGGAAAATCCGCTTGCAGAGAGTACCTATGTGCCCTCGTCCGACACCGAGAACGATAATCCGGTGCTGTCGGCCGCTGACAAGGCTGCCACGGTCTCCATCAACAACGAGACCTCGTATGACGTGGATGCGGCAGACTGTCTGGCCGCAGACGAGCATTTTTCCGCTGATGGAGATGGGCCGCAGGTGCTTATCTATCACACACACAGCAGCGAAAGCTACACGCCGGATGCCGCTTTTCCGTATACACCGACCGAGACCGAGCGCACGACCGATACCAATTATAATGTAGTGCGCGTCGGTGACGAGTTGCAGAAGGTCCTCGAGAACAACGGCATTGAGGCCGTACATATCCGCGAAATTTTCGATTCGCCCGTGTACACCGGCGCGTATGACCGCTCGCTTGCCGTGGTTGAGGACACGCTGGCAGAATATCCATCCATCACAACCGTCATTGACGTGCACCGTGACTCGATCCTGACCGATGACGGCCGCGCCTACAAGACCTCCTGCACGATAAACGGCGAGGAAACTGCACAGCTTATGCTTGTGGTCGGCACAGATGACGGCGGCCTGTATCACCCGGACTGGCAGGAGAACCTGAACCGTGCAGCATCGCTGCAGTACCGGCTCAACCGCACCTATCCGACGCTCATGCGTCCGCTTAATCTGCGGACCCAGCGTTTTAATCAGCATGCAACGCACAGCGCGTTTCTGGTGGAGGTAGGTTCGTCGGGCAATACGATGACAGAAGCGCTGAAAGGGATCAGATTATTTGGCGAGGTCTTGTCTGACGAACTGCTGAATTGAAAATGGAAAATGGAGAATTGAGAATTAGCGCTATCCTTGCGCGAGTTCATCCGCGCTGCGCTGATATCGCGCACAGCGCAATTATTCAATCACCGCCCTATGGGCAGACTCCTCCATTATCCATTCTCAATTAACCTGCATAAACTATCGTTTTCTGTACATCCTTATTTTCGGGGGTGAAACTATGGAAACGATCACATTTACCGCCGATCTGGAACGAAACATCCGCATGATGCAGGAGCTGTTCCGGAACGACGATACGCTTATCATACGGCGTGCTATCGGTCAAAACGGACTGCGCTGTGCGCTGTTTTTCTTTGACGGCATGGTAAATTCCCTTGCCATCAACCAGAGCCTTGTACGGCCGATCCTGCGCTGTGAGCAGCCGCGGCTTTCCGCCGATATACTCGCCGCCGCTGTGCTCCAGGCCGATGAATGCCGCGTGGAAACCGATATGAACAAGGTATTTGCCGCCTTTCTCTACGGCGACGCCATTGTACTGACTGACGGCGATGCACGTCCGGTTCTCGTCAACACCAAGGGCTTCGACAAGCGCAGCACCGCCGAGCCGGAAAACGAGCGCGTGCTTTCCGGCCCGCGAGAGGGCTTCACCGAGTGCTTTATGCCCAATCTGGCGCTCATCCGCCGCCGCGTGAACGACCCTCGGCTGAAATTCCGGTTTATGCGCGTCGGCAGCCGCACGAACACCAACGTGTGCCTGTGCTATATCGCCGGACTGTGTGAAAACAGTCTGGTTAAGCGTCTGGAAACGCGTCTGACCGCGCTCGATATCGACAGTGTGCTCGACTCCAACTATCTTGCCGAGCGCATACGCGACCACCGCTGGTCGCCGTTTCCGACACTCGGCACGACCGAACGGCCGGACGTTGCCGCTTCCCGTATGCTGGAGGGTCGGTGCGTCATTGTCGTGGACGGCAGTCCGGTAGCGCTCACAGCGCCGTTTCTGTTTCAGGAGTGCTTTCAGTCCAACGACGATTACTATATCAGCTTTCTGCAGGCAAATCTTTCGCGCATCCTGCGTGTCATCGGATTTGTATTCACGATCACGTTTCCCGCCATGTACGCCGCACTCATGCTCTATCACCGAGAATTAGTGCCCGCGCGGCTGCTGTTCGCTGTCTCCGCCGCACAGCGCGGCGTTCCCCTTCCCATCGGATGGGAGATTTTGCTCATGCTGTTCGTGCTCGAGGCACTCAAGGAAGCCGGAGCGCGAACGCCCGGTGCCATGGGACAGACGATGAGCATTGTCGGCGGTCTGGTGCTCGGTGACGCGGCAGTTTCCGCGCGATTTGCCGCCGCACCGACCGTTATCGTAGTCGCTATCGCGGGTGTCACCGGTCTGATGGTGCCCAAGCTGCAGACTGCTGCCCTGTGGCTTCGCTTCGTGCTGCTCGCTGCTGCAGCCTCCTGGGGACTGTACGGCGTTGGTCTTGCACTCGGATTAACACTCGCAGCACTGTGCCGCATGCACTCGTGCTCGGTACCGTATCTGCTCAATCTGGTGCCGCGCATCTCTGCCGAGCACGAGGACACCTGGCTTCGCTATCCATGGTTTTTCATGCGCTGCGACCGCTTTGCCGTCAAACGCCCGTCGAAGGAGGAACGCCCGTGAAGCTGCTCAGATTCCTGCCGCTGCTGCTGTTGCTGTGCGGCTGTGCGAGAAAGGTTTCACCGGTATCCGCACTTGCGCTCGACTGCAAAAACGGTGTGTACTGCCTGACCGCCGAGGTGGTACGGCAGGACTCGCCGGACGACACCGCCGCACCGGCTTACCTGTCCGCTACCGGAACCGATGTGACGGACGCGCTGCGCAACCTGCGCAGTATCCTGCCGGGCGACCTGTATTTGAGCCATGCACAGGTGCTGCTTTTAAGCGAGGATGCGGTTTCCGAGAGCATTCTTCCGCTGGCGGACTATCTTTGCCGTGAAAACGATGTGCGGCTCAGCCTGCGGGCAGCCGTCGTGCGGGACGGCTCTGCCGCCGAGCTGCTGGCGAACGACAACGAGGTGTACGCGCTCAGCGAGCTGCTTGACCGCTCCGCGCAGGACGGCGTTCTGCCGGATATGCCGCTGTACCGCGTCACCGATGTGCTGCACGCAGACGGCACGGCCATTCTTCCGGCCTTGCGCGTGGATGCGTTCGGACAGACGGCACCGGCAGGCACGGCAGTGTTCAAAAACGAACGGCTGAACTGCTTTTTAGACGGTGAGATTGGCGGTGGCGCCTATGCGTGAGCGGCTGTTTCCGCGGTGGTGTGCGGCGCTGTTTGCCCTGCTGCCGATGAGCGAATTACTGTATCTTCCCGCCGACGGGCAGAGCGTATACGCCGCTGCACTCGCGTGTACGGTCTGTGCACTGGTTGGTATCGGAGCAGCAAGGCTGTCCGACCGTGTTCGGCATTCGGCTCCTGCACAATGGGTGCTCGCCTTGACCTCGCTGTTTCCGCTGCTTGCATCCATCGCCCGCATGAGCATTTTCCTGCAGAAGACCGTGTTCACCGGACGCTCATGCGGCAGCACAGTTGTGCTGCTGACAGTCTGCATCCTGCTCATGGCATCAATGGGGCTCAACCGCTGTGCCATGTGGGCACTGCCGATTGCGTGGCTTGCCGGTACGGTACTCCTGCTCTCCGGTGTGCTGACATTCACACAGCTTACGCCTGCCAGCTTTTCCGCACCGACAGCGGCATTGCTGCCGCAATTCCGGCACATTCTGTACTCCCTGCTGCCGGCATCGGTCGTACTGGCGTTTTCTCTGCCGGAGACCAGGCTGTCCGCAAGCGTGTCGCGTGGACTCAGCGCAGGCGGTGCATTGCTCGCACTCCTGCTGCTGCGCACAGTGCTGCTGCTTGGAGCTAACACCGCTGCCCTGCTCCCCTATCCGGCGTTCACTGCCGCCGGACTGGCTGCCATCGGCAATTTTGCCCGACACGGCGAGGTATTCTTCGCAGTGCCTCTCCTCCTGTGTGAGATTGGCCGATGCGCCGCACTTGTCTGCGTGCTGCTGTATCCGTTCACACGCACCTGCGGCGTTTTGCACCTGCGCCGACCGCAATAGGATTTGGGCAACACCGCACAATTAAAGCTGCGGTTCCTTGCGCAGGCTCCGGTCGCGCTGCCGCGGCGCTTTGCGCAAATCGCTCTTGTTCAATTATGCGGTATTGCCCTTGTTTTCCTCTCCCAGTTCTGCTATAATGCAAACAGCAGAGCAAAGGAGATTACGGCATGAATATTCAGATTTTCGGCAAAAACAAGTGTTTTGATACCAAAAAAGCGCAGCGATGGTTCAAGGAGCGCGGCATTAAATTCCAGATGATCGACCTTGCGCAAAAGGGCATGTCCAAGGGTGAACTGGACAGCGTGCTGAAGGCTGTCGGCGGACTGGACAACCTGCTCGACCAGAAAAGCAAGAGTTATGCGTCGCTTGCCTACCTCGCCTACGACGAGGACAAGAAGGAAAAGCTGCTCGAGGACGGCACGCTGATGAAAACGCCAATTGTCCGCAACGGCCGTCAGGCAACTGTCGGCTACCAGCCCGATGTTTGGGCGCAGTGGGAATAACTTCTCCAAAGCCGTTCTATGCCTCAGAACGGCTTTTTCCGTGTCCGTTGTCCGCTTTAGCGCCTTGTATAAAATATTTTCAGGAAAATGCTGTCATTTCGCAAAATATACCCTCTTTCTGTATCTGCTGTCTGATAAACTATGTTCGATAATAAGAAGCGGCATTGATTTATGCTTCTGATTTCATGCGAAAGTGAGGGAGAGCTCATGAAGAGAAAAGGCAAGCGTTTTCTTGTTCTGCTGACCACCGCCAGCCTGAGTCTGAATATGCTCGGCATCAGCGCTTTTGCAGCAGAGGATTCTCCGGAGACGGACGCTGCTTTCGTTTCAGAGATCTCAAAGAACGAGACTGATTTATCTGTAAACCGTCCGGATTCCGAGGTTCCGGAGGTTTCCTATGAGCCGATCATTATCGACATTCCCGATGGACCGATTCCGGCCGGTGAAACCTGGGATAACGAGGTTTCGGCTACTGATATTGCAGAGAATGATATCCCAGCGGCTGACAGCTTCAAGGTGCACTTGTCTGACGGCTCATCCAAGCTGTGGATAAGCGTAGGGGTTGTCTCCGGTGCAGGCGTGATTTTCACTGCCATGTGCCAAAAAGGCAACGAGAACCGGTAAAAACAATAAACGCCCGCTCATTTTTTGAGCGGGCGTCTTTTCGTCTCACAGGCATAGCATAAAAGCAGCTCAGGCATTGCTGAGCTGTTTTTATGCGCTTTATGCAGTTAGTTCTTGAGGCTCTGAATCGGAGCCGGAATACGGCCTCCGCGGTTAATGAACTTCGCGGGAGAACCGGTCTTGATCGGCATGATCGGAGCCGAGCCAAGCAGACCGCCGAACTCGACCATATCACCGACTCCCTTGCCGATGGCCGGGATAACACGGACAGCAGTGGTCTTGGTGTTGACAACACCGATTGCGATCTCGTCCGCGATCAGGCCGGAGATGACCTCAGCGGTGGTGTCACCCGGAACAGCAACCATGTCGATACCAACCGAGCATACCGCAGTCATTGCTTCGAGCTTCTCAAGGGTCAGTGCGCCTGCCTGAGCCGCCGCAATCATGCCCTCGTCCTCGGAAACCGGAATAAATGCGCCGGACAGACCACCGACACTCGAGGATGCCATAACGCCGCCCTTCTTAACGGCATCATTCAGCATCGCGAGGATTGCGGTCGTGCCGCAGCCGCCGCAGACCTCCAGACCAACTTCCTCCAGAATACGCGCAACCGAGTCACCGATCGCCGGCGTCGGCGCGAGAGACAGATCAACGATGCCGAACGGCACACCCAGGCGCTGGCTTGCCAGTGCGCCGACCAGCTGGCCCATACGGGTGATCTTGAACGCAGTTTTCTTGATCACGTCAGCTACCTCGCCGATGGAGCAGTCACCTGCACGGCGAATTGCGGACTGCACAACGCCCGGACCGGAAACGCCAACGTTGATAACGGTCTCCGGTTCACCGATGCCGTGGAACGCACCGGCCATGAACGGGTTATCGTCTACCGCGTTGGCAAAAACGACCAGCTTGGAGCAGCCCATGGAATCGTTGTCCTTGGTCAGTTCTGCGGTCTGCTTGATGATGCGGCCCATCAGACCGATGGCATCCAGATTGACGCCCGCCTTGGTGGACGCAACGTTGACCGACGAGCAGACCAGACTGGTCTCAGCCAGCGCCTCGGGTATGGAATTGATGAGGATTTCATCGCCCTTGGCAAAACCCTTCTGCACCAGAGCCGAGAAGCCGCCGACGAAGTTGACGCCAGTGGTCGCAGCGGCACGGTCAAGTGCCTTGGCCAGCGGTACATAGCTGTTTGCCGAGGAGGTCGCACCGACCATGGCGATCGGCGTTACCGAAATACGCTTGTTGATGATCGGGATACCAAGCTCGCGCTCAATCTGCTCACCGGTGGCAACCAGCTTTTCCGCGCGGCGTGTTACCTTGTCGTATACCTTGTCTGCCAGCACATTGATGTCGTCCGCCGCAAGGTCGCGCAGCGAAATGCCCATCGTGATGGTACGAATGTCGAGGTGCTCCTCCTCGATCATCTTAATGGTTTCCAGAATATCTTTCGTGTTGATCATAGACATTTAACTAAACCTCCTGAAAAATTGAGAGTTGAGAATCGGTTACCTGCTCTCGATTCCGTCAATTTGTCAGATTTTGTGCATTGCGTCGAAGATGTCCTCGTGCATGGTGTGAATCTTCATGCCGAGTTCCTCACCATCCTTGTCAAGCAGGTCGATGAGCGTGTTGAAGTCTACGGTACACTTGTCGATATTTACCAGCATGACCATTGCAAATACATCTTCCATTACGTTCTGCGAAATGTCGATGATGTTGACCTGATGCTCATAGAGCGTGTTCGAAATCTTGGCGATGATACCGGTACGGTCCTTGCCTGTTACTGTGATTACTGCGCGCATAGTGATTCCTCCATTTTTGCGTATATGTTAATTTATCACAAACAAATGAATAATGGAAAATTGAGAATCCGTCGTTCTCAATTATTCTCCGGCTTCCACCACAGCATTGATAATGCTGTTGGAAACCAGAAACCCCTGTTCGGTGAGATACCACCGTGTTCCCTCGTGAGCGGCAAGACCGTGCTTTTCCAGCATGCGGAATACCTGCTCGTAAGGAGCCGTACTGACATGGTATCGGTTTTCGAGATCGTGCATATCCGCACCGTCCGAGGTACGCAGACGCACCATCAGGTATTCGCCCTGCCGCCGGAAGTCCGAGACCTCCTCCTCGTCCTGCGGGATGCTCTCACCGCTGATATAAGCCCTGATATCCCGGGCAAACGCGAACCGGCGGCCATTCAGGAAGGAATGGGCGCCCGGTCCCAGTCCGAGATAGTCGGAAAGATCCCAGTATTTGAAATTATGCCGGGAACGAAAACCCGGTTTTGCGAAATTTGATATTTCATAGTGCTCGAAGCCGTTCCTGCCGAGCAGTCTGCACATGGCAAGATAGGTATCTGCCTGCGTGTCGTCATCCGGCAGAACCGGATTTTCACGTCCCATCGGTGTTGCAGGCTCCAGTTTGAGTCCGTAGCACGACAAATGCTGCGGATGCAACGTCAAACACTGCGTTACCGAGTCGAGAAACTGCGCCTGTGTCTGGTCCGGCAGGCCGTACATCAAATCAAGGCTGATGTTGGTAAAGCCGCACTCCCGTGCGAGTTCTACGGCTGCCTGTGCCTGCGCAAAGTCGTGGATACGGCCGATGCGTTTAAGCTCGGTGTCGTGCGCCGCCTGCACGCCAAACGAGAGCCGGTTGACGCCGTGCTTATGCATGGCCTCCAGCACCGCTTGATCCGTGCTCTCCGGATTGCATTCCACCGTGATTTCGGCGTTTTCCGCAATTGCAAAGCATGCCCCGACCGCCTGTAAAATCTCGCTGAGATAGCCTGCGCCAAGGCAGGTCGGCGTGCCGCCGCCGATGTACACGGTATCGACCGTGTAACCGGAACAGCGTTCGCCGTACGCCTTTATATCACGAATCAGCGCCGCCGTGTAAGCGGCTTTGAGCGACGCATCCGTGATCGAATAAAAATCGCAGTACGCGCACTTTTTCACGCAGAACGGGATGTGCAGGTAGAGGCCGAGCAGCTTGCCGCCTGTTGCAGCGTTAGTTTTCCTCATCGAGTTTAAGCACAGCCATAAAAGCCTCGGTCGGCAGCTGAACCGTGCCGAGCGCACGCATCTTCTTCTTGCCTTCCTTCTGCTTTTCAAGCAGCTTCTTCTTTCGGGTGATATCGCCGCCGTAGCACTTAGCCAGTACGTCCTTGCGAAGCGCCTTGACGGTTTCACGAGCGATGACCTTGCCGCCGATGGCTGCCTGGATCGGCACCTCGAACAGCTGGCGCGGGATATTCTCCTTCAGCTTTTCGCAGATACGGCGGGCACGGCCGTAGGCCTTGTCGCGGTGCGCGATAAAGGACAGCGCGTCCACCTGATCGCCGTTGAGCAGCATATCGACCTTGACAAGATCGCTCTTGCGATAGTCGATAAATTCATAATCGAGCGATGCATACCCCTTGGTACGAGCCTTGAGCGCGTCGAAAAAGTCATAAATAATCTCACCGGTCGGCATTTCGTAATGCAACTCGACCAGATTGGAGTCCAGATACTGCATATCCTTAAAAATGCCGCGGCGGTCCTGGCACATCGGCATGATATTGCCGACAAACTCCTGCGGCGTCATGATGGACGCCTTGACATACGGCTCGCGAGCCTCCTCGATGACATCCGGACTCGGATAATCGTGCGGATTATCGCAGCGCTGGGTCGTGCCGTCGGTCTTGACGACCTCGTAGATAACGCTCGGCAGCGTGGTGACGAGGTCGAGGTCGAACTCGCGTTCGAGCCGCTCCTGAATGATCTCCATGTGCAGCATACCAAGGAAGCCGCAGCGGAAGCCGAAGCCGAGTGCGACCGAGCTTTCCGGCTCAAACGACAGCGCTGCGTCATTGAGCTGCAGTTTTTCAAGTGCGTCACGCAGATCGGGATACTTGGAACCGTCCTCGGTGTAAATACCGCAGAATACCATCGGACGTGCCGGACGATAGCCGGGCAGCGCCTCCGGCGTCGGATTTTCCACACCGGTAACGGTATCGCCGACACGAGTGTCGGATACCTTTTTAATAGAGGCTGTAAAGTAGCCTACCTCACCGGCACACAGCTCCTGCTGCGGAGACAGACCGAGCGGCAGCATATAGCCGCACTCAAGCACCTGAAATTCGGCACCGGTGGCCATCATTTTGACCTTCATGCCCGGATAAATTTTGCCGTCAAGCAGGCGCATGTAAACGACAACGCCCTTGTACGGGTCGTACTGGCTGTCGAACACGAGCGCACGCAGCGGCGCATCCGCATCGCCCTCCGGCGCCGGAATATCAGTGACGATACGCTCGAGCACCTCGTGAATGTTGATATTCATTTTTGCGGAAATTTCGGGCGAGTCCTCTGCCGGAATGCCGATGATATCCTCGATCTCCTTCTTGACGCGCGGCGCGTCTGCCGCCGGCAGGTCGATCTTGTTGATGACCGGCACGACCTCCAGACCGGCGTCAATGGCAAGATAGGTGTTGCCGAGGGTCTGCGCCTCAATACCCTGTGCCGCATCAACAACCAGAAGCGCACCCTCACACGCCGCCAGAGAACGCGAAACCTCATAGTTGAAGTCCACATGCCCCGGGGTGTCGATCAGATTCATTTCGTAGGTCTTGCCGTTATCCGCGGTATATTCCATGCGGACAGCGCGCGCCTTGATGGTAATGCCGCGCTCGCGCTCAAGCTCCATATTGTCGAGTAGCTGCTCCTCCATTTCACGCACGGAAACGGCCTTGCACTGCTCCAGCAGACGGTCTGCCAGCGTAGATTTGCCGTGGTCAATATGCGCAATGATGGAGAAATTGCGAATTTGCTCGCGATTTTTCACGTCGAAAGCTCCTTATCTGTAAACTGTAAAGCGAACAAGGTAATACCGCATAATTGAACAAGAGTGATTTGCGAGTAAATTTTGCATACTGACTGTACGCAGTTTTGCGGTAATACTTGCTGTATTACCGTGAAACCGGAACGAAGTCAGGGTGTAAAATTTCCGCAAAGCACCGCAGCTTTCATTGTGCTGTGTTACCTCAAATATAGGCTCATTATAGCATATTTGACAGGGTGTCACAAGCGTTCTTTCGCAGTTTGCGTTTGTTTCTCTGCTGCAAACGTGAATTTTGTATTTTTTCATAAATTTCATTTTCTGATAAAGGGAATTTCATGCAAAGCGGTTATTGCACTATCATGGTGAAGTGGTAAACCGGCAAAGAATTAACAGCGCTGGCGGTTTGGGTAAAACAAAAAAGCACCGAATACATCGGTGCTTTTTTGTTTTAGAGCGGCTGACGAGGCTCGAATCGCATCCACACCCCGACCTCTGATTTTACGAAGGTGGAGGAAGCGAGTGTGCTGCGGATAAAAGAAAAACACCAAATTACATCGGTGTCCTTTGATTTGGAGCGGCTGACGAGGCTCGAACTCGCTACCTCCA
>OLQX01002574.1_pt1 | contig 11904 bp, 9 predicted proteins | sample 1672581 | NCBI WGS metagenome assembly OLQX01 (sample SAMEA3136701, study PRJEB25190) | human gut metagenome | reverse complement strand
ATGATCTTTTCATTTATTCTATTTCTTGAATTCACCATTTTGCTAATATAGCCTTGTATTTATAGAAATTGAAAAAACAAGACTGAAAATCTGTTTGAAATAACAATAAAACTAATGGAAATGTGTGATTAACTTTTGAAAAAAGCATATTTATCATACATGCCATCCGCGGTTTGCTTTACTGGCATGTTTTTTTTTTTTGCATTTTCAAGAAAGTGCATATTCGATATAATTTAGACAATATAGATGAAAGTGTGAAAAAACAACGGAATAAAAAAGATTCATTTGCGAAAACATATTTTTTGAATTTTTCTGTGATTATTCTACTGGCTTTGTTTCTGGTGTTTCTTTACGACTTCCGAGTTTGTGGACTAACAGTTATTTTGTAAGCACTGTTGGTGGTGCTCCACTTGCAGTCATTAAACAATACATTGAGAATCAGAAAAGCGTGTAGGTATAAATATGCAGCTGTCAGAAACAATAAAACTTTATATGACAAAAGAACAGAAATCTCTTGTTGTTATGACTATGAACGAGTATATCAATACAGTTAATAGTCTTGTTTCTGCTGCTTCAAATGGTACATCTATCAGTAAATACACAACTGCTGATGTCAAGGCCAGTCTTCCGTCTGCTCTGACAAACCAATGTATTCGTGATGCCAGATCTATTGTCAACAGGTACAATAAGGACTGCCGTAAATTTTCTGCTAAGAATAAGAAAACTGCTAATCAGAAATCTAACATCACGATAAAAAAACCTGCAGTTCCTGTTCTCAAAAGACCGTGTTGTTACGTCAATAATCAGAACTTTAAGATTAAAGATAACTGCATTGAATTTCCAGTTCTGATCAACGGTAAATCAAGGCGCATAGCTGTCCGTACTTCTATGACGGATAATCAGAAATTGATATTTGCGAATGCAAAACATGGAACCATGCGTATTGTCTATAAAGGCAGCAAGATAGTTGCTCAAGTCGTATATGAGGTTAATGAACCTGAGTATACTGACGATGGCAGTGCCATGGGTGTTGACCTTGGCATTAAATGTCCTGCGGTATCATATACATCTGATGGCAGCGTTAAGTTCTATGGCAATGGTCGTAAAAATAAATATATGCGCAGGCATTATAAATATCTTCGCAAGAAACTAGGCAAAGCTAAAAAGCCTGATGCCATAAAACGCATCAACAATAAAGAACAGCGCATCATGAAGGACATTGACCATAAGATAAGCCGCGAGATCGTTGAGACTGCTGTTGTTCATGATGTTAAAGTTATAAAATTAGAACGTTTGGCAAACATTCGTTCTACGACAAGAACAAGTCGAAAAAACAATCCCAGTCTGCATACATGGTCTTTCTATAGGCTTGCACAGTTTATAGAATACAAGGCAAAGTTAGCAGGCATAAAAGTTGAGTATGTTAATCCAGCATATACAAGCCAAAGATGTCCTGTCTGTGGTAGTGTTCATCACGCCAGAGATAGAAACTACACATGCTCCTGTGGCTTCCGTATCCATAGGGATTTGCTTGGTGCGATAAATATTTGTAACTCAACTGAGTATGTTGGCGATAGCAATATCAGACATACTGCCTAGAGAACTATATGTTCTGCTCTAGGATGGGTAATGGCATACCCATAACTTGCACTGCGACAAGCCAGAAATGGACTGGTCAACCAATACACTTGGCAGGTAGCAAGAATCCCCTGACTTTAGGCATGGGGAGTGTCAAAGTAACAATCCCACTGCAGATTGCTTCTAAAGAAGCATTGCAGCCATCATTCGAGGATAATGATTTCAGCTGCCTAGAAGGAAAACGTATCTTGCTTGCGGAAGATAATGATCTGAATGCTGAAATCGCAATCGAATTATTGAAAGAAAAGGGTATGATCATTGATCGTACCAAAGATGGTATTGAATGTATTGATGCGTTAATCAAACAAAAACCACACACATATGTATGTATCTTGATGGATATACAAATGCCTCACATGGATGGCTATGAAGCTGCAAAGAGCATTCGTTCATTAAAAGATCCATCTTTCAGCAGCATTCCAATCATTGCGATGACTGCAAATGCATTTAAAGAAGATCAGGATAAAGCGTATGCATCTGGTATGAATGACTATATTCCAAAACCAATTGATATTAAAAATGTATGTAAAACCATCAGCAAATATGTCCAGGAATGATATAATTCTTAATGATGAAGAGTAAATGGACATTATTGCAGGAAAAGTTTCTATATTTCTGTATTACGATAGCTATATTCATGAGTATCTATCTTTCAGGTTTCTTTTTCATGCAGTTTCTTGCGTTTGCAATGGAAGTTCATCCATACGTATCATTCACTTTCTATATTTTTTTATGGATCATTGATACTTTCATTACAAAGAAGCTGATGCTTTCTAAAGTTATGATCTATTGGATAATGAAGAAGTCTTGAATCATATACATAAATCGAGAAAGGAAACGTATGTTATGAAAAAATACACATTAGATGATTTTATCAATGAGGAATGTGCTACGGATCCTGAATTCAAACAAATTTGGGACGAAGATGAGCCTGAAAGAGAATTTGCTATATCTATGATTCATGCAAGAAAATCAAAAAATATGACACAGAAACAACTTTCGAAGATGACTGGTATCAGCCAAGGTAAACTCTCCAAAATTGAAAACGTGGAAGCAAATCCAACACTAAAAGTTATGTCAAAAATTGCCAATGCACTAGACATGAACATTAGTCTTGTTCCAAAACAAGTGCAGATGTTGCAGATTCGCTAGAAAAATTTGATGGAAACACCATGTGTTTATTCATGGTTAGTTCAGTGAACGCAATCCAAGAATATAGAAAACATAATGGTGCAAATAAGAAAGATGAACACTATCTAGCAGAATGATTACGTTAAATCATGAAATATATGCAAAAATCTTGATTGCAATCTTTGTTAACTATGTTAAAATTGACATGCATTGAAGAAAAGTAGTATTTGAATCCCTGCATTCTAGAAAGCACTGTGGTTGATGAAAAACAGGCATGTATATTCAAAGAAGTCGTTTCTGAGCATTTCTAGATGAACATTAGTAGTTTAGAACGTTTCTAGCACGTTACGCTATCAAGAAGCAAACAAAGGTGGTACCACGTTATTACACGTCCTATGTATTTTCAGGACGTTTTTTATTTATCTCAGGAGGTTATTTATGGAAAAGAATCTAGCACAGAAGTATGACCACAAAGCAGTAGAAGAAGGAAAATATGATGGTTGGGTAAGCAAAGGCTATTTCACGGCAGGTGATAAATCTAAAGACCCATATACAATTGTCATTCCACCACCAAACGTCACAGGTATTCTTCATATCGGACACGCCTATGACAATACATTACAGGATATTATTGCACGCTATAAGCGTATGCAGGGCTTTGATATGTTGTATCTGCCAGGTATGGACCACGCTGGTATTGCAACACAGGCAAAGGTTGACGCACGTTTGAAGTCTGAAGGTATTTCTCGCTATGACATTGGAAGAGAAAAATTCTTGGATCGTGCATGGGAGTGGAAGGAAGAATACGCAGCTACAATTCGTAAGCAGTGGGCGAAGCTAGGAAACTCCTTAGACTATACAAGAGAACGTTTCACAATGGATGATGGCTTAAATGAAGCAGTCAAGCATGTATTCGTTACTTTATACAACGAAGGTCTGATCTATCGTGGATGGAGAATCATCAACTGGGATCCAGAAGCACGTACAGCATTAAGTAATATTGAAGTATACTACCAGGATGATCCAGGCAAGATGTACTACATGAACTATGAAACAGTAGAAGATCATGAACATTTCATTGTCGCTACAACGCGTCCTGAAACAATGTTTGGCGATGTTTGCGTTGTTGTGAACCCTAACGATGAAAAGACAAAGCATCTGATTGGCAAGCACTGCATCAATCCAGCAAACAATCAGGAACTTCCAATCATTGGAGATGACTATATTGAAATTGGTTTTGGTACAGGTATTATGAAATGTACACCTGCACATGACCCTAACGACTATGCAATTGCTGAAAGACATCATTTAGAAAAGCCTATCTGTATGAATCCAGATGGAACAATGAATGCAATCTGTGGTAAAGAATTTGAAGGCATGGATCGTTATGAATGCAGAGAAAAACTTGTAGAAAAGTTTAATGCTGAAGGTGTCATGGATCATATTGAAGACATCACACATAACGTTGCACACTCTGAAAGAACACATTGTGTTGTTGAACCATATCTGTCTCAGCAGTGGTTTGTTAAGATGAAGCCATTGGCAGAAGACGTATTAAAGAATCAGAATGATCCTGATCAGAAGATCAACTTCTATCCAGAAAGATTTGAAAAGACATTTACACAGTGGCTTGAAAATATTGAAGACTGGTGTATTTCAAGACAATTATGGTGGGGTCATAGAATTCCGGCATGGTATAACGATGAAACAGGTGAAACATACGTAGGCATGGAAGCACCAGAAGGTGATGCGTGGAAGCAGGATGAAGATGTATTAGATACATGGTTCTCTAGTGCATTATGGCCATTCTCTACACTTGGCTGGCCTGAAGAAACAGAAGACTTCAAGCGTTACTATCCAACAAGTACACTTGTTACTGGATATGATATTATCTTTTTCTGGGTAGCACGTATGGCATTTGATGCTAGACACTTTACAAACAACCGTCCATTCAAGGATGTACTCATTCATGGTTTGATTCGTGATGCACAAGGTAGAAAGATGTCCAAGTCATTAGGCAACGGTATTGATCCAATGAAGGTTATTGATGACTATGGTGTTGATGCATTGCGCTTCTTCCTCACAACAAACTCTGCACCTGGTCAGGATATGCGTTATATCCCTGAAAAGGTTGAAGCAAGCTGGAACTTCATCAACAAGATCTGGAATGCTTCTAGATTCGTATTAATGAATCTTCCAGAAGGTATGAAAGAAAGTGATGTTGATCTAACACATTTAACAGTTAGTGAGACTTGGATCTTGAACAAATTGAATGCAACAATTGATACTGTTACAGCAAACATGGACAAGTATGAGTTTGGTATTGCTGGAAATGCACTATACAGCTTTATCTGGGATGATTTCTGCAGCTGGTATGTAGAAATGAGCAAGTCTGCATTGAATGGCGAAGATGAACTTGCCAAGAAGGGTGCACAGTCAACACTTTATGTTGTACTCAATGCAATCGTTAAGCTGTTATCTCCATTTATGCCATTTGTATGTGAAGAAATCTATCAGACACTTCCACACACAAAGGAATCTATCTGTTTAGAAAGCTGGCCTGAAAAGATTACAGGTATTGATGCAAGTGGACTCAAGGATATGGATCGTTTGATTTCCGCAATTTCCAAGATTCGTGAAGTCAAGAATACAAATGATTTGAAACCATCTGCACCAATCCATGTTCTCATCAAGGATCTTGATGGCAATCCATTACAGCCAAAGGAAAACCTCTCTGCAATCATGCAGAAGATGGCAAAGGCTGAATGGTGTGCTGCATTAGATGGTGACTTAACAGTTGAAACCATCTATGAAGGTACGTTGTATATTCCAAGTTCTGAACTTTCTGATCCTGAAGAAGAAAAGAAGAAGCTGAATGCTGAAAAGGAAAGACTAGAGAAGGAATTGGATCGTTCTCATAAGATGCTAAGCAACCAGTCCTTTATTGCCAAGGCACCTGAAGCAAAGGTACAGGCAGAAAAAGACAAACTCGCAGCTTATGAAAAACAATATCAGGCAATTGTCGATCGTCTTGCGGTACTAAATCATTAATGACAATGGTATAATCTCTACTAGAAATAGTAGAGATTTTATTTTTTGAGAGGTAACCTTATGGCAGAAGAAAAAAAGAAACATACCGCGCTGAAAATCATTGGTGGTGTCACGGCAACTGCGGCGAGTGCCTATGCTGGATTTTCTTATGTAATCTTTCGACATGCATTTGATTTGAAGCGTTCTATGATCCATAAATCAACAAACCTGATTCATTGTGATACAGAAAAAGAAGAGTGGTTTATGCATAGTGAAAAGAAAGACTGCTTTATGAATTCTTATGATGGATTAAAGCTGCATGCATTAGCACTTGAAAATCATCATGAAAGCAATACATGGATCATTCTGGTGCATGGAACATCTTCTTACTTCAAGAACATGATTGATTATATGTATGAAGCAGATCATAGAGGATATAACATTCTCGCAATTGATCAAAGAGGATGTGGTACAAGTGAAGGAAAGTATACATCTCTTGGATGGAATGAACATTATGATCTGATGAACTGGATTAATTATCTGATCAGCATGCATAAAGATGCTAAGATTGCATTGTTTGGCTTGAATACAGGCGGTGCAACGGTCATTAATGCAGTGGGAGATTATTTACCTAACCAGATCAAGTGTGCTGTAGAAGATGGCGCCTACAGCAGTATTAAAGATATTATTAACTATACAACACGTAATTTAGCACATGTTGAAGCAAAGCCATTTCTTCCAGCTGTTGATGTACTTGTAAAGCAGATCCTGCATTTCTCATTGCATGATGTATCCCAAAAGCAACAGCTAAGAGAAGCTGAAGTACCAATGTTATTTATTCATGGCAGTACAGATACAACAGTACCTACAAGTATGGTATTTGATAACTACTATGCATGTGCTTCTGAAAAGGAATTATATGTTGTGGAAGGAAAGGGATATAACGAAACATATACTAGTCCTGAATACTTCAATCGTTTATTTTCCTACATTGATAAACATATTCATGAATAGACTTTAGACGCTGCAAAATTGAATGAATATAAACATTCAAACAACTTAAGCAACAAGAGGTACATATGATCATTCTATGTACTTCTTTTTTATTTCAGAATGAGAAGTAATTGTCCTTAAGCTCCTGACAGTCTATGCTACGCTTTTAGAATTCATCATAGACAAGATCAAGATTTTTCTTCATTTTACAAATACTCGGTGTATTTGACCTTATACTTGCGTCGTATGCGACGCAAGTGTGAGGTGTAAAATGATTAAGAGCTATTTTTATTTTAGATTTTTCAGTCTTTGATTCAATTCATGTATAATCATGAATTTGCTTATATTTATACATTTTTTTATCGTTTGAAAATCAAGGCAATATTAAAATCAGTGTAAATGTAATGTAAAAAAATCACATTTTTTTCACAAAATAATGGCTTTTTGGTAGCGCTTGCAATATAATAGGTAAAAGAATTAAGAGGAGGCTATAATGGCTAACAAAAAGTATGTTTATAAGTTTGCTGAAGGTAATGCAAACATGCGTGAACTTTTAGGTGGTAAGGGCGCAAACCTTTCTGAAATGCGTTCTTTGAACTTGCCAGTTCCTGAAGGATTCACAATCACAACTGAGTCTTGTATCAAGTACTACACAGATGGGGAAACAATTTCTAGTGACGTACAGGAACAGATTGATGAACACGTTAAATGGTTACAGGAAGAAACAAACAAGAAGTTTGGTGATAATGAAAATCCATTACTCGTTTCTGTAAGATCTGGTGCACGTGCTTCTATGCCAGGTATGATGGATACAATCTTAAACCTTGGTATCAACGATGAAGTTGTCAAGGTAATTGAAAAGCAGAGTGGAAACAAGCGTTTCGCTTATGATTCCTACAGAAGATTCATTCAGATGTTCTCTGACGTTGTTATGGGACTTTCTAAGAGCAAGTTTGAAGAAATCATCGATGAAATGAAGGAAGCTAAGGGCGTTAAGCTGGATATTGACTTAGATGCTGATGATATGGAAGAACTTACAAAGAAGTTCAAGGCTTTCTATCAGGAAAAACTCAACGAAGAATTCCCTCAGGATCCTATCGTTCAGTTAGAGAGATCTATCATGGCTGTATTCCGTTCCTGGAATAATGAAAGAGCTATCTATTATAGAAGAGTTAATGACATCCCTGATTCCTGGGGAACTGCTGTTAACGTAATGGAAATGGTATTTGGCAACATGGGTAACGATTGTGGTACAGGTGTTGCATTTACTAGAAACCCAGCAACTGGTGAAAACAAGCTATTCGGTGAATTCTTAATGAATGCACAGGGTGAAGACGTTGTTGCTGGTATCCGTACACCATCTCCAATCGCTGATCTTGAAAAGACAATGCCAGAAGCATACAACGAATTCGCAAGAGTCGCTGATATCCTTGAAAAGCATTATCATGATATGCAGGATATGGAATTTACAATTGAACATGGAAAACTATTCATGCTTCAGACACGTAATGGTAAAAGAACTGCAAACGCTGCATTAAAGGTAGCTGTTGATATGGTTGATGAAGGTCTTGTAACTGTTGATCAGGCATTACTGATGGTTGAACCAAAACAGTTAGATGACTTGCTCCACCCAACATTTGATCCAAGTGATCTGAAGGCTAAGGAAGGCGATGTGATCGCTACTGGTTTAGCTGCTGCTCCAGGTGCTGGTGCTGGTACAGTTGTATTTACTGCTGAAGAGGCTGAAAAGGCTGCAGAAGCAGGCAAGAAGGTTGTTCTTGTTCGTCTTGAAACTTCTCCAGAAGATATCAAGGGTATGGCTGCTGCACAGGCTATCGTTACTGCTCGTGGTGGAATGACATCTCACGCTGCTGTTGTTGCTAGAGGTATGGGTGCCTGCTGCGTATCTGGATGTGGTAATCTGAAGGTTGATGAAGCTAACAAGTGCTTTACAGTTGATGGCGTTACATATACAGAAAATGATGTGATCTCTGTTGATGGTAATACAGGTAGAGTTTACAAGGGTGAAGTTAAGACAGTTCCAGCAACAATTTCTGGCAACTTTGCTAAGTTTATGAACTGGGCTGATGAAAAGAGAAGACTGCAGATCAGAACAAATGCTGATACACCTGCAGATGCTGCCAAGGCAGTTGAATTCGGTGCTGAAGGTATTGGTCTAGTTAGAACAGAACATATGTTCTTCAATACAGCTGATCGTATCAAGGCTATCCGTATGCTTTGTGTATCTAGAACTCCTGAACAGCGTGCTAAGGCACTAGCTGCGATGGAACCTTACCAGACAGAAGACTTCATTGGTATCTTTGAAGCTATGGGTGGCAGAAATGTTACTGTTCGTCTATTAGATCCACCTCTACATGAATTCTTGCCACATGGTGACAAGGAAGCACAGGACGTTGCTGAAGCATTAGGTATCTCTATTGCTGATATCGAAGCTGCTGCAGAAGAACTCAAGGAATTCAATCCAATGATGGGTCATAGAGGATGCCGTCTAGACGTTACATATCCTGAACTTGGTGCTATGCAGGCACGTGCTATTATCAACGCTGCATTAAAGGTAAATACAGAACATCCTGACTGGAACTTCGTTCCTGAAATCATGGTTCCACTTGTTGGTGAACCTAAGGAATTGGAATATGTTGCTAACGTTGTCAAGGCTGAAGCTGACAAGATCATTTCTGAAGCTAACAGCACAATGACATATAAAGTTGGTACAATGATTGAAATTCCACGTGCTGCGCTATTAGCTGGTGAAATTGCTGAAACAGCTGAATTCTTCTCATTCGGAACAAATGACTTGACACAGATGACATTTGGCTTCTCAAGAGATGATGCTGGCAAGTTCTTACCTGACTACTATAACAAGCACATCTATGAATCTGATCCATTCGCTCATGTTGATACAAAGGGTGTTGGTCAGCTGATCAAGATGGCTGCTGAAAGTGGCAGAGCTACTAGAAGTGATATCCACTTAGGTGTATGTGGTGAACATGGTGGTGACCCAGCTTCTATTGAATTCTTCAATGCTGTTGGATTGAACTATGTATCTTGTTCTCCATACCGTGTACCTATCGCTCGTTTAGCTGCTGCACAGGCTGAAATCCGCCGTACAGGTTCTAACAAGTAATTATCAAAACGAATAGAAGAGACTTTCGGGTCTCTTCTTTTGATTTGGTAAAGTATAGAAAAAATGCAAGATAATAAACCTGAATATATTTTATTGAAAATTAACAATCATGATAAATACGAAACTGCTGATGATATAGAACTTGACGCTGTTTCTAGACAATTACTTGAACAGAATAATGAAGCGTACAGAAAGCATGCAAAATAAAAGGAATGATGAAAGCTCACTATGATGATTTATTATCTTGGTTGATTGAACATATTATATGGCAGTAGTTTTGAGACTATTGCTTTTTTTATTTTCCTAATCATTTTGTACCATATGTCTATTAGAGACTTTTACGTCTCTTCTTTTCTTTTTGTAATTGTTTTACAATAGAGTTAACAATATTTTAGGAGACACCTATGGAAAAATATATCATGGCAATTGATGAAGGTACGACTTCTACACGTGCAATTCTTTTTAATCACGCAGGAGAAATCGTATCTGTCGCACAAAAAGAATTTACACAGTATTTTGCACAGGAAGGATGGGTAGAGCATGATGCAAATGAAATCTGGCTTGCATTACTTGCATGTATGAGTGAATGCATCATGAAGTCTCATATTGATCCATCTCAGGTAGCTGGCATTGGTATTACAAACCAGAGAGAAACAGCAGTCATCTGGAATAAAGATACAGGACTGCCAATCTATAAGGCAATTGTATGGCAAAGCAGGCAGACAGTTGATATCTGTAATGATTTGATTGAAAAAGGATATAATGAAACATTTCACAAGAAAACAGGCTTAAGAATTGATCCATACTTTTCTGCTACAAAATACCGCTGGATCTTAGATCATGTTGATGGCGCAAAACAACTTGCCAAGCAAGGTAAACTGTTATGTGGAACAATGGATACATGGATCGTGTATTGTCTTTCTGGCGGAAAAGTACATGTTACGGACTATACAAATGCGAGTCGTACATTGCTGTATAACATTTATGATTTATGCTGGGATGAAGAATTATGTTCTATCTTGGATATTCCAATGAACATGCTTCCAGAAGTCAAAGATTCTTCTTGTATCTATGCGCATACTGCACCATATCATTTCTTTAATCAGGAAGTTCCAATCTGTGCAATTGCCGGGGATCAGCAATCTGCATTGTTTGGTCAATCATGCTTTATGGAAGGAGAAGCAAAGAATACATATGGAACAGGTGGCTTCCTGTTAATGAATACAGGTACAACACCAAAGGAATCTAATGATGGTTTATTGACAACGATTGCATGGGGACTGAATGGAAAGATTTCTTATGCATTGGAAGGTTCTATCTTTGTATCTGGCAGTGCAATCCAATGGCTGCGTGATGAAATGGAATTCTTTGAAAAGAGCAGTGAATCAGAAAGCTATGCGAAGAAAGCAAACAAGGAGAGCGGTGTTATGGTAGTACCAGCATTTGTAGGTTTAGGTGCTCCATACTGGGATGATTCTTGCAGGGGTGCAATCTTTGGTATTACGCGTGGTACAACAAAGTATGACATTACAAAGGCAACACTAGATTCCTTAGCTTATCAGACACGTGATGTTCTAGATGCCATGGCAAAAACATGTCAGATATCGATTCCTAGATTACGTGTAGATGGCGGTGCATGTGCAAATAATTATCTGATGCAGAAGCAGGCAGATATTATGCAATGCAGTATCATACGGCCATCTGTATTAGAATCTACTGCACTTGGTGCTGCTAGACTGGCAGCACTTGCGATCAACTACTGGACAATGGATGATATTCGCAAACAAGACAGTGAAGATACGATCTTTGAGCCATCTATTTGTAAAGAGGAAGCAGATGCAATGTATGATCGTTGGCAGAAAGCAGTGAGTGCTGCTAGAATGTTTACGAAGTAAAGTTTTATTGGAGCATATCAATGTCATTAAGTTAAGCAAAAAAAGCTTCAATGACGGCTATATAGGTTACAC
>OLQX01002565.1_pt1 | contig 11954 bp, 8 predicted proteins | sample 1672581 | NCBI WGS metagenome assembly OLQX01 (sample SAMEA3136701, study PRJEB25190) | human gut metagenome | reverse complement strand
CGGCTTCCTCTATGATTTCCAGTACTTTTCTACCTCCTTCGCTGCATCTGACAGAGAAAACTGAAATTTTTCCTGAATTTTTACACATACAATTTCTTTCTCCATTCCCATTTCCTGAAGCAACTCTACCACGGCCTGTAGGCCCTCCTGTCGCCCCTCCTGCCGGCCCTCTTGCAACCCCTCTTGCAACCCCTCCTGTCGGCCTATTTTTAGGCCTTCTTTTCGTCCTTCTCTAAGCCCAGTTTCTTTGTAAACAGTAGAAAAATACTGGTGATCTCGAATCGCACGCTCTCTTGCTTCATATTCCAGACGCTTTTCTTCATCTGCACTGATCCGGTTCAGATCCTCATACGCCTTCTTAATATATTTGCTTTTTTCCGCTGCCATTTCAAATTCCTCCTTGCTCTCTGCATTGATAAACTGAAGCCATTTCAGCAGCTCTGTCTCCGGATACTCATGTTTTGCCAGCTTGGGAAGTTCCAGCGTATGGATTTCAAACTTATCACTATACATCTTTCTTCCCTGATCCGACCAGAAATGAAAGCGGGAATAGTATTCTTCATCATCAAACAATGTAAAATTTAAAATCCCGACATGAATACATTTTTCTAATTTTTGATAGTCTTCTCCCGGTTTTAGCTGATCCACAAACATCTTTCCCAGATAGAACAAGGTACGTTCTGCCCAGTATTCACTGGATGTCACCTGGATTTCAATATCGATCTGCTCCTTATTATTTAGCAATACCCGTACATCCAGAATCCCCAGTTTATCATCTTTGTCTTTCTGACGCAGGTGGGACGGCAAAATCCTGCTCTCAACGATTTCTTCCAGATTGATCCCAAGTACTGCTGCCAGAAATGCATTGCGCACCTCTTCATCTTCCATCAGTTCTTTAAAACAGAAATCTACCTTTGGCTTCATTAAAAATTGTGTTGTTTTTTCTTTCTTCATACACACTCCTCCTTTGTTCTGATGGAAACCAGAATATTTCGGCGAGTATGTATCTATATCATTGATTTTATTATATCTTTTGACGCGATGTTTCACAATCGCAAATACAGACAAACTCCCTCTATTCTTTTATCCATCTCTTTACTCTTTATCTGGGAATAACTTTTGAATGGCAATTCTTTGCCATATTTGAAAATTGAAAGGGATTCCTTTCAAGATTGATTTTATTATACTTGAATTTTGATCAGGATACAATTAAATTTCCATAAATATCCTGTAAAAAGTTACTGTAAACAATAACTCTGCAAGCCACAGTAACAGAGCAGTTCCACATGGAACTGCCCTACACCACCGGAAACCAGAGTCTGATTTCCATTCCTTTTCCGTAGACTGACACTGCTTCTACTTCTATCTTTAATTCCTGTCCGATCTGCCGTACCAGATACAATCCCATCCCTGTCGATTTTTTCTGGCTGTTCTCTCCTGTAAATCCTTTTTCAAAAAGATAGCGGAGTTCATATGGTTTTACGCCACACCCATTGTCACAGACAGAAAGGCAGACTCTGTTGTTCTCACTTCCGGAACTGATTTTCAGCTTCGGACACTTTTCGGTTTCATATCCTGTGTATTTGATAGAATTCGCAATCAGCTGACTGAGCATAAAACACAGACTTTTCCGGTCTGACAGTACGGTCTTCTCTTTCAGATCCAACTGCACCAGGATCTGCTTTTCTTCCAAATACAGACGATATTCATCCAGCACCTCCCGACAGCATTCTTCCAGATTTATCTCTTCAAACAAATACTCTTTATTCACTGCTTTAACCCTGGCATAATATAACATCTGCTCTACATAGGACTGCATCTGCAGTCTGACATGCTCCATTTTTTTGTGTACTGTCGGTGACATCTCCTCACTTCTGTTCTCAAGCAAAAGTGTAAAAAGAGATAATGGAATTTTCACTTCATGTGCCCATAATTCTACATACCGTTCATATTCTTCTTCCTGTATCCTCCCTGCATCAGCCTGCCTGTATGCTTTTCGAAGATATGCCCCGATCTCCCGCAGGATTTCCTGTTCTTCATTTCCTGCTCCCCCGATCGCAAATCTCTCATTTTCTTCACTCGGATCCGCCAGAAATGTAAGAAACCGCTCTTTCTTTTTCTGCTCTTTCCTTACGTTCCAGATTACTGCATACAAGAAAATAATTACAAAACAACTGGTTTCCAGTCCGGCCAGAACTTTGAACTGCTCTATCCCCGACAGCCACAGAAAGAATAGCGATACCAGTTCTGTACACATAAGGATCACAAACCATATTTTTTCTTCTTTGATCTCGCTCCAGATTCGTCTGATATATTCCATATTACTGCTCTCTCTTCCACCGATATCCTCTGCCACGGATTGTTTCTATCCGATTCTCCAGACCAAGCGCTTTTAATGTCTTTTTCAGCCTTGTCACATTGACTTGAAGCGCATTTTCATCAATATATTCGGTTGTTCCCCACAATACCTTTGAAATGCACTCTTTTTTCACCTCTGTTCCTGCATATTCCAAAAGAATTTTTAAAATCTTCCCCTGATTTTCCGGAATATGACAGGCATCTTTCCCCTGACAGACCGTATAGGTTCTGGTATCAAAAAGAAAATCGTCTCCATCCAGTAAATGTGCATTCCCCATTGCCCGTTTCAGCAGATTTTCTGTCCTTGCCAGCAGACGGTCTTTATGACACGGCTTCGTCAGATATTCGTCAGCTCCCAGCTCCAGTGCTTTCAACTCATCCTGCATTTTATCCCTGGAGGTCAGCACAAGAATAGGAAGGCTGCCTTTCTTTCGTATTTCTTTACAAAGTGCAAATCCACTGATTCCCGGAAGTCCCAGATCCAGCACTAACAAATCCGGATGCTCTGCCTCACAGACAGCACCGGTTTCTGGAAAATCCGTTACACAGCATACCTCATAGCCTGCCTTATGATAAATATTTTCCAGTTCTTCCCGAAGGAATTGATCGTCTTCTACGATTATGATTTTTTGCATGCCTGTCTTCTACTCCTGCCGTTTTCTCTGAATAAATTTCAAAATCCTGCGATTGCTTGTCTTTATAACCCCTATTATATAAGCTGTTTCTATCAGACACAAGAAAAGAAACACACTTCCTGCCATCTGCCAGAAAACTTTTACTTCCTGCACCTGTCCAATCAGCCGGAACAATGTCCAGACCCCAAACACACTACTGAAAAATGCAACGCTCAATACCAGTCCATAGTGCCACCAGATCTGAACTTTCGCACAATGACAGAGCTCTTTGTAGTTACTTCCCAGTGTAAGCAGAACGCTGTAGCGTGCCCCGGTCTTCTCCTGCTGAATTAAAAACTGAACTCCAATGAGTGTATTTGCGATAATCAAAAAAATCACCGCCAGATAGATCGTCGTATATCCCAATGCCACCTGATAAAACATATGCCGCCCGGCTGTTCCCAGATAACTTTCATAATGCAGATTGGTTGTTTTTAGACGGTCATTGACAGACATCACTGCTTTGAGCAATCCTTCCTCCTTTACCAGAACCGGATCAAGAATCCCGTTCCAGTAAGAATAGCTTCCGTCTGCTACAAAGACATCAAAAACCTTATCCGGTACAATAAAACCATACATAATCGTCAACATCCGGTCTGCCACCAGATTGTCATTGCATACTCTTGGAATGATTTCATAATCGGTCTCTTCTATCTGCACAAAAACTTTCTCTTTCAGAAGTTTCTCTACGCTCTTTGCAGTCTCATCCGACAAATATGTGGGGTGTCCGTAAATTGCCATCTGATGTTCTTTTAAGTTCAAAGGTTCCATTCCTTTTGAACGTAAAATCTCATTGTACCCTGATTCTGCGATCAAAAACGGGGATTCTTCCCAAGAATATGGATTCAATCTGTTTTTCAGACGCTCATATAATTCCTCACAGTCATATGCATATACTTTTCGCTCCTCCATACCTTCCGTAAAATCCAGATCTGTCCAAAGTAATCCGTTTCGTACTTCAAACAGATTGGAAAAATATAGGTCTACTTTCTGAGATAACAGCACTTCTTCTAACGTTTCTTTTTTCTCGTCAAATGTAAAATCAATTCCTGCCGTATCCTGTTGTCCCAGTTGCCCGCTCATCCCGACTCCATAGGCACAACATATGATCGCAAACAGAATCAGAAGGGAAGAAATTGCCAACGAAGCTGATTTTAAAAATACAGCTTCCTGCAGCTGACGGCATGTAAATGTCCAGAGCTTTTTCCCCGGAAGTTTTCTGCATATCCTGTCAAACAGATATGCCAGGCCCTGAAAGAAAAAGAATGTACCGAGTACTCCGCAAAAACATAAAATTGCAGTCATACGAAACATTCGTTTTATCCCAAGTTCCGAACTCAGTATCCCGCATCCGATCCCATAGGCTGCTGCCAGAAGAATGATTCCCATCATCAGCTTCACACACGTTTTTATGGGCGAAAATGCACGCTGTTTTTCCTTCTGTTCACGGGATAACAATTCATAAACCTCTTTTTTCCAAAGCTTCATGCAAAGCACAAACCGGGCAAGCATTTTAATTCCGCAAATCCCAATGACTGTCCACAATGCAGCCGAACCGGAAAATGTAAACTGATGACGCAGAATTCCAAATCCTGCAAGCTTTGCCGTGATCAGGCTTGTAAGTTCCGAGATCAGCAGCGCCCCCGGGATCCCGATCACAAGAGCATACACAATATTTCGCAGATCTTCCAGAAAAAGCATCTGAAACAGACTTCTTTTCTTCATACCAAGCATCAAATAGGTTCCAAACTCATGACTTCGCCGTTCCATCTGATACTTATCCGTAAAATATACCAGGAAATAAAGCAGGCACAGAGATACCACATATAAAATCGGAATCAGCATCAGCAGCTTGTTTACAGCATCTCTCTCCATCTCTTTCAGAAAGATCATCACATCCTGATGATCCAGCGCAAGGATAATATAAAATGCCGCCACCGTCAGAATCATCGTAACAAAATACAGCGTGCTTTCCTGCCGGTTTCGTTTACTGTTTCGTCTGATCAGTTCAGAGAACATAATTGCTTCCTCCTCCCAACTGCGCCATCACGGACAAAATGCGCTCATAAAATTCCCGGTTTGTCTCCTCCCCGACTCGCTTGCGTAATTCATGAAATACTTTTCCGTCCTGAATAAACAAAATTCTGGAACAAAAACTCGCAGCCTGTGCGTCATGTGTCACCATCAGAACCGCAGCCTCATCCTCTCGATTCACTCCGGAGAGTTGCTCCATCAGACTTCGTGCACTTCGGCTGTCAAGCGCACCGGTCGGCTCATCTGCCAGTACGATCTGCGGATGCAAAAGAAGCGCTCTTAATGCGGCTACCCTCTGCTTCTGTCCTCCGGACATCTGATTCGGAAACTTTTCCAGCACCTCCTCGATCTCAAAATATTCCGCCAGCTTCTGCATCCTTTTTCTGCTTTCCTTTTCCGGCATTTTGTGAATCTGTGCCGGCAAAAGAATATTTTCTCCACCCGTCAGATTATCCAGCAATTCAAACTGCTGAAACAGATACCCGATCTGTCTTCCCCGATACGCTGCCAGCTGAGTATCCGTATACATTCCGATATCCTGTCCTTTCAGAAGAATCCTCCCCTTTGTAGGTCTTAAAACCGAAGCAATACAATTTAACAGCGTCGTTTTTCCCGAACCGCTGCTTCCCATAATTCCGAGGAATTCTCCCTGATATACTTGAAACGAAATTCCTCTGAGTGCCTCTGCTGCATTTTCCTTTTCCCCATATGTTTTGTACAACGATTCTATTTCCAAAATAATACGGCTCATAATATCCCTCCCTTTCGTGATAAGAATATTATAAGCCGTATCGTGGATGAAAAACACTTACACTTTCTGTAAGAAAACTCCATCCTCTTTATGGTCCGCTATTCACAGTAAATTTTTATGAAAGCTCCAGTTTTCCGGTATATAACTGGTAATACGTTCCTTTCATTTTGATCAGATCCGCATGATCTCCACGCTCGATGATCTTTCCGTGTTCCAGAACAATAATCGCATCACTGTTGCGGATCGTAGAAAGTCTGTGCGCGATAACAAATACTGTACGTCCCTTCATCAGGTTATCCATACCCTTCTGCACAATACTCTCCGTACGGGTATCAATGCTGGAAGTTGCTTCATCCAGAATCAGTACCGGCGGATTTGCAACTGCTGCTCTCGCAATGGAAAGAAGCTGTCTCTGTCCCTGTGAAAGCTCTTCTCCATCACCGCTTAACATAGTATCGTATCCCTTCGGAAGCATTTTGATAAACTGATCTGCATGAGCCAGTTTTGCAGCCTCATATACTTCCTCATCAGTAGCATCCAGTTTTCCATAACGGATATTATCCATAATGGTTCCTGTAAACAAATGGGTATCCTGCAGTACGATTCCGAGGGAACGTCTCAGATCATCCTTTTTAATCTTTGTAATGTTGATTCCGTCATACCGGATCTTTCCTTCCTGAATATCGTAAAAGCGATTGATCAGGTTCGTGATGGTTGTTTTTCCTGCTCCGGTAGAACCGACAAATGCCAGCTTCTGTCCCGGTTTTGCAAACAGGCTGATGTCTTTTAAGATCACTTTATCTTCGTTGTATCCAAATGTCACATCTTCAAAACGCACATCTCCGGTCAGTTCTGTATAAGACACACTTCCGTCAGCCGAATGTGGATGCTTCCAGGCCCACATTCCTGTTCTTTCTTTGCATTCGATAATATTGCCGTTCTCGTCTTTTTTCGCATTGACCAGTGTTACGTATCCCTCGTCTTTTTCCGATTCTTCATCGATCAGAGCAAAAATACGCTCTGCTCCGGCAAGTGCCATAACAATGGAGTTAAACTGCTGCGCCACCTGCATAAACGGCTGTGTAAAGCTCTTTGTAAACTGCAGATAAGATGCCATAACTCCCAGAGTGATCCCTCCGATTCCCATAATAGAAAGGAATCCTCCAAGTACAGAGACCAGTACAAACTGCAGGTTTCCGATGTTTCCGATTACCGGTCCCATCATATTTGCAAAGGTATTTGCCTGTGCAGCACTTTCAAAGAGCGCCTCGTTGAGTTTGTCAAATTCTTCTTCTGACTTTCTTTCGTGGTTGAACACTTTTACTACGCGCTGTCCGTTCATTCTCTCTTCCACAAATCCAGTCACATCTGCCAGAGATTTCTGCTGACGAACAAAATATTTTCCACTGTTTCCACCGATCTTTTTTGTTACGAAGATCATAAGACCAATGATCAGAACTGCTAAAATTGTAAGCAGCGGACTTAAGATCAGCATTGAAATAAAGGTTACGATAATCGTAAAAAAGGACATCAGTGCCTGTGGGATCGACTGACTGATCATCTGTCTGAGCGTATCTGTATCATTCGTGTAAAGACTCATGATAGAACCATTCGTATTCTGGTCAAAATAACGGATTGGAAGAGTCTGCATATGTTCAAACATATCGTCCCTTACTTTTTTAAGGACACCCTGACCAATGTAGACCATCAGGCGTGTATAAGTAAATGTAGCAATGACTCCCATCAGGAAAATGCTGCCAAGCACCGCAAGTGCCCGATATAGTTCTGCAAAATTCGGATCTTTCTGTCCGATCAGAGGACTGATAAAATCATCGATTAAAAACTTGAGGGACAATGATACCGAAATTGATGCGATCGAACTTAACAAAATACAGATAAATACGATCACAAACCGAACCTTGTACGTCCCGGTCACATATTTTAAAAGCCGCTTTGCGGTCTGTAAATTTTCTTTTGAAACCTTTGGTTTTCTATTCATCGTCCTCACCTCCCTTTATCTGAGATTCATATACTTCTCTGTAGATTTCATTTGTCGCAAGCAATTCTTCGGATGTGCCGACTCCCATGATCTTTCCTTCATCCAGTACAATGATCTGGTCTGCATTTTCTATAGAAGAAACTCGCTGCGCAATGATGATCTTTGTAGTATCCGGAATTTCTTCCCGGAATGCTTTTCGAATCAGCGCATCTGTCTTTGTATCTACCGCACTTGTGGAGTCATCCAGAATCAGGATCTTCGGTTTTTTCAGAAGTGCCCGTGCAATACACAGACGCTGCTTCTGTCCGCCGGAAACATTGTTTCCGCCCTGTACGATCATCGTATGATAACCTGCCGGAAATTCTTTTATGAAGCCATCTGCCTGTGCAAGTTTGCAGACTCTCTGAACCTCTTCCTCACTGGCATGTTCATTTCCCCAACGGATATTATCGTAGATCGTTCCTGTAAAGAGAACGTTTTTCTGCAATACCATAGATACCTGATCGCGCAGTGCCTCCAGATTATACTCTCTGACATCCAGTCCGCCGACTTTTACAGTTCCTTTTGTCACGTCATAAAGTCTCGGGATCAGCTGTACCAATGTTGATTTCGCACTTCCGGTTCCTCCGATGATCCCGATCGTCTGTCCGGATTTAATATGAAGATTGACATCTTTTAACGAAAGATTTCCGCCTTCTCCCGCATAACTGAAATCTACATGCTCAAACCGGATCTCTCCGTCTGCCACTTCTGTAATCGCATTCTTTTTGTCCTGCATCTCCGGAACTTCCGCCAGAACTTCCGTAATACGGTCTGTAGACGCTTCTGCGATCATGATCATAACAAATACGAATGTAACCATCATCAGAGCCATCATGATCTGGAACGCATACACGATCACACTGGTCATTTCTCCGATTTCCATCGCACCGAATACAATTTCTCTTCCTCCGATCGCTACCATCAGAAGCATCGCCGTATAGATCGTAAACTGCATAACCGGTGAGTTCCATGCCACGATCTTTTCTGCTTTTGTAAATAATGTATAGACATATTTTGAAATTCCATGGAATTTTTCAATTTCGTGATCTTCCCGTACAAAGGCTTTTACCACGCGGGATGCATTGACATTTTCCTGTACGGAATTATTCAGAATATCATACTCATCAAATACTTTAATAAAATGCGGATGCGCTTTCTTTGCAATAAAGATCAGTGTTCCTCCAAGCAGCGGTATGATGATCAGGAACAGTAAAGCAATTTTCTTATTGATCAAAAGTGTCATGATCCAGGATAAAACAATCATGATCGGAGCTCTCGCCAGCAGACGAATGCTCATCATATACGCCATCTGTACGTTAGTAATATCTGTTGTCATACGTGTTACAAGACCGGATGTGGAAAACCGGTCAATATTTTTGAATGAAAATTCCTGTACTTTATAAAAAATATCATGTCTCAGGTTTTTGGCATATCCTGCACCTGCTATTGCTGCCATTTTTCCTGCTATAATACCGAAATACAGAGCCAGCATTGCCATAATGACCAGAATCAATCCCCGCCGTACGATATAGCTCAAATTTCCCTGCATGATTCCAACATCAATGATCTTCGCCATCTCCATCGGAATCAGAACTTCCATTAAAACTTCCAGGATTACGAAAAATGGAGCCAACACAGACTGCTTTTTGTATTCCCGGACTGATTTTAAAAGTGTTTTATTCATCGTTCTCGTCTTCCTCCTTATTTTCTGTTTTGTTTTCTGCAAGATTTTGAATCATCTGCACAAGCACCTTTCTGCAGATCTTTACATCTTCCTGATCTATCCCTTGTATCAGCCGCTTTTCGGTATCTCTGATGTGCTCCAGAATCTCAGGTCTGAGTGCTTCTGCTTTTGGAGTCGGTACAATACGTTTTAATCTGGCATCCTTTTTCGAACTCTCCCGGGAAATAAATCCATTTTTTTCCATTAGCTGCAAAATCCCTGTGGCTGTGGACTTCCGGATTCGAAACTCTTCTTCTATATCTTTCTGATATACTTCCCTGTGCATCGTTTCCAAAAGAATATGCTTTAACACATGCTTCTGCATGGTGGTCAGGCCATCATCTCCCACTGCTTCAGACGCATTTCTGCGCTTCATCTGATTGGAAAGAATGTGAATCAGCCTGCCGGTATTGATGTACCTTTCCTTATCTTCTATATCCTGCATAATTCCATCCCTCTCTCTTTATATAGTTAGTTCCCTAACTTTCAACCATTATACGGAGGATATTTTTTATTGTCAAGAAGTTTTTTCAGATTATTGAAATCATAAAACTCATTTTGCCACGTCTGAATATTGCCTGATGGCAGCAGGCAGCCCGGTACGGAAAATAACAGAAATATAATCGATCGTCTGCTGCCTGTCATACTTTTCTTTGTTCACGATCCATTCCAGTAATGTCTCCGCAATTGCCTCTGTATAAAAGAATCTTTTTAAGTCCTTTGTAACCTTACCAACATCAATGTGGCAGAGCGTATCCGTGAACTCTCAACCATTAAGGTTCTCGGATTCTACGACAAAGAAGTAACACTCTATATTTACCGGGAAACAATACTCCTTTCCCTGCTCGGTATTTTAGCAGGATTTGGAGTCGGTGATCTGCTTTACCAGTACATACTGGCAGTTGTTCCACCGGATGAAGTGATGTTTAACCCCGCTCTTTGTGCAAAAGCATTTGTGATTCCTGCCATTTTGATTGCAGTCATTACATTTATTCTAGGATACATAATGAATCGAAAACTCAAATACTTAGATATGCTCAGCGCATTAAAATCTGTAGAATAGCAAAAAATTTAAAAGTCAAGGGACTGACACAATGCAGCTCCTTGACTTATTTCATCTGTACTTGCTATCTTTCTCTTAATTTCCACATTCAATACTGATTGCATTGAATTTTTCCAAAATATCTTCTACTTTCAATTCCTGTTTTTCTTTTGCTGACAGATCCATCACTGCTTCCCCCTGATGCATCATCAACAGTCTGTTTCCATATTCTACTGCATAGCGGAGATTATGTGTCACCATGATCGTTGTCAGGTTTTTCTGCTTCACGATCTTATCTGTCAGTTCCATGATCAGATCTGCCGTCTTTGGATCCAGCGCCGCTGTGTGCTCATCCAGGATCAGAAAATCGATCGGAGTCATGGTTGACATCAGAAGCGCCATCGCCTGACGCTGTCCACCGGAGAGAGAACCGACTTTCACGTTCAGCTTATTTTCCAGTCCCAGGTTCAACTGGCTTAACAACTCCTGATAATAAGACTTTCTGTTTTTATTGATGCCTTTTCCCAATCCGTAAAAATTACCTTTATTATCGGCAAGAGACATGTTTTCCAGAATCGTCATCGATGGGCAGGTACCAAGCGCCGGATTCTGATACACTCTTCCGATCTTCCGGTTTCTTTTATACTCTTTCATGTGGGAAATATCTTCTCCCTGCATCAGAATCTGTCCTGCTTCTACCGGAATGCTTCCGCACAGGATATTGAGCATGGAAGTCTTTCCGGAACCGTTGCTTCCTACCACGGAAACAAAATCTCCCTGTTCTACTGTCAGATTAAAATCTTCAAACAGACACATTTCATTGACTGTTCCTGGATTGTAATATTTATGAATATGTTTTAACTCAAGCATTTGTCTTCACCTTCTTTTTCCGTTCCATTCCAATGAGTAAGATTACCAGGAATAATACCGCTGTGATCAGCTTCATATCCTGTGGTTCAAAAAACTTCAAAGCAACTGCCACGCAGGCTTTGTAAACGACAGAACCGATCAGGACTGCTGTGGTTGCTTTCAAAAATGTCAGATTCTTAAACAGGCTGGTTCCGATGATCACGCTTGCCAGCCCGATCACGATAGCTCCTGTACCACTGGAAATCTCAAATACTCTCTGCTCCTGACAGAAAATTCCGCCTGCCATAGCAACCATTCCGTTGGCGATCGCCAGTCCTAAAATCTTTACATTTCCCTGATCCTTTGCAAGTGAAGTTACAAGATTTGCATTATCTCCCACAGCTCTCAGAAGAAATCCGGATTTTGTCTGCAGATACAGATCCAGAATTATTTTCACGATCACTGCAAGAATAAGTACTACT
>OLQX01002562.1_pt1 | contig 11964 bp, 9 predicted proteins | sample 1672581 | NCBI WGS metagenome assembly OLQX01 (sample SAMEA3136701, study PRJEB25190) | human gut metagenome | reverse complement strand
GAATATAAGACAGCAGCGCCCCGCCGGGACCTGCTTGCGAAATGGTTGCGCCAGAGGCAACAAAAAGACCCGTACCGATGGAACCGCCGATGGCGATCATGGTCAAGTGGCGCGCCTTCAGTTCACGACGTAGCGTGGGCGCTTCTGTGGTTTTAGTTTCCGAAACCATGTGATAATGCTATCCATCCAAAAAATGAGGCGCGATTGTAGCAGACGATCGGGGTTCCATCCGGTACAAATGCAAAGTTATAAGAGAGCTTCATGATCGCCCGCAAATTATTAGTAAAGCACTAACCTGCGGAATTGCCAGCGAATTCCCCCCGTAATCAGGCGATAAAACCGGGCTGCTACACCTGGCAATAGTGCAGAAAACGTTGTAATGCTTTAGAAATATGCTTCTGCCGGTGATGGATCCGCCACAGCGTGCGCGTCAGCCGGGGCAATGGCACTTTCAGTTCCGCCAGCGTGCCCGAGGCAAGCTGTTCGGCAATCACCCGCCGCGATAGACAGCTAATGCCCAGGCCATGCCTGACCGCGTGCTTGATCGCCTCTGAATTACCCAGCTCCATGCCCAGATGAAACGCCGGCAGATGCGACAGCAGAACGTAATCGACAATCTCCCGGGTGCCGGAGCCATGCTCGCGCAGGATCCACGGCGCCTCGGCCAGTTGCTGCAGGGTCACCTCCCCCGCCAGCAGCGGTGAGTTGGGCGCGGCAAACACCACCAGCTCATCCTCCAGCCACGGCTCGGCAATAATATCGGCGGCATGGCACGGCCCCTCAATCAGGCCGAAATCCACCCGCAGGTCGGCGACGGCGTTGATGACGTCCAGGCTGTTGCCGACGCTCAGCTCGACCGGCAGATCCGGGAAGTCATGACGATAGCGGGCAATAATCTCCGGCATAATATAGTTGCCGATGGTGCTGCTGGCGTAGACTCGGATCGCCCCGTTATCGCCGCGAAACAGCTGCTCGATCTCCAGGGCCCGCTCCAGCAGCGCCAGCGCACGCGGGTACAGCAGCCGTCCATGCTCATTCACCACCAGTCGTTTACCGACGCGGTCAAACAGCTGCACGCCGAGCTGCCCTTCCAGATCGGTCAGCGCGGCGCTGACCGCGGATTGCGAAAGCGCCAGCATCTGTGACGCCTGAGTGGTCGACCCACTCTTGTGGACTTCGGCGAACACTTCCAGCTGCCGCAGCGTAATATGCATAACCCACCCGTTTAGTAATCCAACCTGAATAACCTTCCTTACTATGGTGACACAAATCGAGGCGGCTGACGGAAGGAAAATCCGCTTATATCACAAAATCATCGTCTTGCCGGCGAGACCGCCCCGCTTCTGCCTAACCCGCTCTCGCCCCGTTGTAACCGGCGAAGCGGCCATTAACCACTTATTACGATTGATTATAAACATATAATCAATTTTATATTTAACCCCGCGCGGCGTAACCTTTAGGCAGACAAAGGAGAAGGTTATGACAGCACTCACTTTACCCACCAAACATCGTTCCCTGTGGCATTTTGTCCCAGGCCTGGCGCTGACCGCCGCTCTGACCGGCGCCGCCCTGTGGGCCGGTAGTTTCCCGGCCATCGCCGGCGCAGGCTTTAGCGCCCTGACCCTCGCTATCCTGTTCGGGATGGTCGTCGGCAACACGGTCTACCCGAAAATCTGGCAGCCCTGCGACGGCGGGGTGATCTTCGCCAAGCAGCATCTGCTGCGCCTGGGGATCATCCTCTACGGCTTTCGCCTGACGTTCGCCCAGATTGCCGACGTCGGCGTGAGCGGTATTTTGATTGACGTTCTGACGCTCTCCAGTACCTTTTTCATCGCCTGCTTCCTTGGCCAGAAAGTGTTTGGTCTCGATAAACACACCAGCTGGCTGATCGGCGCCGGCAGCAGCATCTGCGGCGCGGCGGCCGTGCTCGCCACCGAGCCGGTGGTCAAAGCCGAAGCCAGTAAAGTGACGGTTGCCGTCGCTACAGTGGTTATCTTCGGTACCATCGCCATCTTCCTCTACCCGGCGATGTACCCGCTGCTGGCGCACTGGTTTACCCCGGAGACCTACGGGATCTATATGGGCTCCACCATGCATGAAGTGGCGCAGGTTGTTGCCGCCGGCCATGCGGTCAGCCCGGACGCGGAGAACGCGGCGGTTATCGCCAAAATGCTGCGCGTCATGATGCTGGCTCCGTTCCTGCTGTTCCTGGCGGCGCGTGTTAAACAGCTGACCCCGGCAGGCAACGGCGAGAAAAGCAAAATCACCATTCCGTGGTTCGCCATTATGTTCATCGTGGTGGCGGTGTTTAACTCCTTCCATCTGCTGCCGAAAGCCGTGGTGGATATGCTGGTGACGCTGGATACCGTCCTGCTGGCGATGGCAATGGCCGCCCTCGGGGTCACCACCCACGTCAGCGCGCTGAAAAAAGCCGGGGCGAAACCGCTGCTGATGGCGCTGATGCTGTTCGTCTGGTTGATTGTCGGCGGCGGGGTCATTAACGTCGCTATCCACAGCCTGATGGCATAAAGCACTACATCTTTCTCCAGTTAAGCCGCTATCATTACCCACCCCCCAGCGGCTTTAACTGGAGTTTTTTTATGAAATACGTAGGAGCGCACGTGAGCGCCTCAGGTGGACTGGCCAATGCCGCCATTCGCGCCGCCGAAATCGAAGCAACCGCCTTCGCCCTCTTCACCAAGAACCAGCGCCAGTGGCGCGCCGCGCCGCTCAGCGACGAGACCATCGCCGAATTCAAAGCCGCCTGTGAAAAGTATCACTTTGGCCCGGGGCAGATCCTGCCGCACGACAGCTACCTGATTAACCTTGGCCACCCGGTGGAAGAAGCGCTGGAAAAATCCCGTGATGCTTTCATTGATGAAATGACCCGCTGCCAGCAGCTGGGGCTGACGCTGCTCAACTTCCACCCCGGCAGCCATCTGCAGCAGATCCCGGAGGAGGAGTGCCTGGCGCGCATCGCCGAATCGATCAATATCGCGCTGGCGAAGACCGAAGGCGTTACTGCGGTGATCGAAAACACCGCTGGCCAGGGCAGCAACCTCGGCTTTAAGTTCGAGCACCTCGCGGCCATCATCGACGGTGTGGAAGATAAATCCCGCGTCGGCGTCTGCATCGATACCTGCCATGCTTTCGCCGCCGGCTACGACCTGCGCAGCGCCGAAGCCTGCGAAAAAACCTTCGCCGCCTTCGAACGCATCGTCGGTTTTCAGTATCTGCGCGGCATGCATCTCAACGATGCCAAGAGCGCCTTCGGCAGCCGGGTCGACCGTCACCACAGCCTGGGGGAAGGCAACATCGGCCACGATTGCTTCAGCTGGATCATGCAGGACAGCCGCTTCGACGGTATTCCGCTGATTCTGGAAACCATCAACCCGGATATCTGGGCGGAAGAGATTGCCTGGCTGCGGGCGCAGCAGATTGCCGAAGTGGCGTAAACAGAGACAAAAAAAGGGCCGAACAGTCGGCCCTTTTTTATTGCGGTAGGATTATGCCGCTTTTTCAACTTCCGCTGTTTGCGCCTCAGGGCGTTTCAGCACGGCGTAGGCAAGGCCCGCCACCAGCGTTCCGGCAACAATCGCCAGCAGGTAGCCCAGCACCGGCGTAATCGCCCCCGGGATCAGCAGAACAAACAGCCCACCGTGCGGCGCCATCAGTTTCGCGCCGACCGCCATGGAGATAGCGCCGGTTACCGCGCCGCCGACGATACAGCACGGCAGAACGCGCATCGGGTCACGGGCGGCAAAAGGAATCGCCCCTTCCGAGATAAAGCACAGGCCAAGAACCAGCGCGGCTTTGCCCCCTTCCCGCTGCCCTTTATCGAACTTATTGCGCGCTACCAGCGTCGCGATACCCATCGCCAGCGGTGGCACCATACCGGCCGCCATGATCGCCGCCATCGGCGCATAGGTCTGGGTACTCAGCAGGCCAACGCCAAAGGCATAGGCCGCTTTGTTTACCGGCCCGCCCATGTCGGTACACATCATCGCGCCGAGGATCGCGCCCAGCAGAACCGCGTTGGCGGTGCCCATGGTTTGCAGCCAGTGGGTCAGCCAGGCGAGGATACCGGCTACCGGTTTACCGATCAGATAGATCATTGCCAAACCCACGATCAGGCTGGAGACCAGCGGAATGATCAGGATTGGCTTCAGGGCTTCCATACTCTGCGGCAGTTTCAGTTTCGTGCTGATGGCTTTCGCCACATAACCGGCAAGGAAACCAGCGATGATCCCGCCGATAAAGCCGGAGCCGCCGCTAACCGCCAGCATACCGCCGATAAGGCCCGGGGTCAGACCCGGACGGTCGGCAATGGAGAAGGCGATAAAGCCTGCCAGTACCGGCACCATCAGCGCGAAGGCCGAGCCGCCGCCGATCTGCATCAGCGCCGCCGCCAGGGTGTCTTTCACTTCAAACGCTTTGATCCCGAAGGCAAAGGAGAGCGCGATACACAGGCCCCCGGCCACTACCATCGGCAGCATATAGGAGACGCCGGTCAGCAGGTGGCGATAGGCGCCCGCCGACTCTTTTTTCCCTTCAGCAGCCGCCTGAGGTTTGCCGGATGGCTGGTACGGTTTGGCTTCAGTCACCGCTTTATCCAGCTCCTGGGCGGTTTTCTTCAGCGCCAGACCGGTGGTGGTGCGGTACATCGGCTTGCCGGCGAATTTCGCCAGGTCCACCTCGATATCGGCAGCGACGATCACCAGATCCGCCTCGGCCACCTCTTCCGGGGTGATGGCATTGCCCGCCCCAACGGAGCCGCGGGTCTCCACCTTCACCCACCAGCCGCGTTTTTTGGCTTCGGTTTCGATGGCTTCTGCCGCCATAAAGGTGTGGGCGACGCCGGTCGGACAGGCGGTGACCGCGACAATGCGTTTCTGCCCCTGAGCGGCGGCCGGAACGGCTACCGCCGCTGGCGCAACGTAGGGCTTAGCGTGGTCTTTCGCTTCTCCCAGGAACAGCTCCGGATGGGCGACAGCACGGTTAATATCGCCCAGGTAAACGTTTTTACCATTCAGCGCGCTATCGGCCGGCAGCGCGGTTCCCAGCACGATGGCCAGTTCGGCGTCATTCGGGTTATCAATCAGCTCAAGGTGCGCTTTCGGCGCCGCGGCACCCAGCAGGGTTTTCGCCATGTAGGCGCGCGCCTGTCCGAGTCCGGCATCAATAATCAGCAGCGTTTTCATTATGCCTCTCCTGCTGTCAATTAAAGGGTTGTAAGTCGACGCGCGCCATCATCGCGGCCAACTGGGTACGGTCGGTAATTCCTACATTGCTCTGGCTGACGGCCAGGGCAGCGACGGCGGTCGCCAGGCGCAGGGTATGCTCGCTGGATTCACGCATCAGCAGGCCGTAAATCAGGCCGCCGACCATCGAATCGCCGGCGCCAACGGTACTGACTACTTCCACTGAAGGTGGTTTAGCAATCCACTCCCCAGAGGCGTTGACCCACAGCGCGCCCTCTTCGCCCAGGGAGATCACCACGTGGGCGATACCCTGCTCGCGCAGCGCATGGGCGGCGTCGATAACATCTTTCATCTCCGGCAGCTTGCGGCCAGCCCAGATTTCCAGTTCGCGACGGTTCGGTTTCACCAGCCACGGCGCCGCTTTTAGTCCGGCAACCAACGCTTCGCGGCTGCTGTCGAAAATGATGCATGGGCACTGACTGCGCAGACGGGTCATCCAGTCGGTGAAGGCTTCCGGGCTAACGCCGGACGGCAGGCTGCCGCTGACGCAGACCATATCGAACTGCCCGAGCCAGCTCAGGGAGTCGTTGACGAAGCGTTCCCAGTCGCCCGGGGTGACTTCAAAGCCGGAGAAGTTGAAATCGGTCACTTCGCCATCTTTTTCCGTCAGCTTAACGTTGATACGGGTCCGGCCCTGCACCACCTGGAAACGGTTGGCGATCCCCAGCTCGCTGAACAGCTGCTGAAAGCCGTCCTGGTTGTCTTTACCCAGGAAACCGCCGACGGTGACGTCAATGCCGAGATCTTTCAGCACTTTCGCCACATTAATGCCTTTCCCGGCAGCGTGCAGGCCGGTGGTGCGCACCAGGTTCACTTCGCCGCGTTCAATCTCCGGGGTGAATCCCACCAGGTCGTATGCCGGGTTTAACGTAATCGTTGCTACACGTCTGCTCATTTATGCGCCCTCCCCAAGGCCTGCGGCGATCGCTTCGCCAATCGCATCCAGCGCTTGTTGCGCATCCTCACCCTGCGCGGTAAAACGCAGACGGTGACCTTTTTTCACACCCAGCGCCACAACCTTCATCAGGCTGCGACCGTTAGCCGGCTTGCCGGAACCGTCGAGATTGGTAACGGTGATGTCGCTGGAAAATTGTTTAATGGTGTTGACCAGCATGGTGCCCGGACGGGCATGCAGGCCGTGTTCATTGCGCACCACGAATTCGGCGCTCAGCACATCTTCGGCAATGGCGTCGTCGCTGGTCAGCAGCGCCAGCACGGTGGCGGCGTCGGCTTTCAGCAAATGTTCAGCTTTCTTGTCCAGCAGCAGCTTGCTCAGACGGTTCAGCACTGCGGTCGGCTGCTCGTCGGCCATCGCCACCGTGACCAGCAGGGAAACCGGCTGCTCGTCGCGGGTAAAGGCGTTAGCCGCGCGGCTGACCGCCACGGCGCTGCGCAAATTGCCTTCCGCACTGTCGTTCAGCCAGACGCCCTGACCGAGGTTCAGCGGCGTATCGTTAATGACGTGGCTAACGAAGGCGGCATCGACAGCGCCAACTTCTTTCAGACGCGCCGCGTTCAGCGCCTGCAGGGTCAGCAGATCGCTGGCCGCGACGTCGAGACTGAGGGTCTCGTTATCCAGCTTCAGCGCTTCCCTCTGCTTCTCTCCCATCAGCAGCGCACGCAGCTCTTCCGCGGTGGTGGCGGACTGCAGCTGCGCGGCGACCGCGTCATCGCTCAGCACGTGGGTCAGCTGACGCAGCAGGCCGAGGTGTTCATCTGAGCTGGCGGCAATCCCGATCGCCACATAGGCGGTCTGCCCTTCACCCCAGGTGACGCCCTGCGGGAACTGAAACACCTGAACGCCGGTCTTCAGCACCTGGTCACGCGTATCCGTCGTGCCGTGCGGGATCGCGATCCCGTTGCCGAGGAAGGTCGAGGTCTGCTGCTCGCGAGCCAGCATGCCGTTCACGTAGCCATCGGCCACGTTGCCGGCGCTGACCAGCGCGGCGGCGACCTGCCGGATGGCCTCTTCTTTATTACCGGCCTGCTGGCCGGGATGAATATCCTGCACAGATAACTGGAACATGGTTCTCCTCTCCTGCTGAATTGAATCGTTTCAGCTAACTTGAGAAAAAAGGCGCCATCTGACGGGGAACGGATTGCCGAATGACGCTGAAACGTTTCAAGAATTTTGTACCTTTCTTGCTCAACGCGCAAGGTACGTCAGCGACTTGATCGCAGAACTTAGAGGTACTGCACACTTTTGCTGAAGCCTTAGCTATCGACCGCCTCGAACGTCAGCTTTTTGCTGAACCCTATATTTTGAAACGCCTTTTTAATTATTCGTGCCATACTACTGTTTATTTTTAGCCAGCAGGCGTAAACTCCGCGCCGTCTCCTGAAACTACAGAAAACCAAACCCATGGAAAACCGTAGCGCCGCTCTCCCCCGACGCGGGTTCGATGTCACCTCTTCCGCCTTCTTAATCGTCGCCTTTCTGACGGGCATTGCCGGGGCGCTGCAAACCCCGACCCTGAGCCTGTTTCTGACCAACGAAGTGCACGTCCGCCCGGCGATGGTCGGTTTCTTTTTTACCGGCAGCGCGGTTATTGGCATTCTGGTCAGTCAGTTCCTCGCCGGCCGCTCCGACCGTCAGGGCGATCGCAAGCAGCTGATTGTCGTCTGCTGTCTGCTGGGGGTGCTGGCCTGCGTACTCTTTGCCTGGAACCGCAACTATTTCATTTTGCTGTTCATCGGCGTTTTTCTCAGCAGCTTTGGATCGACCGCCAACCCGCAGATGTTTGCCCTCGCGCGGGAGCATGCCGACAGGACCGGCCGCGAAGCGGTGATGTTCAGCTCCATTTTACGTGCCCAGGTCTCCCTGGCATGGGTGATTGGTCCCCCGCTGGCCTACGCCCTGGCGATGGGGTTTGGTTTTACCGCGATGTATCTCAGCGCCGCGGCGGCGTTTATCATCTGCGGGATCATGGTCTGGCTATTCTTGCCCAGCATGCGCAAAGAAAACCCGGTAGCGACCGGCCGGCTGGAAGCTCCGCGCACGCATCGCCGCGATGCGCTGCTGCTGTTCAGCATCTGCACCCTGATGTGGGGTACTAACAGCCTGTACATCATTAACATGCCGCTGTTTATCATTAACGAGCTGCATCTGCCGGAAAAGCTGGCGGGGCTGATGATGGGCACCGCCGCCGGACTGGAAATTCCGACCATGCTGATTGCCGGTTACTACGCCCGGCGTTTCGGCAAACGCTTTCTGATGCGTCTTTCTGCAGTGGCCGGGGTGCTGTTTTACGTCGGCATGCTGACGGTGCATACGCCAGCGCTGCTGCTGGCGATGCAGGTGCTGAACGCCATCTATATCGGGATCCTCGCCGGGATCGGCATGCTCTATTTCCAGGACCTGATGCCGGGGCAGGCGGGCGCGGCCACCACCCTCTATACCAATACTACCCGCGTCGGCTGGATCATCGCCGGTTCACTAGCGGGGGTAGTGGCGGAGATCTGGAGCTATCACGCGGTGTTCTGGATTGCGCTGGCGATGGGTATCGCCGCTCAGGCTTGCCTGTGGCGGATCAGGGACGTGTAGGCAAAACGGCCCGGTCGCGACCGGGCCATCCTGATTAATGATCCAGGTAGCGCTGCATGGCGTATCTCAATTTGCATCTCTCAGGTATTCACCCCAGCGAGCAGCCAGTTTGTCTTTGTTCAGGCGGTAATGCATTGGGGCGATCACACGGCCTTCATATTCCTCAAACTCAATGCCTGGTTTGAAATGAACAGTCATTGTCTCAGGATTAATTCCCATCTTGTTCGCGTCAAACAGGCGGTGCAGAGTAGGTGACAGCAGAATGCCGTTGCTCGCGCTGTAATCCCCTTTGGCCGCGCTTTCAATGTGAGCGGCATCCAGTACACCGCCCAGATGTTTACCGGACACGGCACAACGGTAACCGAAGTTGTAGCAAAGCTCTGCTTTAAACTCAGCCTGGATTGCCGCATCGCGCTGACGCACCAGACGTTCGGAGGAGCCGCCTTTCAGCTCGCGGCCATCGCGCAGCGGGTTGACCGTAGTGATATCCTGCTCTCCCAGCTCGTCCATACCTTTCGGCGTTTCGATGCTGATATCCAGCGTCTGGCGGAGGTTTGGTAAGCGCGCTTCTTTAAATGGATCGTGAGATACCGGTAATGGTGCGGTCAACTCTACGGCGGCCGTTTCGTTAATAATCTCCGGCACGACAACAACTGAATCATTTGCTCCAGGTACAGTAATTGCAGCAGCCAAGTACTGTGCGAGCAGTTGTTCTGCCGTGTAACCACTTTCATGGTGTTTATGTACGAACATCGCAAACTCGTGACGGCTTGCAACGGGAACCATCTTCATGGCCTTCTCAATACCCGTCAGTTTGCGCCTCATGGTGGCCTCTCTAGGCTTAGGCAGCGGAAGATCGTATCTTTTAATGGTAGCCGCTGGCGTGTCAGCCCCCTCTAACCGCTTCTCGTTTCCGCTAAAGCTGATAACTTCAGGCTTAGCTACTGGGTTCTGATGTAAAACAGCTCCAAAGGTCAATTTCTTTTGAGGTGCGGATGACCGTGACACGTCGCGTGCAATCGTCCACGCATCCACTTTGCTACTAGCGGGCTTTTTTTTCAGCAGATGAAGGGTTTTGGCTCTGAGTTTGCCCGGTTTCTGGCGGTTATCCACGGTAGCCGGTGTGGCTAGCGGCGGGACGCGCGATGCTACAATCTTTTCCGCACTGGCTCTGCTTTGCTGTTGATGTTCTTTGGCTCGAAGACGTTTAACCTCTATAGTACGGCACTGGCCGACCAACGTATCTCGTTCCATATCGTACGTGATTTCAGCGACGTTTTTTCCGCGTGCCAGCTGGATGGTGATATTCTTCCAAATAGAAACGCCCAAGTACTGACTTTTCCCGATCTTGAGGTTGGCCATAACCTCATCGGCTTGCTTATGACGCTGTTCTTCCTGCTGCAATCTGCTCAGGTGTTATGTAGTTTTTCGCCTTGCGTTTCTTCGCCATTGTTGCCTCTTGCCCGATAGCCACCGGGGTGATTAGTTAAGGTATGTACTTTCACCTTAACTTATAGAAAACACAGGCCTCATTTTGCAGTTGATATGTTCCCCGTTACTCAACACAAACTGATATCAACAACATCTGCTCCTGGCACGGAGCGGACTGTCAGATTAAGTCCAGCCCTGGGCCACACCTATGTCAGGCCAAATCTGAGCTAATACAAATAAAGTTATCGTTTGACGGTCGCTGAAAGGATCTCATCCTGTGCCAGTAAAGTAATCACATCTCCGGCGATATCCGGCCTTATGCCAGGCGTTTTGGAAGTCGCATACACCGCAACCGATAATGGACTCCAATTGTACTTCTCAGCAATACGTTTTACCTCCTCGATAACCTTAAAAGTATCGTTTTCCAAAGCCAGTCCTAAACGAGCTGTATCCAGATAAACGCGCTGAACTGCGGAGATATACGCGAGCTTTTTAAGTTCTGCGGTAATAATACGCTGCGCTTCCACACCGATAGAGGAGCCCCCCTCAACGACCCCTGTCAATCCCACAAGCTTACCACCATCACTACGAGTAATGTCATCTTTGTCTATGTTGAGCGGAACTAAGGCATTCAACTCCACATCCTGCTGAAGTAACTCCAGCAGTTCGGGCAAAAGCCCAGTTTTGATGACACCTTTTAACGCGACTGCTCTTTTAGCCAGGCTAACAGGGGACTGTCCCAACCGAGCCGACATTGAAATAAGGCAACTAGCGATTATGAAAATATCGTTTTCCCCGATTAGTGGGGCACACTCGGCACGAAAGGATTGTTCTTCACGAAGGAGAGGATTTGCTTTTTCAGGCCTCCTAATTTTTGATTTTGGCTGCTTATTGCTATAGCCACGCAAAGCATCCTGTGCGCTTCGGGTTAGAATGCTGATACTTTTAATGAGCCCCTCATTACCCTTGAGGTTGGCAATCATTTGCTGCATATTTTCGAGCCTGCCAAGCATCTCGGGAACAGCTTTACCCGCTGCGATCTTCTCGCTGATATCATTAAGATTTCTCAGGACACCAGTAACAAGCTGTGAGGGTGCAGGAACCGAGGCATTCAGTTGGTGGCTTTTTTTGATTTCTTTTTCCATCAACTGGATCGCATGCTTCCAGTCGGTTTGTACACCAGCTTTAAGGGTTCCAAGATTAAGAATAGTGGTTCGAAGACTTTCGCATTTATCTAAAGGAATAGGTTCACCATTCTGTTTACCTGTTTTCAGCCAGTGAACTAAGGATACGAAGTCAACTTTAGCTGTCGCAACAAGTCCATTGATAACTCGCTGCCTCACTTCAGGGGTAAAGTGATTTGTTCTCGGCGCTGGCAGGCGGTCATTTTTGTGCGCTATTGGTCTCTTCATAATGGATATCTCAAGTTGGCTCCATCAACGATAAATCCCGTCTGGGTTCCAGGCAGCAATCAATCCCTCTTACATATCATGGTTTAAGGTAGTGATACCCGCTGCACCATCAAAGTATTGTTATATTTTGATCGCTCAGATGATTGTTCAACTTCCGCTTTTGTCACGGGGCGGAAGTGTCAAATTGGGAGAGGATCTGTGCCAAAGCTGCTTCAGGCCAAATCTAATACTTTATCTTCGATTCTGACCGGACAAGGAACATTGAACAAAATGTTCTAAGGGTTGCGAAAATCGTTTCAAATGCTGAAGTGATGTA
>OLQX01002546.1_pt1 | contig 12056 bp, 10 predicted proteins | sample 1672581 | NCBI WGS metagenome assembly OLQX01 (sample SAMEA3136701, study PRJEB25190) | human gut metagenome | reverse complement strand
TATTAGGCTACGATGTATTTTATCCGGAAAGCTTTGAAGAGGCATATGCAGATGGCGGTGTCTACTTAAAATATGGCAGTGTAGAAAACGGGGATTTTTCCTTTGTTTATGTGTTAGGAAGTACACAGGAAGATATGAATTACATGACAGAAAGCACAGATCCTACTGATCTTATACATGTAATGGAAGAATATGTTTTCGGTATGAATGACAAGCAGGTATATAAGATGACTACGGGATCCGGACGGTCGGTTTACTGCAGTGAATATATCTCCTTTGATATCAGCAGTATCACAGACCAGGAGGAAGGTGTCATGGCATCCACTTCCATAATGATGCTTCCCTTAGAAGGAGAATATCTGGTTGCTGTTTACGGGACCATGAAAACTTCTTATGAGGAGCCGCTGGAAGAGGTAACAGCAAGTATCCTTGACAACACCTATTAAAGGAGGGAGATCTATGGCATTACTTATGACCGTTTTCTTTGAAAATGGCTTTTCGGAAAATTATTTCCCCAATGTAGATAACCGCAATTTCCCCATTGCCATACGTCCCTATGTAAGCGGTTTAAAAGAAGAACTGGTATTAAATGCAGAAGTCTGGGACGGACAATGGAAACTGCGAAGATCCCCACAGTATTCCCTGATCTTAAAGGGAGATCCGGTGGAAAGTGCGGATCTAAAAGATGGTACCGTGATCGAGGGAATGGTGACCAAAACAGACCTGTACTTTTCTGTTAAGATCGATCAGGTCCAGAGGGAACATGTAAATTTTGAAAAATATATGCTGAAAGAGGGCAGCATCTTCAAACTGGAGATCGGCAGTGATGATCTTTGTAATATTGTATACAAAAACCGCTTTGTAACAGGAAGCCATGCAGAGATCACTTTTGAGTCAGGAGCTGCTTACATAACCGATAAAAACAGCGTAAATGGCACATTCTTAAACGGCAGGCTGGTAAGGGAGAAAACAAAGCTGCATTACGGCGATATTATTTACGTAGTAGGTCTTAAGATCGTATATCTGAATAATCTTCTGGCCATCAATAATCCCAATAACCAGTGCAGGATCCGGGAGCTGAAAGCAGTAGAGATCCCACATTTTGAAGATGAACCATCAGAAGAGACAGAGGTGGAAGATGTATATTTCCTGCGCACTCCACGAAAGCTTTTAAATTTGGACCGGGAAACCATTTCCATTGAAAAATGCCCTAAAAAACAGCAGCAGAAGCGACAGCCTTTGATCTTTACCATAGGACCTTCTTTTACCATGGTCATCCCCATCGCTTTAGCAGCAGCCATGACCAGCGATGGCTTTGGTGCAGGAAGTATCTGCATGTCCTTAGGTGCAGCCGGGATCGGGGCTATATGGGCGGTAGTTAATTCTGCTTACAACAAAAAAGAGGAAAAAGAGTCAGAAGAAAGCCGGGTCAGCAAATATTTAGAGTACATGGTCCGTGTAGAAGAAAAATTGAAAAATAAAACGGAGTATAACCGTCTCGTACTGGCAGAGCAATACCCTTCTTCTGGGGAACTTCTGGAATTTACCACTTCCAATACCCGCAGGCTCTGGGAAAAAAGCAGTACCCATGAAGATTTTCTTTCTCTCCGTTTAGGAGCAGGTGATATGCCTTCTCCTAATGAGATTGAGGATGCAAAAGAAGATCTGGGCAGTGAACATGATCCTTTAAATGACCATATAGAAGAACTGAAGGAGAAATTTGATATACTTCGCCAGGTTTCGGTGGCAGTTTCCCTTTATGATCACCGCCTCTTAGGTGTAGTAAGCGGGGATGAGGAAAAACGGGATCAGCTGATGCGCATTTTAGCCTTGCAGATCGCTGCCCTCCACCCATATACGGATGTACGCATGTGCTATGTATTTCCAGGCAGAGACCTTGAAAAAATGGAATATACCCGCTGGCTTCCCCACACTTATACACCGGACGGAAAGCTTCGCATGATTGTCTGCGACTCCAAAGCCATGGGCGATGTGATGTATTACCTGTCTGATGTGATCAGAGAACGGTTAGAAGCAGGGGAAAACAGGAAAAACAAGGAAGAAGAGGAAAAAGTCCTTCCTCATTATGTAGTCTTTATCAGTGATATTTCCATGATCGAAGGGGAACCTGTTTCCAAGTATCTTTTAGATCCGCCGAAGAATGCAGGGGTTAGTGTGATCTTCAGTGCAGATGCCATTGATAAGCTTCCGTCCCATTGCAATACCATTGTACAGTGGGAAAAGGATTACAGTGGTTGTTACAATACGTTATCTAAATTTGAAGAACGGGAAGGAGTAGCCTTTGACCGTGTCAGCCTGGCCGAAATGGATGTATTTTCCAGGCAGCTTTCCAACTTTAAAGTACGGGAAAATGCATCCAATGCAGCGATCCCGGATATGCTTACCTTCTTAGATATGTATAAGACTTCCAGGGTGGAAGATCTGGATATGTACCATAAGTGGCTGGAAAACCGCACATATGAAAGTATGCGTTCCCTCATCGGTCAGAAGGCAGGGGAACAGCCGGTTTATCTGGATATCCATGAAAAATACCATGGTCCCCACGGTCTGGTGGCTGGTACTACAGGAAGCGGAAAGTCAGAAACACTGCAGACCTATATTTTAAGCCTTGTATTAAATTATCATCCTCATGAGGTGGCATTTATCCTCATCGATTACAAAGGCGGTGGCATGGCCCAAAGCTTTATCGGACTTCCTCATCTGGCAGGTGTGATCACCAACCTGGGAGGAAACCAGACTACCAGGGCCCTTCTTTCCATTAACGCGGAGATCAAGCGTAGACAGCGCATTTTCAACGAATATAAGATCAAGCACATTGACGCCTATATTGAACTTTACAGAAATGGGGAAGCAGAAGAACCAATGCCTCATCTTCTGATCATTGCCGATGAGTTTGCTGAGCTTAAAAAAGAACAGCCGGAATTCGTCCGGGCGCTGGTTTCCGCAGCCCGTGTAGGTCGTTCTTTAGGTATTAATCTGATCCTTGCAACCCAGAAGCCAAGCGGCGTAGTAGATGATGAGATATGGAGCAATACAAGATTTCGTATCTGTCTTCGTGTGGCAGACAAACAGGACTCCAATGAAATGTTAAAGCGCACGGATGCAGCTTACATCACCGGAACCGGACGGGGCTTTTTACAGGTTGGAAATGATGAGATCTTTGATGAATTTCAGTCCGGCTGGTCCGGAGCACCTTACACGCCGGAAATTCCATTTAGTGATGACAGCAAGGCAAAAGCCATGATCATAGGGCTGACAGGAAAGCCGGAGGCAGTGAAGAAGAAAAAGAAGAAAAAAGGGGATAATGTGAAGAAAGTCACCCAGTTAGACGCTATGGTCCAGTATGCGGCAAAGCTGGCGGAGGAAAATCATATTAAACCTCTCAGACAGATCTGGCTGCCGCCGCTTCCAAAACTTCTTTATCTGGAGGATATGAAGCTTACCTGGGATGAAAAACAGATGAAACTTCCTATTGGTCTGGCAGATGATCCGCAGAACCAGAGGCAGTTTCCGGTTTATCTTGATTTTATAAGAGATGGTCATTTACTGATCTGCGGTTCAGCTGGTTCAGGAAAGACATCTCTGGTACAGACCATTCTTTACGGTGCGGCCCTTCATTATACGGCAAAACAGGTGAACTTTTATATAGCAGATTTTTCCAGCCGTACCATGACTGCCTTTGCAGGACTTCCCCATACAGGCTGTATCTGTATGGAGGGGGATGATGAGAAGATCCAGCAGATGATGGGTTTTGCAGAGGAAGAATTAGACAGTCGAAAGAAGTCATTTTCACAAAAAGGAATGGGCTCTTACAGAGACTATCGTGAAAGTTACAGCGATGTGCCGGCGATCTTTTTAGTCATTGACAATTATCCCGCCTTTTCAGACAGCTATGAGCAGTATGAGAGTACTTTGATCCAGCTTTCCAGAGAAGGTGCCAGCTATGGTATTTACCTGATCCTTACCTGCAACAATTCCGGTGATATCCGAAGCCGTATTTTACAGAATATCACAAAGGGTATTGGACTTCAGTTAGCAGACCGGTTTGAGTATGACAGTGTGATCGGGATGCGCTCCGAGATCCTTCCGGATGACCGGACTACAGGCAGAGGTCTTATAAAAGAAGGCGTTCCTTTGGAATTCCAGGCAGCTCTTCCTGTAAAAGCTTCCCAGGGAGAAAGCATGATGCTGGCGATCCGGGAAAAATTAAAGGCTTTAACAGAAGAAGGTACCCAGGGAGCGAGAAAACTGGGAGTGCAGTTAGATGAGATCAATGCAGATACATTTTTGGAGATGATCCATCTTAAAGGGCTGGCAGAAGAGAACTTTGTAATGGGAGCAGAGGATGGATCCCTTATTTCCACAGATTTAGATAAGACCCTTTGTTTTACCGTCTGTGGTGCAGGAAAAAAAGGAAAGACCAATTTTCTAAAATATACGGCCCTGCTTATGAAGAAAAAGGGCGCAGAAGTTTATGTCTTTGACGGGTGTTTAAGAGAATTGGAAGAATTTTCCAGAAACAATGATCTGGATGGCTACATGACAGATAAAGAAGAACTTTATCATTTTATGGAAAATGAACTTTTGCCCCAGTTAGGAGAGCGCAATGAACTTGTGTATGAAGCGAGACAGGCGAAAACTTCGGTAAAAGAGGCTTTAAAGAACTATAAGCGCATGGTCCTTCTGATCAACAGCGCATCGGAATTTATGGAAGCAGTTTACAGTGAAGACTTTGATGTAAGTGAAGTCCTTGAAACTGTATTTGAAAAAGGAATGAATCACAGACTGCATTTCTTTATGGCACTGTCTCCAAGAGAGTATGAAGAACTGGCCGGTTACAGGGCGATTCGTCAGTTTGGAGACTGGAAGCAGGGAATCCACCTTGGGGGAGCTTTTGATGAGCAGGGTATTTTTGATTATGAGATCACACCTTCTGAGAGGAGCAGGACTTATCCGGCTGGAGCCGCATTTACGGGGCAGGAAGGAAGAGCAGTCCTCTTTATGACACCTTTTGTAAAGGAGGGAGAACATGAGTAAGATCCATTTGGAGATCGAGATACCGGGAAATGCCAAAACCTATGAATTTGTGTTAGACGACCGGATGAAAATAGGAACTGCCAAGGAGCAGATCAAAAAGCAGATCGCAGAGTTAGAGGGGCACGACCTGTTTGCAGGACTGGATAATATTGTTTTCGGATCTTTGGAGTTAGAAGGTCTGATCCAGGATAACGAAACCTTCCGGGAAGTAGGGATCAAAAACGGCAGCCGGGTGGTCATGGTATAAAAACGTTCAGTGGTTGCAAAGAATGTATTCATGGAAGCTCAACTGCAAAAACAGATGCGGTAAAGAGTTCGGGAGTACATCAACAGGAACAGGAGGAGAGCATGGCAGAAAATAAAATGGAAATGGATCCGGAAGTGCTGCGGACCACTGCCAGAAAAGTAGAAACTTCTGCAGGGGATGTAAGAAAAGAGTTAAAGCGTTTTACATCTGTGATCGAAGGTTTAAGCAGCACCTGGAGCAGTGAAGTAAAAGACCGTTTTTTGCAAAATTACCAGAAGGACCGGGCGGCTCTTTTGGAAATGGCAGAGCAGTACACAGAAGTGGCAGAAGGACTCCTGGGGATCGCCGATGAATTAGAGCAGACAGAAGAGGAGATCAGCAGCCAGATCCGTGCAGCGGCAAAGAGCTGATGCTGTACCAGACTTTACAGGGAGGTGGCATATGGCAGGAGATGGAACCAGTCGGATCAATACAGAGGAACTTTTGCGGGCAGTGCAGGAAATCACTTCTATCAAAAAATCCATTGCAGCGAATACAGATGCGACCTATGCGATCTTTCGCAAACTGCAGGACTCTTATGCAGGGGAGAGCGCAGATGATATTTACGCAGTGGCCGGTCAGTTAAGGAAAAGTTCCGGTGCGATCATCACAATGCTGGGAAATTATGAAAGAGTCCTTAAGGAACTGGCTGGTGTATACGAGGATACAGAAAAAACTGTAAGCAGAAATGCAGGCAGGCTTAAGTTTGGAGGGATGAGATAAATGGCAGCCATTCATTTTGACTCTCAGAGTGTGAAAAAACAGGCAAAGTTGTTGGAAGAGGCGGCTGATCAGATCCAGAACCAGACTGTGAAAGTGATCACAGCCGCCAATGAAGCAGTAGCTGCATCCTGGTCAGGAAAAGCAGCAGAGATCTTTGTGAAATTTATGCAGGAACAGAATACAGACCTGGCGTCTGGTGCAGCTTCTTTAAGGGAGATCGCGGCAGTCCTGCGGGACGCATGTTCTTCCATGGAAAAAGCAGAAGCGCAGGCAAAGGCAGTGGTAAGCAGGAGATAGGAGGGAGTGTATTATGGCAACACAGCAGGTAAATGCGGCAAAACTTAAATCCACAGGAGTTAATCTCACCAATCTGGCAGCAAAAATGAAAAGTGAGATGAATAAGTTAGATGAAAACATCCAAAAAGTATCTTCTGTATGGAGCGGGGAAGCAAGTGCTTCGTATTTAAAACGATATCAGGCAGACAAAGCAAATCTGGCCCAGCTGACCCAGATCTTACAGCAGATGGGAGCAGCTCTCGGAGAATTTTCCAACAGTTACACCCAGGCAGATAACAAGGCCATGGATCTGGTACATAAATATCTGGGTAAATAGGGAGGTGAGCGTAAATGGCAGACGCAAATATTAAAGTGGATCCCAAACAGTTAAAAAACTATTCCAACAACATTAAAACAGGCTACAAAAACATGTACAGCTATCTTTCAGAAAGTAAGACTGCAGTAAAAAATTTAAGATCCACCTGGACCGGCAGCGGTTCTGCGGAGTTTTACAGCCGTTTTGATGCCATTATCGGGAAATGTGAAGAGGTATTGAATGTGGTAAATACTTATGCATTAACCCTGTCGGAAGCTGCAGATGTATACAGTGCCAATGAGAAGAAGATCTCCAGTTCTGCAGGCAAACTGAAGATCAATCTGAAATAGGAGGTTGCCTATGGCTTTCGTAAAAGTTAAGGTGGATGCCCTGGAGCAGCAGAAAAAGGAGTATGAAAAAGCAATAAAAAGCCTGGATGGTGCTTTGGAGCAGATCAAAAAAGTAAATGCTTCCCTGGGGATAGATGCCATGCTTGAGGGCGTGCGCACTTCTCTTACAAAGTTAGCTGCTTCTCTGGAAACAAGGCAGGGAACTCTTCTTGTAATGATAAAAGCTTTAGAGCAGTCCGGGACGAAATACAGGACAGCTCAGAAAAAAGCAGTGACAAGAAGCAATCAGTTCCGCGCCCACCACAGGGATTTTTATGGAAATCCGGTGGTTGTAACGGTAGTTGCGGGAGGAGCCGGGGCGATGGCAGGTGCGGCGGCAGACGCAGGGGTCCGTCCCGCTGTATACACAGAAAGAGGCACCAGTACAACAGTCTCTCAGGTAAGTGAACGTGCAAGAAATACAGCCGCAGGTGTGCCTTCTTCCAATAGGTCAGAGACAACAGCCGGACCGCCTGTTACAGCTTCCACAGAAAGTATTGGGTCTTCAGACCAGCCTGTTTCCACGGAGCCAGTTCCAGATGCATTGGGAACAGAAAATGGTTCGGATCCAGATTTTGGCTCATATATAGGAACAGCTGGAGCCGCAGCTGCGGGAGCTGTGATCGGCGCAGCTGCAGGAAGTGTGCTGGGAACGCTTGCAGGAAAACATCCCCAAATATCAGGAAAAGCAGCGGAGCATAAGACCATGAAACCGGCAGCAAAAGAGAAAAAACAGGAGCCGTCCACAGATATAGAGGCGCAGTTAGAAGCAGCCAGAGAACGTTTAAGGCGGTTTAATGAAATGAAAATGGAGGAGAAAAAATGAGAAAGAGGATGAGTCGTATGAAAAAAGAAATGGCAGTAGCAGTTGCAGCAGCAATGTGTATTTCTCTTGTTGGCTGCGGAGGTGGTTCTTCCAAAAAAGTAGTAGCTGATAAAAAAGAAGCAGTAGAAACAACAGTGGCAGAAACAACGGAAACGGAAACAACAGCAGAGAAACTTACTGGTGTTAATGACTCAGAAATGGCCGATATCCTGGCAGGAACTACCTGGGCGGGAATTTCCAGCACCCAGGAGATCATGGTGGCGGCCTTTGATGAGAAAGATGCCTATCTGGCAATTTTAGATACAGATGGAGAGGTGACAGATCTGGATGGTTACTGGAAAGCAGATACCGATACCTTTTATCTGTATCTCAATGAAGACTATTCCGATGATCCAACTACATTTGCTTTTGACTGGTACAACACAGAAAACGGAGAATATATCCAGTTAGATGATATTGTCTTATCCAGCGAAGGAGACGGAAGCAACCTGGAAACTACGTTGGACCAGATGATGACGACAGCCAGCGTGATCGAATATGTAGCTCAGGGAACTTACTGGATCGGTTCCGGTGATGAAACAGCTATGATCTTCTATTTTGAAGATGATCAGGCATATTTTGACCTTCTCTACAATGATAACGGCCAGATCCAGACACAGTCTATTTCCGGCATATGGAGTCTTGATTATGACCATTTGAACCTGATCGATGATGAAACTGGCGTATCCTATGAATTAGGCTGGGATCTGTCAGAAGAAGGTGACAGCTACTGCTTTGAGCTGACGGAAGATGATACCACCTATTATCTTTATGAGTCGGCAGCAGAAGATGTAGACAGCACATTAGATATCCTTACAAGCTATCTTACAGCAGAAGACAGCGTAGATGTGGAGTCGGATGACATTGATCTCAGTGATTTCTTAGAGGGATATGAAGGCCATTCTGTTATTGACGCATTTATGCTCAGCGGTATTTCTCCTGATTTTGAAACCAGAAAATACTGTGCAGAACTGTTGGGATTTGTAAACTACAGCGGTACCAGTGACGAAAACCTTGCACTGATCCAGTTAATGGGCGGCACGGTACAGTAAAAGAAAAAAGGATCAGCAGGGAGGTGCAAAATGGATCAGCAGAAAATAACAGAGGAAGAGCTTAACCGGGAACTGAAAGGAAATAAGACAACGGCTGCTGTATGCAGGCTCATAGGAAAAATCGTGGCAGTATTGGCATTTATATGCGTGGTAACAGGCCAGATCCTTTTGGCCATTCTGTTGATCATCCTTGCCTGTGTACTTGGTTCTGTAAAAGATAAAAAGGATACAGTCCTAAAAAAGCAGATAGGTGAAAATCTGGTAAAAGAAGCCCTTCAGGAGGTATTGGAAGATGTGATCTATGAGCCTTTCGGAAAGATAGGGATCACCCAGATCCAGGGTTCCGGTGTGATGATCCCTCTGGACTATAACTGTGCAGAGGGAAATGATCACATAAAAGCGGTTTATAAAGACTTGAATATGGAATTCAGTGATATAATCCTTTGTCAGGACGAAAATATATATAATGAAGAAATGCAGGTCTGGGAAAATAAAAAACGGGAGGTTTTTAAGGGGCAGTGGCTGATCTGTGACCTTGGCAGGGAGCTGTCAGCACAGGTCAGTCTGTTTCCAAGGACTGGTTTCCAGCGTCTTATCCGTACAGATACCATTAAAACGGGCAATGAGGTTTTTGATAAACATTTTACGGTCCGTTCTGATGATGGGGAGAAAGTTTTTCACATTTTAACACCCCATATGATAGAATATATCCTTTCAGCAGCGGAGATAAGCGGCGGAAAACTGTACATGAGCTTTTTAAAAGAAGGAAAACTTCATATTGCGGTGGAAAGTGACTGCGACTTTTTTGAAGCAGGCAAAGGCAGTATAGATGCAGACCGGCTGAGAGAAAAATTTACGACACAGATCCGCTGGTTTACAGACATGATCGATGAACTGCGTCTTACAGATACACTTTATAGATAAAATGAGTGTATAATTTTGTAACCATGTAAAATTTTTGCAAAAATCGTAAGTTCTTTTTAAGGTTTCTGAAATTGCATAGATCCATGCTCTTTATTATAATAAAAGTAAGTTAAAAACGTTATAATTTATCTAATGAATAGATAAGAAGGAGGATGGAATATGAAGATGAAAAAAGCCTGGTGTATCGCGTTAGCTGCAGCAATGACCTTTATGTCCGTGATGCCTGCATTTGCAGCAGATACTAAAATTGACACTGTGAAACTGACTTTTTCCTATGACACGGCACCTGCCAGCGGAGACTCCATTGGTTCGATCCATGTAAGCGGTGATACATCCAGCTATTATGTAGAGTCCGCTGAGTATACCAATGCAGATGACCAGGATACCTGGACAGTAGGTGACATACCGGAAGTAAAAGTGGAACTTTATGCAAAGGACGGTTATCGCTTCTCGTATACCAGTAAAAGCCATTTTAAACTGTCCGGCTGTAATGCAGAATTTAAGAAAGCAAAGATCTACGACAGCGGCGACTACATTGAAGTGACAGCCCAGTTAAAACGCATAGGTGGAAAACTGGAAGGAACTTCCAACCTGGAATGGAATGACGGTATTGCAGAATGGGACTCCATTGACGGTGCAAAAAGCTATGATGTAAAACTTTTAAGAGATGAGAAGACAGTGACCACTGTAAACACCACAGGAACGACCTTCAATTTCAATGGCTATTTTAATAAGGAAGGAGATTATACATTCCGTGTAAGAGCCATTGCAAGTTATAATGATAAGGCAGGCGAGTGGTCTGATGACTCTTCTTCCTATTATGTAGATGAAGATGAGGCAGGCGTTTACAATGGAACCGGCAGATGGGTCCAGGATAATGTTGGCTGGTGGTATTCCTATTCAAGCGGGGGTTATCCATCCAATGGCTGGAAGCAGATCAATGGAGCATGGTACTACTTTAACACATCCGGGTATCGTCAGACTGGCTGGGCAAGAGTAGACAGACAGTGGTATTACTTAAATGGTGATGGTGTAATGACTACCGGCTGGCAGCTTGTAGGAGGCCAGTGGTATTATCTGAACGGAAGCGGTGAGATGCAGACCGGCTGGCAGGCAGTAGGTGGTAAATGGTACTATCTGGATCCAACGGGTGCAATGAAGACTGGCTGGCAGCAGTTAGGCGGCCAGTGGTATTATCTGAATGGCAGTGGTGAGATGACTACCGGCTGGCAGGCAGTAGGCGGCAGATGGTACTATATGGGTTCCAATGGTGTTATGTATGCAAATACCTGGACACCTGACGGACGATATGTAGATGGCTCCGGTGCCTGGGTACAGTAAGAATCAGCAGACAGCAGAAGGACCAAAAGAAACAGTGGTGATCCTGTCTTCTTTACGGGAATAGAGATAGACCTGATTGGAAAGACGGTCTTCGGCAACTACTTCTGTCTGGTTGATATGAGTCACCAGATGCCCCAGCTCATCATAAGATAGCGGGTCATCATCAGGAAGCAGAAGAACTTCATGAATGCTGGAGGGAAGGATCAGGATATCCCGGTCCATCCCTTCAGCAAAATTTTTTATAACATCTTTGTAAAGGATGCAGGCAGCGCCATTGATCCCATTCTGGTTGGTGAGAACATAAAAAGGAGTTTCCGGGAAAGCTGGCTGATGTTGCAGGTGTTTGGGATCAAGGGACTCCAGGATACAGGCCATGCTGGATATAACAGGAGGAAAAAGCCTGGGAGTGTTTAAAAGAGAGTCGTGGTAGAGATCATGGACTGTAACACCCCAGGTTTTCATATGGTGATCAGAAATAGCTGCGGTCATGATGCCGTTTTCATTTTCCTGTATGTACAGATAAAAGACAATGGCAAGATCCATCCAGGGAATATGAGGCATTGTTTTTAAAAGGGATTGATTGGAAGAAGCGTTGATCAGACGGAAAGCAATGTGGGAACGGAGAGAGTCATAGTCAGACAGGACCAGCTTGTTAAGAATGGGAGGCCAGCTGCTTTCGTAGTAAGCTGTGAGCAGCTTCTGGATGATCTCCTCCATTGAAGTTCCGTTTAAATACTGTTCATAACAGGAGTTCAGATAAATGGAAGGAGCAATGGTGCCGTTACCTTTTGCAATGCACAGACCGCCCAGGATAAGACCATTATTT
>OLQX01002544.1_pt1 | contig 12073 bp, 8 predicted proteins | sample 1672581 | NCBI WGS metagenome assembly OLQX01 (sample SAMEA3136701, study PRJEB25190) | human gut metagenome | reverse complement strand
GCAAAGGGGCCCGCTACACCCGCGCTCACGGGGCCGAGGGCTTTGCCTATCTGGAACGCTGCGCCGACCGCTGTGCCGCCCTGCGCCGGGAAGCCGCCCTCAAAAAGCTGCCCAAGGCGCAAAAGGAGCTTTTGTGCACGGCGTGGCAGGCCGCCGGACGCCCCTTTGCGGAGCACGGCGCGGGCAGTGCCGGTTAAATCCCGTCCAAAATTGTAAATTCTGGACGCAATATTGCCTTTTGGCTTGATTTGTGTTGCAATTTTGTTAGAATTGTGATAGACATAAAGTGTGAACGTGTCTGTTTTCAGGGGCGGCAGGCAAAGCCTGACACCCTGCAACAATTAAAGGAGGATGGAACGTGAGAAAAATCAACAAACTGGGCAGACGTGCGGCCGCTCTGGTGCTGGCCGTTGGTCTTACCCTGTCCACGGCGGCTCCCGTACTGGCGGCGGACGCCGACGAGGTGCAGACCCCGGCGGCCCAGACCGAGCAGCAGGAAACCGACACGGAGGCTGACGAAGCCGATGTCGATACCGAGGCTGACGAAGCCGCTGCACTGCCGGAACTGTCTGAGGACCGGGAGGTGGCAGAGGAGGACGAGGCCGTTGCCCTGCCGGAACTGTCCGAGGACCGGGAAGTGGCAGAGGAGGACGAGGCCGCTGCCCTGCCGGAGCTGTCCGAGGACCGGGAAGCCGCCGGGGCCGACGAGGATTGGGCTGCAGACGAGGCTGCCTTGTTGAAAGGACATAAGCATAGCTGGAAGAAAGAAAAAACGGTTGCCCCTACTTGCACAGAGCAGGGATATACCCTTTACAAGTGTGCGTATAACCTTTTCGGGGTCGGCTGCACGGCAACAAAAAAAGATGATTTCGTCCCTGCCCTGGACCACAACATGAGTGATTGGATCGTGGTGGCGGCTACCTGCACCACTGCCGGAGAAAAGTACAAGGTCTGCCAGCGCAGCGGCTGCAACCACAAGGTGGTAGAGGAGGGCTATGCAGAAGCCCATCCTGCCCTGGACCATGATTTTGAGGGCGCAGAGTGGGTCATTGAGGCCCCCACCTGCACCACCCCCGGCCAGCGGTATCAGGTGTGCAAGCGGGATGGCTGCAACCAGAAGAACATTGACGAGGCTTATGCAGAAGCCCACCCTGCCCTGGGCCATGTCTGGGGCAAGTATGTAGACGACGACAAGCCCGGCTGCCAGCAGCAGACCGAGACGGCCCACTGCACCCGGGAGGGCTGCACCGCTACGGACACGGAAGACCGGGCCAACTTTGGCCCCGGCGGCAACCCCCTGCCCCACAAGTACACCACTTATAAGGGCCTCGATGAGATTCTGGGCGTTCCCACCAAGTACAAGAGCACCTGCGACTATGGCTGCGGCACTACCAAGGAATTTGGCGCACTCGACAAGGACGTGGTGGTAGATAAGACTACCCAGGGGGCCATGGACACTGTGAAGGTGGACGACATGACCGCTGACGAGCGTGCCAACCAGATCATCGACGACGCCCTGAAGGCTGCCCAGGAGGCAGTAAAGCAGGCCAAGACCAAGAAAGAAGCCATTGCGGCCCTGGACCAGATCTCTGCTACGGTAAAGAGCGAGCTGTCCAGTATGAAGATCAGTGTAGGCAAGCTGAACAAGGATGTGAGTATCGACCCGAAGGACCTGGAAAACATCCTGAAGCCTCTGGATACTACCATTGACAGCCTGAAGGGTAGCCTGGACGACAGCTTCCTGTCCCAGGAGACCATTACCAGCCTGGTGAACAAGCTGGCTACCGATGTGCCTGCCAGCACCGCACCGGAGACCGGCATCAAAAAGCTGATCTACAATACGGTGTACGATGCCATTTATAACCTCACCGCAAAGGACGACGAGAAAAAGACCACCGACAGTATGCCGGATGTAAAGAACATGGTGCTGCAGCTGGTCAGCGACGTGGCGAAAAGTGACGAGGGCTGGAATACCATGACCGACGCCCTGGTGGACGACGCTGTGGAGCTGGCCCTGGACGAGGTCATGAAGGATAAGACCTACGCCATGCTGCTGAAGACCAAGCTGGGTGCCTCCACTGTGGAGGAGGTCCGGGCCGAGGTCAAAAAGCAGCTGGTCAACGACCCCACCTTTATGAACAGCGTCCGTGCCCAGGTCCAGAAAGCTGCCGACGAGGCCTCTAAGGGGGTCAGCCAGGGCTGGTCCGACCAGAAGGTGCTGGACCGTCTGCAGGCCAACCTGCTGCCCATCAGCGGCCTGGTGGCCAATAAGATCGACGAGCTGGGCAGCAGTGCCGGCAATATCGCCGATAACAAGGTGGACGATACCGTCCACAAGTTCCTGCCCGGCAAGCTGGGAGACTGGGTCAGTGATAAGGTGGGCAACAAGGTCAACAACATTGTCCAGAACAAGGTCAATGATCTGGGCGGCCAGGTCACCGACCTCATTGATTCCTTTATCAAGCAGTTCACCTGCGGTAAGCACGAGTATGGTGATTTCGAGATCCTGAAGAACCCCACCTGCACCGAGAAGGGCCAGAAGGGCAAGATCTGCAAGAAGTGCGGTAAGATCACCGAAAAGACGGACATCGACGCAGCCGGCCATACCCCGGTGACCGACCCCGCTGTGGCTCCCACCGAGACCACCGACGGCCTGACCGAGGGCAGCCACTGCGGCGTCTGCGGTGCCGTGCTCCAGGCTCAGGAAGTCATCCCCATGCTGGACCCCACCATTGATACTTGGTTCAGCCGTGCCGCTACCACCGAGGCCGACGCCAAGGCTGCCGGTTTTGACAGCGTGGACGCTGCCAATGCCGCTCTGGACGCCGCCCTCACCGCTGCAGGCTTTGACCCGGCCAACGCCGAGCACTTCACCGTGCAGGTCAACAGCAGCATCGGTGTGCTGCCCAACGACCGCTTCTCCGAAAGCGGCGTGACCGGCAAGCTCACCCTGCCGGAGGGCACCCGCGGCAAGACCGCACAGACCTACTATGCCGTGCAGATGTTCACCGCCGACACCCGGTTCCACAAGGCCGGTGACGTGGTGGTGACCCCCGTCAGCATCGACACTTACGCCAAGACGGGCCTGCAGTTCACCGTGTACAGCGAGGCTGTCATGGCCATTGCATGGAAGGCCCAGTAACCCCTTACATACCCCATAAAACCGCAGGGAGCGGCTCCTGAGACCGGGAGCCGCTCCCTTTTTGTGTGCTGGTCGGCGTGCTCGCCCTCTCAGCTTCGCATCCGCTCAGCAGCTCCCCCAAAGGGGGAGCCAAGGGCCTGACCGTAACGCCGACGGCGGCACCGACCCCTGAAACGGAACTTACCCTGAGCGCCGCCCGGCACACTGCCCGGCGGCGCTCGTCTGCGTTTTGGGCGGCCTGCCCAAAAGGCCCGGCAGGGGCCCCGGCAGACTGCATGAGAATATACACCTGCATTGCATAATATGCGAATATATTCTCTTCAAATTGCATAAAGATGCAATTTGAACCAAAACGCCGTGCAAAGCCGCCCAAGGTTTGGCGGTTTTTAGCATTGACGAAAAATCCGCACGGTGTATAATAAAACCATCCAAAGCGAACCGCAGATAGAGGGTGCAAGAGGGACGCTTGCATCAGGGAACAAAAGTGTATTTTTATAAAGGAGCGTTCATTATGAAAAAGCAGGATATCAAAAAAGTAGTGCTGGCTTATTCCGGCGGTCTGGACACCTCCATCATCATCCCCTGGCTGAAGGAAAACTACAACAACTGCGAGGTCATCGCCGTTTCCGGTGATGTGGGCCAGGGCACCGAGCTGGACGGTCTGGAAGAGAAGGCCAAGGCGACCGGCGCTTCCAAGCTGTATGTGCTGGACCTGAAGAAGGACTTTGTGGAGAACTACATCTTCCCCACCCTGAAGTTCGGCGCCAAGTACGAGGACTATCTGCTGGGCACCAGCTTTGCACGTCCCTGCATCGCCAAGGCTCTGGTCGACATCGCCATCAAGGAAGGCGCGGACGCCATCTGCCACGGCTGCACCGGCAAGGGCAACGACCAGGTGCGTTTTGAGCTGACCCTGAAGGCCCTGTGCCCCGATATGGCCATCATTGCTCCGTGGCGTGAGTGGGACATCAAGAGCCGTGACGAAGAGATCGACTACGCTGAGGCTCACCACATCCCCCTGAAGATCAACCGTGAGACCAACTACTCCAAGGACAAGAACCTGTGGCACCTGAGCCACGAGGGCCTGGATCTGGAGTGCCCCGCCAACGAGCCCCAGTACAACAAGCCCGGCTTCCTGGAGCTGGGTGTCAGCCCGGAGCAGGCTCCCGACACCCCGACTTATGTGACCATCCACTTTGAGAAGGGCATCCCCACCGCCGTGGACGGCAAGGAAATGGGCGCTGTGGAGCTGGTGGAGTATCTGAACAAGCTGGGCGGCGAGAATGGCATCGGCCTGCTGGACATCGTTGAGAACCGTCTGGTCGGCATGAAGAGCCGCGGCGTGTACGAGACTCCCGGCGGTGCCATCCTGTACAAGGCCATCAACGTGCTGGAGACCATCACCCTGGACAAGGAGAGCTCCCACTTCAAGGCTCAGCTGGCCCAGAAGTATGCCGATATCGTGTACAACGGCCAGTGGTTTACCCCGCTGCGTGAGGCTCTGGACGCCTTCGCCGACAGCCTGGAAAAGACCGTGACCGGCGATGTGAAGCTGAAGCTGTACAAGGGCAACATGATCAACGCCGGCGTCACCTCTCCGTATACCCTGTACGACGAGCAGACTGCCTCCTTTGGCGAGGACGAGGACTACAACCAGGCCGATGCCACAGGCTTCATCAACCTGTTCGGCCTGTCCATCAAGGAGCGTGCAAAGCTGTCCAAGAACTGGCCGGAGGTCAAGTAAGTTTTAACATCTTCCCTTTCGTGTGTTTTCACACTTTCACACGAAAAAAGTTAACCGGCATCGTTGCCGGCGGCACCGCCACAGGAGCGTTCCCCCTGCGGCGGCTTTGCCGTTTTTATAAGGAGTTTAATTTTATGGCAGAACAACTCTGGAAGGGCCGCTTTTCCAAGGCGGTGGACTCCCGCGTGAACGACTTCAACTCCTCCATCCGGTTCGACCAGCGCATGATCGCGCAGGATATGCGCGGCAGCGGCGTGCACGCCGCCATGCTGGCCAAGCAGGGCATCATCTCGGAAAAGGATTGTGAGGATATCCTCAACGGTCTGGCCTCCATCGCGGATGACCTGGCCTCCGGCAAACTGGAGATCGACCCCAATGCCGAGGATGTGCACACCTTTGTGGAGCAGACCCTCACCGCCCGCATCGGCGATGCCGGCAAGCGCCTGCACACCGGCCGCAGCCGCAACGATCAGGTGGCACTGGACATCCGCCTGACCCTGCGGGACTACAGCCACACCCTGCAGGCCTACATCGTGGAGCTCATCAAGGTCATCTGCAAGAAGGCCAGCGAGAACACCACTGCCGTCATGCCTGGCTATACCCACCTGCAGCGCGCCCAGCCCATCACCTTCGGCCACGCGCTCATGGCCTACACCTCCATGCTGCTGCGGGACCTGCAGCGTTTTGAGGATGCCACCGCCCGCATGGACGCCCAGTGCCCGCTGGGCTCCGGCGCCCTGGCCGGCACTACCTACCCGCTGGACCGCCAGTTCACCGCCGAGAAGCTGGGCTTTGCAGCCCCCTGCGCCAACAGTCTGGACGGCGTGTCCGACCGTGATTTCTGCATCGAGCTGGCCAACGCCATCTCCATCTGCATGATGCACCTGTCCCGCCTTTCTGAGGAAATTATCCTGTGGTGCAGCTGGGAGTTCAAGTTCATCGAGCTGGATGACGCGTTCACCACCGGTTCGTCCATCATGCCCCAGAAGAAGAACCCCGACGTTACCGAGCTCATCCGCGGCAAGACCGGCCGCGTCTACGGCGACCTGAACACCCTGCTGGTCATGATGAAGGGCATCCCGCTGGCTTACAACAAGGACATGCAGGAAGACAAGGAAGCCATCTTTGACGCCGTGGACACGCTGGAACTGTGCCTGAAAACGGTGACCCCCATGCTGGACACCATGAAAACCATCCCGGCCAACATGCGCCGCGCCGCTGCCAAGGGCTTTATCAACGCCACCGACTGCGCCGACTACCTCACCAAGAAGGGCATGCCCTTCCGGGATGCCTACAAGCTCACCGGCTGCATGGTGTCGGACTGCATTGCCAAGGACAAGACGCTGGAGGAACTGACCCTGGACGAGTTCAAGGGCTACAGCGGCCTGTTCGAGGGCGATATTTACGAAGCCATTGATCTGGTCAAGTGCTGCGAGGGCCGCACCAGCTACGGCGGCCCCAGCGAAGCCAGCGTGAAGAACCAGATCGCACTGGCGGCCGCACAGCTGACCGCCTGGGAGGAAAAGAACGCATGAGCGTAAAAGTATTCATTGACGGCTCCTCCGGCACCACCGGCCTGCGCATCGCCGACCGGCTGGCTGCACGCCCGGAGATCGAGCTGCTGTCCATTTCGGCCGAGGGCCGCAAGGACGTGAACGAGCGGGCAAAAGTCATCAATTCGGCGGACCTTGCCTTCCTCTGCCTGCCGGATGCAGCTTCCAGAGAGGTCATGCCTCTGCTGCGCCCGGACGTGAAGGTGCTGGACACCTCCACCGCCTTCCGCACCGATGCCGCCTGGGACTACGGCTTCCCGGAGCTGAAGGGCCAGAGGGAAAAGATCAAGAATTCCGATCGTGTGGCGGTGCCCGGCTGCTATGCCAGCGGCTTTATCAGCATCGCCCGCCCGCTGGTGGAGCTGGGTCTGGCCCCGAAGGACTATCCCTTCAGCTGCACCGGCATTTCCGGTTACTCCGGCGGCGGCAAAAAGATGATCGCCGAGTATGAGAGCGCCGACCGCCCGGCCCACAGCAAGCTGGATGCACCCAAGAGCTATGGCCTGGGCCTTGCCCACAAGCATCTGCCGGAGATGAAGGAGATCAGCGGGCTGGCTCATACGCCCATGTTCGTGCCGGTGGTGTGCGATTACTACTGCGGCATGCAGGTGCTGGTGCCGCTGGACCTGACCGTGGCCGGTACCACCGCCGAAGCCGTGGCCGCCGGTCTGGCAGACTACTATAAGGATGCCGCCACCGTGAAGGTGCACGCCCTGAACGAACCTCTGCCGGAAAACGGCCTGTACTCCAACGCCATGGCCGGCACCGACCGCATGGAGCTGTACCTGACCGTGAACGCCGCAGGCGACCAGATGATGCTGGTGTCCCTGTTCGACAATCTGGGCAAGGGCTCTTCCGGCGCAGCGGTCCAGTGCATGAACCTGATGCTGGGCCTGCCGGAGACCGAAGGGCTGGAATAAAACACGCGCCCTCTCAGGCGCTTGGCAAAAAGGCTTCTCCCCTGGGGGAAAGGCAAATTAGGGGGATTTATCTTTATGCAGTACAAAGAAGTTGTGGGCGGCATCTGCGCGCCCAAGGGTTTTGCAGCGGCTGGCGTGCACTGCGGTATCCGCGCAAACCATAGCGAAAAATACGATCTGGCACTCATCAAGGCAGACGTGCGCTGTGCCGCTGCCGGTGTGTACACCACCAATAAGGTGTGCGGCGCACCCATCAAGGTGGACCGCGCCCATCTGGCCGACGGCTATGCCCAAGCCATCGTGGTGAACAGCGGCAACGCCAACACCTGCGCCGCCAACGGCGTGGCGCTGGCCGAGGAATGCTGTGAGCTGGTGGGCAAGGCGCTGGACATCGACGCCATGGACGTTCTGCCCGCTTCCACCGGTGTCATCGGCCAGCCCATGGTCATCGACCCGTTTGCCCGGGGCATCCCTGCCGCCGCCGCCAAGCTGGCCGCCACCGAGCAGGGCAGCACCGATGCCGCTACCGCCATCATGACCACTGATACCCATAAAAAGGAGTACGCCATCCAGTTTGAGCTGGGCGGCAAGATGTGCACCGTGGGTGCCATCGGCAAGGGCAGCGGCATGATCGCCCCCAACATGGCCACCATGCTGGCCTTCTACACCACCGACGCGGCGGTGTCCCCCGTCCTGCTGGAAAAGGCCCTCAAGACCGTGGTGCCCGGCACCTACAATCAGATGAGCGTGGATCTGGACACCTCCACGAATGATACCCTCATCATCATGGCTTCCGGCCTTGCCGGGAATCCGGAGATCTGCGAGGAAAACGAGGATTATCATGCCTTTGTGGCGGCCCTGACCGCCATTGCAGAGCACATGTGCGCGGAGCACGCCGGTGACGGTGAGGGCGCCACCCACCTCATCACCTGCGAGGTGACCCACGCTCCCGACCTGAAAACCGCCCGTGCGGTGAGCCGCAGTGTGGTGTGCTCCAACCTGTTCAAGGCAGCGGTCTTTGGCCGCGACGCCAACTGGGGCCGCATCCTGTGCGCCATCGGCTACACCCCCGGCGATTTCTCCATCGACAAGGTGTGCGTCTGGCTGTCCAGCGCCGCCGGTGAGGTGTATGTGTGCGAGAATGCTGCCTACCACCCCTACAGCGAGGACGAGGCCGCCAAGGTGCTGGCTGAACACGACGTGCTGGTCAAGGTGGATATGGGCACCGGCGACGCCAGCGCCAAGGCCTGGGGCTGCGACCTGACCTACGATTACGTCAAGATCAACGGCGATTACCGCACCTGATAGGAGCAGACACAGATGAAAAATGAAGAAATGGCGCGCCTGTTTTCCGAGGCCACCCCTTACATCCAGAAATATCACGGAAAGACCATGGTGGTGAAGTACGGCGGCAATGCCATGATCAACGAAGAACTCAAGAACGCCGTCATGAACGATCTGGTCACCCTTACCCTGCTGGGCGTGCGGGTGGTGCTGGTGCACGGCGGCGGCCCGGCCATCAATGAGATGCTCAAGAAGGTGGGCGTGGAGAGCCATTTCGCCAACGGTCTGCGCGTCACGGATGACGCCACCATGGAGATCGTGCAGCAGGTGCTGGCCGGTAAGGTGAATAAGGATCTGGTGGCAAAGCTGCGCGGCCGCGGCGTCGGCCTGTGCGGCATGGACGGCCAGATGCTGCGCTGCACCGAGCTGGACCCCCAGCTGGGCCATGTGGGCGAGATCGTCCATGTGGATGCCACCCTGATCGCCAGCCTGCTGGACGGCGGCTTCATCCCGGTGATCGCAACCGTCGGCATGGATGACCTGGGCCAGGCCTACAACGTCAACGCCGATACCGCAGCGGCTCAGATCGCCATTGCCCTCAAGGCCGAAAAGCTGGTGTCCATGACCGATATTGCGGGCCTGCTGCGGGACAAGGACGACGAGAGCACCCTCATCCCCGAGGTGGAAGTGTCCGAGATCGAGGGCTACAAGTCCGCCGGGATCATCGCAGGCGGCATGATCCCCAAGATCGGCGGCATGGCCGATGCCATTTATCAGGGCGTGCACGAGGCGGTCATCATCGACGGCCGCGTGCCCCATTCCATCCTGCTGGAGCTGTTCTCCAACCGCGGCTCCGGCACCCGCTTCTACCGCCGCAGCCACCGGGAATAAGCATTGCGGAAAACCGGAGATGGACTTATAATAAGAGCATAAAAAGGCTTCCCCCCTTGGGGGAAGCCTGACTCCACCCGACAGGAGGTACATCTATGGATTCTGAAAAAGTCATCAAGCGGGACAACGAGTATGTCCTGCACACCTATAACCGCAACCCCGTGGTGCTGGAAAAGGGCCACGGCCTGTATGCCGAGGGCCCCGAGGGCCAGAAGTATCTGGACTTCACCAGCGGCATCGGCGTCAACAGCCTGGGCTACTGTGACCTGGCCTGGGCCGAGGCCGTGTCCAACCAGGCCCACAAGCTGCAGCACACCTCCAACCTGTACTATACTGCCCCCTGCGGCAAGCTGGCCAAAAAGCTGTGCAAGCGCACCGGACAGAGCCGAGTGTTCTTCGGCAACTCCGGTGCCGAGGCCAACGAGGGTGCCATCAAGGCCGCCCGCAAGTACAGCGTGGACCACTACGGCAAGGACCGCACCACGGTCATCACGCTGGTCAACAGCTTCCATGGCCGCACCATCGCCACCCTGACCGCCACCGGTCAGGAGGTGTTCCACAACTATTTCGGCCCCTTCAATGAGGGGTTTCTGTACGCCCCGGCGGGGGATATCGAGGCGCTGCAGGAGCTGGTGGACCGCAACACCTGCGCCGTCATGCTGGAACTCATCCAGGGCGAGGGCGGCGTCATGGCGCTGGACCCCGACTATGTGCAGGCTGTGCGCAAGCTCTGCGATGAAAAAGATCTGGTGCTCATTGTGGACGAGGTGCAGACCGGCGTGGGCCGCACCGGCACCTTCCTGTGCTGCGAGCACTACAACCTCAAGCCGGACGTGGTCACGCTGGCCAAGGGTCTGGGCGGCGGCCTGCCCATCGGCGCAGTGCTGATGAACGAAAAGGTAGCCGAGGGCATGGGCCCCGGCACCCATGGCTCCACCTTCGGCGGCAACCCGGTGGTCTGCGCCGGTGCCAACGTGGTGGTGGACCGCATGGACACCAGCTTCCTGGCCAATGTCAACGACCGCGCCGTGCAGCTGCGTGCCGGCATCGCCAAGCTGCCCCATGTCAAGAGCATTTCCGGCATCGGCCTGATGGTGGGCATCGAGTTCTACGATGTGACCGCCGCCGATGTGCTGGCCGCCTGCCGCGAAAAGGGCCTGCTGGTGCTTACCGCCAAGACCCGCCTGCGCCTGCTGCCCCCGCTCACCCTCACCGCCCACGATGTGGACATGGCACTGGAGGTCCTGGCCGAGGTGCTGGGTGCAATGGAGCCGACGGCTCCGAAGGAGCAGGCATGAAAAATCTGCTGAAAATGAGCGATCTGACCCCCGGCGAGCTGACCCACATCCTGGATGTGGCCGACCAGCTCAAGGCACAGCAGAAACTGGGCGGCACCGCCCCCCTGCTGGCCGGTAAAACGGTGGCCATGCTGTTCTCCAAGGCGTCCACCCGCACCCGCACCAGCTTTGAGGTGGGTGTGTACCAGATGGGCGGCCTGGGCAATTACATGAACACGTCCGAGCTGCAGGCCGGCCGGGGCGAGCCCCTCAAGGACACCGCCCGCGTGCTGGGCCGCTACTACGACTGCGTGGTCTGGCGCACCTACCGCCAGCGGGATCTGGAAGAATTGGCCGAGCTGGCCGGTGTGCCGGTGATCAACGGCCTGACCGACTATGCGCACCCCTGCCAGGTGCTGGCCGACCTGATGACCATCCGGGAGCGCCGGGGCACCCTGGCCGGGCGGAAGCTCTGCTTTGTGGGCGACGGCGGCAGCATGGCCAACAGCCTCATCGTGGGCGGCCTGCTGGCCGGGATGCAGGTCACCTGCGTCTGCCCGGAGGCTTACCGCCCCGCCGCCGACGTACTGATGCTTGCCCACAAGTACGGCAGCGCTTTCCACTTCACCTCCGACCCCGTCGAGGGCGTGCGGGACGCGGATGTGGTGGCCACTGCCGTGTGGAACACTGCCGCCCCCGGCACCGCCGAGAGCGAGCAGCGCCTGCGGGATTTTGTGGGCTTCCAGCTCACCGGCAAGCTGCTGGAAGCCGCCAAGCCCGACGCTATGGTGCTGCACTGCCTGCCCGCCCACCGGGGCGAGGAGATCTCCACCGCCGTGTTCGAGCAGCACGCCGACGAGATCTTCGACGAAGCCGAGAACCGCCTGCATGTGCAGAAAGCCGTGCTGGCCATTCTGCTGGCGGGCAAGTAAAACCCTGAAAAAAGCAGAACCCCCTTGGGTCATCGGGCCCGAGGGGGTTCTGTTATGAAAGGGTATCGAACTGCCGTGCTGCTTGCGGAACCACACGGCAGGCGGGGGTGGCTTTAGTTCATGCGGCGGTTCTTGCGGTCCAGCACAAAGCCTGCGGCCAGCAGGAACATACCGCTCAGGGCGCTGCCCACCACCGCCAGCCAGTTTGCACCGGTCTGGGGCAGGGCGGCAGGAGCAGCAGCGGGAGCAGCGGCAGCGGCTTCCGGCTTTGCATCCTGCACGGCGTTCTGGGCAGCCGCAGGGGTCACAGCGGCGTCTGCCGGTACCGCG
>OLQX01002543.1_pt1 | contig 12079 bp, 8 predicted proteins | sample 1672581 | NCBI WGS metagenome assembly OLQX01 (sample SAMEA3136701, study PRJEB25190) | human gut metagenome | reverse complement strand
GCTTCCTGCTCTGCGGTCTGCTCCGGCTGTAAAAATTCCGGCACTTCGGTATAGCCGCCGCGATCCAGATAGTGCGCCGTTTCCTGCTCCCCGCGATGCAGCACAATGACATCAGACATGGAAAGGCTATGCCCGGTGAAGTCCTGCGGTCTGTCCATATTGAAGCGAACGAAAATGTCCTCCAGCGTGTCCGTGTCGGAGAGAGGGGCGGTATAGACCAGCTCATAATTTTCGCGGTCAACCGGCGGCCTTTACCTGTTCCAGCGGCTCAAATCGAAGATCCCGCGTTGCGTCGCCGTCTTTGAGCTGATAAATGGAAAAGGTGTTCTCCGGCACATCCTGCGCAGCAGCCTGTTCCTGCTCTGCGGTGTGCTGCGCCTGAAGCTCTGCAAAATGCCCCTCGATTTTGGAAATAAGCTCGCTGGCGGCGGTGCGAATGGTTTCAAGGGATGCTCTCAGCTCCTTAATATCGCGGCCGCTGCTCCACCCGGCGACGTAGCCAAAGGAGTAGTCCGACGTGTCCAGCCCGAAATGCTGGCACACCGTATAGGCGACGCTTTCCGCCTGCACCTCGCGGGTGCTGCGGTCGGGTCGCTCCGCCTGCTCCGGCGCGTTCAGGTCAATATCGTGCAGCTTGGCATGGGCAATCTCATGGATCGCCGTTTTGATGGTTTGCAGTTCGCTCATACCGTCATCAATGGCAATGCGCTTTTCTGCGAGGTCATAATAGCCGTGTGCGCTGCCGTCGATTTTTTCAAGCGTCACGGGAACGGGAGAGGTCAGCTTCAAGGCTCGCCAAAAATCCTCGTACTGTTCCACATTGCCCGTGAGTGCGTCCACGGCAATGTCGGGAAGCTCCTTGCCCTCGGTCTGGCTCACATCGAATACCGACACCACCTTGAACGCCGGAATCGTCACCTCCTGCTGCTCCGTGACGGGCTTACCGTCTGCGCCGATCACAGGCTGCCCGGTGTCCGGGTCAGTTTTCGCCACATCCTTTTTGATTTTATAAGGCGCGGGCGCAAGAATCTTGATGCCCTTTTCGCCGGATTTGACATGGCGTTCAAATTCGTCGCGCCACTTTCCGTAGCCTGCAACAAGGGATGCGTCCGGCTTCTGCATGACGATCAGCAGCGTATTGTTCAAGCTGTAATTGTGGAAGCGGGACATGGCTTTCAGATAATCCCGATACCTCTCACTTTCAAAAACCTCCTGTACGCCCTGTTCCAAGTGCTCGGTGATCTCCTTGATTCTGCCCTGCGTGTCGGTGGCGTTCAGCACCAACGGACGCACGGGGATTGGCTCTGCGGGCAGCGCCGCGCCCTGCGGCAGCTCGTCCATATCCCGTTGGGGGGTAGGCTGCGCAGTCAGACGATATTCCTGCGGCGCTTGGTTGGCTTTGTACCATTCTGCATAATCGTTGCCGTTATTGTAGACATAGCCATAATCAGTAAAAATGCCGCGATCCTCTTTGACCGCTTCGCGCCCATAGCTCTTGTAATCAAAGAATCTCTTAGCGGCGTCCGGCAATTCCAGCTCATCAAGATTGTCAATGAGGTAATGCCCGTAATCGTCGGAATTGTGTACGGTGGGATAAAGCCAGTAGCAGTCCAGATTGTGCGTCAGGTTGATTAAGTCCGCCGCGCTTGCCGCATGGTCGCCGTACTGCGCGGCAGCGGCAAACTTGTCGCGTTCCTCGTTGCTGCGCTGGGTGAGCAGCGCGGCAAGATAGTTCAAGTCGTCCAGACTTTCGCCGGGCTTCAAGGCTTCGCTCCACCCGTCCAGAGAGGAATGAAAGGCAGATGCCTGATACTGTTCCGTGTCGCTCCCGTCTACGCCCAGCCGTTCAAAAACGGCTTTCATCGTTTCGGCGTCGGTGGGCAGCGATACCCATTCCGCAACAGGCGTTTCCTCGGTGTGCCGTGCGGTGTTGATAAGATATACTTCCAAAAGGTGTTCGTCCACGTCTGCGCTCCTTTCTGACATAAGGGTTTGGGACTATCCCAACAAGCAATCGCCGCCCGGTCTGTGCCGGACGGCGATTTTCGGGAGTTGTAGCCACACTCCCTATGCTTGCTGCGTTACTGAATCGTTCTTTTTCTCCGCAAAATGCGTCCTGTCACGCTTTCAAAGTCGTTTTCCGCAGTTTCCATAGGAATATTCCGCATACCCCGAAAGCGTATCTGGAAAGCCGCTTGCCTCAAGGCTTTTGAAGCCCCTAAATCGTGACACACCGCGCCTTTGCCCGCTGGCGGCGCTTGCGCTCGGCTGCATTGCGCCGGGCAGCATAGGGCGCACAGCGGTCACAGTATTTTGCACGGTTGCTGCGGGCGGGAAAGGGCTTGCCGCACAGCTCGCATTTCTTGCGGGTGTCCGCCGTGGCTGCAAGATCTGCGCATAGCTCCCGGTCTGCGGGCAGCACCGCTTCCCGGAAGTATCGGCAGAGCAGCGAATAGCTGATGGCCTGCACACAGACGCACGGCTCGCCGTCGTCCAGCAGCAGACAGCATCCGCGCATATTGTTGGCGCAATGGCAGCGGATCAGCTTTTTCACTCTGCGATGCTGCGCGTCATTTAGCCGGATCATTTTCTCTGCTCGATACGGTAATTCACATACTTCTCTCCCGTATCACACAGCAGCACCGTCCCGTCATAGGCCTTGCCCGTGCGCTCGGAGTACAGCCCCTTGACTTTCGCCTTGCCGTCCTTTAGGAGTGCGGCGGCGATTTTCTTGGAAAAGACGGTTCTCCGGCTCTCAAAGAACTTGTCATTCTTCCACATGACAAAGCGGCAGGAGCGGTCAGAGCAGTAGAAATTCTTCTTGCCCTCATAGACAGGGCTTTTGCAGCGTGGGCAGATGCCGACTGCTTCCTTTTCCGGTGTGAACAGCTTTTTGCCATCCTCGGTGATGTGGGAATACTGCTTCACCAGCTCCCGCGTCATATCCTCGATTCCCTGCATGAAGCTCTGCGGGTCGTCCTTGCCCTTGGCGATCTCCGTCAGGCGGGTTTCCCATTCAGCGGTGAGCAGCGGCGATTTCAGCATATCCGGCAGGATGACAGCGAGATTGATGCCGTCCTTGGTCGGCACAAGACTTTTGCCCTTGCGCTCGACAAATCCGGCAGAGAGCAGCTTTTCAATCATCGCTGCCCGCGTTGCCGGAGTTCCCAGCCCTTGCCGCTCTGCATCCTCCGGCATATCCTCCTTGCCCGCGTTCTCCATTGCGGACAGAAGCGAATCCTCGGTGTAGGGCTTGGGCGGCGTGGTATAATGCTCGGAAACAGAAGCCGTGACCGTTTCAAAAATCTGCCCCTCGGCAAGCTCCGGCAGCGCCGCATCCTCTGCGCCGTCCTCCTCCGGCTTTGCTTTGAGCGCAGCGCGGAAACGAGCGTCAATGTCTTTCCAGCCTGCCGTCAGAATCGTTTTGCCCTTGGCGGTGAATTGCTTGCCGCCGCAATCAAAAACCGCCGTAACGGTTTCATACTCCTGCGGCGCGGCAACGGCACACAGCAGCTTGCAGCAGACAAGGGACATCAGCTTCTTTTCACTCTCCGGCAGTCCGTCAAAGCCGTTGCCTGCAAAGGCCGCCGTGGGGATAATCGCGTGGTGGTCGGAAACCTTGGCGCTGTTGATGACACGCCCGATCTCCGGCGTAAGCTCCGCGCCCTGCATAAAGGGAAGCACAGGCAGCAGCGCCGCAACAAGGTCGGTTGCCGTCTGCGCCATATCCTCGGTGAGATAATTGCTGTCGGTACGGGGATAGGTCAGAAAACGCTTTTCATACAGGCTTTGCGCATAGTCAAGGGTCTGCTTGGCGGTAAAGCCATAAATGCGGTTGGCTTCCCGCTGCAACAAGGTAAGGTCAAAGAGCTTCGGCGGCAGCGCGGTTTTCTTCTCCTTTTTGAGAGAAACGCAAACGGCCTGCGACGCTTCGCAAGCCGTTTTCAGCGCATCCGCAGCGGAAGCGTCGGAAATACGTTCGCTTTCCGCGTCCACGCCGCCGCAGCCGATATGCACGATGTGGTATTTCTCCTTGTGGAACATCGTAATTTTTCCGTCGCGCTCCACCAGCAGATTCAGCGTAGGTGACAGCACCCGTCCCACATTCAGGGTCTTGTGGTACAGCACGGAGAAAAGCCGCGTCGCATTGATGCCTACAAGCCAGTCTGCCCGCGCACGGCACAGCGCCGATTGATACAGCGCGTCGTATTCCGTTCCGGCTCTGCGTCCGGCAAAGCCCTCGCGGATGGCGCTGTCCTCCATTGAGGAAATCCAAAGGCGGGAAAAGGGCTTCGTGCATCCGGCCTGTTCGTAGACAAAGCGGAAAATCAGCTCACCCTCGCGCCCGGCGTCGCAGCCGTTCACCACCTCGGAAACGTCGCTGCGGTGCAGCAGTTCTTTCAGAACGGCAAGCTGCTTTTCCTTGCCGGGAGTAGGGGCATATTTCCATGCCTGCGGCAGAATGGGAAGATCCTCATAGCGCCACTTTTTGTATCGCTCGTCATAGCTGCCCGCGTCTGCCATGCTGATAAGATGCCCAATGCACCACGACACCAGCAGTCCGTCGCCGGAAAGATACCCGTCTTTTTGCTCCGCAGCGCCCAGCGCAAGGGCAACGGTCTTTGCCACAGAGGGCTTTTCACAAATAATCAAAACACTCATTCTTCATTCTCCTGTTTATCGGGATCGCTGGCGCTGTCCGCGTCCTCATCATCCCCGTATTCTTCGGCTTCGTCATCCTCGTCAAAATCGAACTCGTCCAGCTCGTCGCCGCCCTTGACGCTGGATTTCGGCTTGCGCAGCTTGAAGTACCACAGCGCACCGCCGCCACCCGCAGCAAGGATCAGCACAAGGATCAGGATGCCGCCCACATTGTTGTTCTTCTCCGGCGTCGGCTCGTCTGGCTGTTCTGTTTCCTCCGGCGTTGCTTCCTTTCCGGCGCAATTCGTCATATCCGTTTTGCAGAGGGCGCAGTTCGTATTGACCTTGCCAGCGGTGCATTTTTCGGTGCAGGAGCAGACAATGGGCGTATTCTGGCTGTCGTCCTCCAGCAGCGCCATCAGGTCGGCTTCGTCCACGGGATTTAAGAAATATGTCTGATAGCGTTCTTCTTCCTCGTCCAGCAGCTTATCGTAGTCAATGACGATATACAGCGTATGCCCATTTCGGGTTTCCACGGTGATAAATTGCTTATTGGTGTGTTTATCATAGAGAAGATCGCGGGTCGCGGCGATGCCGTCCTCGGTGAACGGAGTGCCGGGGGCAATCGTGTTGTCCTCCGGCTGCGTTTCCTCCTGCCACGTTTCAGGCGGCAGCTCGTCATCGTAGTAGTCGCCGCCGTCCGCATATGCGATGGTGGCAAAGGCCGTCATGCACAGCACCGCGCAGAGCAGCGCGGCGAATACAGAGCGAAAATGCTTATTCCTCGTCATCGGTCATGTCCTCCTGTTCGTGATAGGCGGTTTCCACGGGCGGCGCGTCATTTGCGCCGCCGCGCAGGAAATTCATCAGCTCGTCGCGGCTCATGCACATAGAGCGGACAAGATTGACGATTTCAAAGTTCTCCTGCTCGGTGCGCTGGGCTTCCAGCTCTTTCAGCCTGTTTTGGTACTCGGTGATTTTGCCGCGGGTCTTTTCAATCTCACGGTCAATGCGGTCAATTTTGCTCATAGCCATAGGTTAGCAGCTCCTTTCATTCAGCCGCTTTTCATAGCGGTATTTCATTTGTGCCGGATAGAGCGGCTGGGCAGGACGGCGGCTGCCTGTCCACGCCTTGCCGCCCGCAAGTCCGGCGTTCGTCCAGCCTGCGGCGCGTAGGCTTGCGCCGCTTTCGGTGTCTAAGGTATAGGTGACAATTTTGTGGTAGCCCATCGCCCGCGCAGCCCGTGCCGCTGCCGCATAGAGGATGCTGCAAGCGTTCTTCGTGCCATCGCTGCACAAGCGGTTGACCTCCAGCGTAAAGCCGTCGTCCAAATAGCGGCTCACAGGCCGTCCCACAATGGCAACGGCACAAAGCCGCCCATTTTCAGCACAGCCAATGGAAAACTTATGTCCAGCAACGGGCTTGTGATGGCGGTGATGCTGCCGCACAAACTCGTTCGCCTGCGCAAGAGAAACGGGAATCAGCGTCAGCATAGCCGTCCTCCTTAGTTGTACGACGGTCTGGCGTAGGCGTAGAAATGTGCCTGCCAATAGCTGCTGTTCAGGTTGGAATAGGAAATCGGATCTCCGCAATGGATCATCATGGAATTGCCGACGTAGATTCCCACATGGCTAACGCCCGGAGTATCGTATGTCCCGACGAAAAACACGAGGTCGCCCGGCTGCGGGTTGGAAACAGGGGTGGAAATATTGTAAAGCCCCTGTGCGCCCAGTCTGCCCGTATTGCACACGCCGCTGTTTGTCAGCACCCAGCTCACGAAGCCGGAGCAGTCAAAGGAGGTGGACGGGCTGCTGCCGCCCCACACATAGGGGTACCCTAAATATTTTTCGGCTTCTGTGATAACGGCGGCAAAGGTTTCGTCCTCCATTGCAGAGGGCGGGATCTCATATCCCTCTGGGCGGTTTGTGATGTACTTGGGGATATACTCGCTATCCCCGAACAGCTCCGGCTTGTTGCCCAACACCGACATATACAGCGCATATTTGGACAGCGTTTCTTCGTCCATGATATAAACGGGGATATGCGAGAGATTGAAGTTTTCCAGCTCGACGGTGCAGATGTAGTAGTTATACGGAACTTCTACCTCGTACTCGTTGCCCGCGCTGTCTGTCCGGGTAACGGTGCGGTAGCGCACCTCGGTCACGACGGTTTCTGTGAGAATATATTGCTTTTCAAAGAGCATTTGCAGCGTCCCCTGCACCTCGCTTGCCGTCCATGCGCCGTCATGTAGCGCGGAGAGGATCGAGGCCAGGACATAAGGATCGTGCTTGATCTCGTCAAGGTCATAGTGGTATTCGTCGTAATCATGGGTGCGTTCATAGGTGTCGAGATATTCTTGCAGCTCGGCTTCCAGCGCACAGTAGGCGGCTTCGGCGGCAAGAATGTCCGCGTCCTCCGACTGATAGCTGGATGCCGCCACACCGCCGCCAGCCGCGCCCACCAGCGCAGAGCAGGATTGCAGCCCGCCGATCAGCATGACAATCAGCAGGAAACCAGCCAGAACGACCAGCACACCTTTCCAATGGCGGGCAACGAACTCCGCTGCTTCCTTTGCCTTTTCTGCCGCTTTTTTCGCTGCCGTCGCCGTGGCTTCTACGGTTTTTTCGGCGCTTTTGGCGGTTGCCTGCGCGGTGCTGCCCGCAGCCTTTGCCGTTCTTGCAGCCTTGGCATACTCACGCTTTAGACGCTGCTTCTGGAAAAAGCGGTTGAGCGGATTGCCGGAGAGCATTTCAGGGTTATCATGCAGCGCCTTTTGGTAGAGATATTCTGCATTGGCATTTACCGCTCTGCGCTCGGCCTTTTCCGCAGCGCGGTAGGGTTTCAGCTTGCGGTGACGGCGCTCCCAGCGAATTGCACCGCCTGCGCCATGCTCGGCAAGTTCCTCTGCCTTATGCCCACTTTCCACGCCGACGTTTTCATGCTCGACCTCATGGATTTTTCCGTGCGCCTGTACTGCGACCTCCCGCAGCGGACGGCCTAACGGATTCGGTTTCAGCTTGGGCGGGGACTTATCCACGGTATCAAAGCGCAGTTTGGTCTTGGCTGTGCCGCTGGCTTCATCAAAAACGCGCTCCTTGCGCAGCACCCGTTTCTTGGGAATCGCTGCCTGCGCCGCATCCAGCTTGTCAGCGGCCTTTTCCGCACGGTGGATATGCTTGTGCAGCTCCGGCGCGGCGCGTTCTTCCTCGGAAAACTGCAAACGGGATGCAGAATACCGCTGCTGTGCTGCGTCGCGGGACATCCGCGCTGTCTGCCGCGCCTTGTGCGCGTCATGCTCTGCGGCCGCACGGTCAAAGAGCTTTTCTGCTGTACCTCCCGGCGCAGCGGATGTTGGAATGTCTTGCGGGATATGGGAAACGGGGCTGCCGCCCTGCGGCTGAAGCGGCTCGGTGCTTGGCTGCTGCGGTTTTGACTGCTCCTTTTCTGGCTCTTTTTGCTCCTGTGCGCGAAGCTGCCGCCTGTGCTTTAGGGCATCCTCTGCCGGATTCATAGGTGCGTCGCGTTTTCCCATCTGGACGGGCTGCTCATTCGAGGAAAGCTGTTTTTCGGCATCGCGCCCGGAAATGTGGATTTCTTCACCTGTGGTCTGATTATCCAGCACCGCACCGTCGCGGGTCATGCGCTGGGTGAGCTTATCGCGGGGCTTAAATTCTTTCAATGGGGATCACCTCCGATCCGTTCCCGTGCAAGGGAACAAAACTCCGTGTTCAGTTCAATGCCGATGTAATGCCTGCCGTGCCGCTTCGCCGCAAGCCCCGTCGTGCCGCTGCCCATAAACGGGTCAAGGACAATGCCGCCCTTGGGACAGCCCGCCAGAATACAGGTTTCCGCCAGCAGGGGCGGATAGGCGGCAAAATGCCCGCCCTTGTAAGGCACGGTGTTGATAAACCACACATCGCGCTTTGCCCGGACGGGTGAGATCATGTCGTCGGTGATACTGCCTTTTTCCCTCGGCTTATTGATATTCTGCGTCTGCGGCTGTCCCGGCACGGGCGCGGAATACTTGCCTACGCCGCGCCCTGCCTTTTTGCGCAGGGCAGTCGTGGGGGCAATGGGTTCGGCAATGGCAAGCCAGTCATAGAAATAGCGTCTGCTCTTGGTGAGCATGAAAATATGCTCATGGCTGCGGGTGCAGCGGTCTTTGGTACTCTCCGGCATGGGGTTTCCCTTTGCCCAGATCACGTCATTGCGCAGATACCAGCCGTCGGCGCGGAGCGCAAAGGCCAGCATCCACGGAATACCGATCATGTCCTTTTGCTTGCAGCCCCGCACCGCTTGGCAGAGAGAAATGTTCTGCCCGTTGCGCCCCTGCGGATATTTGGGGTCGCGGGTATCGCCTTTGCTGCCTGTGCCGCAATAGCTGTCCGCGATATTTACCCACAAGGTCCCATCCGGGCGCAGCACCCGGCGCACATCACGGAATACCGCTGTCAGCCGCGAAATGTATTCCTCCGGCGTAGCTTCCCGCCCGATCTGTGCGTCCATGCCGTAATCCCGCAGCCCGTAGTAGGGCGGCGAGGTCACGCAGCAATGGACGCTGCTCTCCGGCAGGGCTTTCAGCACATTCAGACTGTCGCCGCAGAGAATGGTATCAAGCTCCATCGTCATACGCCGTTCACCTCGCTCGGCTTGGTGGACATGATGCGGTAAAGCTCGGTGTCCCGTGGGAACTTATCTGCAAAGGGCAGGATCACATTTTCAAAGAACAGCAGTCCCTCGCCGGGTGGGGAGTTGGTGACGAACTTTAGCTGCTCCGGCGAGATGTTCAGACGTTCGGCAAGAATTTTGCGGTCGCCCGCCGCTTGGTTGAGCATACAGATGAAGTCTGAATTTTCCAGAATATTTTCGATTTCCGGGCTGGACAGCAGATCCTTGACGTTTTGCGTCGCACCTGTTGGCACACCGCCCCATTTTCTGAATCGCTTCCAGATCTCCGCGCTGTATGCTGCGGTTTGCGGCTCTTTTAATAACAAATGAAATTCGTCCGCGTAGTACCATGTCGATACGCCTGTGTTGCGGTTGCGAGTGACACGATTCCAAACCTGATCCTGAATCACCAACATCCCCGGCTTTTTCAGGTTCTTCGGCAGTTCCTTGATGTCAAAGCAGACAAAGCGGTTGTCAATGTCAACCGTCGTTCGGTTGTTAAAGAAATTGAGCGATCCCGACACATACAGGTCAAGTGCCTGCGCCACACGGTCGGCTTCCGGCAAATGCTGCGCTGTCAGCGCGGCATGGAGGTCGGAGAGGATCGGCATATTCTCTGGGCGCGGGTCTGCAAAGTAGGGCTGATAGATACGCTGCACAGCGCGGTCAATTACGGTGCGTTCGATGGCTTCCAGCCCGGTCTTGCCGCCCATAATCAGCTCACAGAGGGACAGCACAAAATCGGATTTAAGCGCCAGCGGGTTTTCGTCCTCGGAATAATTCAGGTTGATGTCCAGCGGATTCAGGTAATCGCGGCTGGTGGGTGAGAGCTTGATGATCTGCCCATGCAGCAGCTTTACCAGCGGCGCATACTCGCCCTCCGGGTCACATACCAGCACATGATCGTGGGTTTTCAGCAGCACACCGATCATTTCCCGCTTGCAGGAGAATGACTTGCCGCCGCCCGGTGTGCCGAATACAAGGCCGTTGGGCGAACGTGCATTTTTGCGGTCAAGCATAATCATGTTGCCGGACTTGGCGTTTAGCCCGTAGTAGAGGGAATCGCCGCCTTGAAATAGCTCCTGCGTCACAAAGGGAACGATGATTGCCACGGCCGAGGTCGTCATGCCCCGCGTGATATGGATTTGATTTTCCCCCAGCGGCAGCGAGGACACAAGACCGCGCTCCTGCTGGAAGTCCAGCCGCGTCAGGGTGCAGTTGTGCTTTTGCGCTACGCCTGCTGTACGGAATACCTCGTTTTCCAGCTTGCGCTTGGTGTCGCCGTAATTCAGGACAAGAAACGTCAGCAGAAAATACCGCTCGTTGCGGCTTTGGAGATCTTGCAGCAGCTTTTTCGCCGCACCGCCGTAGGTAGCAAGGTCGGACGGCAGAATATCCATATCGTAGCCGTCCCGGACAGCCTTTTTCTGCTCCTGAATCTTCATTGCATCGAGGTCGGTGATTTTGCGCTTCACCATTTTTACGGCTTCTGTCTGCTCCAATGCCTGAATATGGACATTGACGACAAGGCTACTGTCCGTATCAAGAAAATCGGTCAGTATGCGGTCGGTCAGCTCCGGCGTAATGATCTGCAAAAAACTTGCAGCGCAGAGCTTGCCGCCCATCTGGAACATACGGCTATTCTTGAACGCAAAGGAGGATGGCGCGATAAAGTCCTTGGTGGAAAGCCCGCCAGCGGCAAGCCACTTCCAGTCAAAGTTGAAGCGTTCTCCATCCGGGTGCATGATGCCGTGCAGCACCTCCAAGCGCTCCTTGCCGTCCAGCACACGGGACACCGCACCCATGATTTTGAAGTAGCCCTGAATATCCAGCGAGATACGCGACAGCCTTGCCCGTGCCGCCTTGAGGTTATCGGCTTCAATGGTATAGGTAATGTATTTGGTTTTCACGCTGCCGTTGTTGCCGCGGGCAAGCTGCCGCTTGAGAATGTCCGTCTGCTCCTGCCGGATCGGGTCTAAACCGTCATTGCAGGGCGGCATTTCAAAACTCCGAGCAAGCTGATCCCGATCGGACTTGCGGTTGGGATAGGTGAACTGCACATGGATGGAAGAATCCAAATAGTTATACAGATCGCAGAGATATTCAAAAATAGCCGTCTGATCGTCAGGCTGCGCGAGCAAATAGTTGATGTCAAAAAACTCAATGCTCTGCGAATAGCGCCTGTTTCCGAGATAGCAGATGCCGTCCGGGTACATGATCTGATAGGGTATCGTGTCCTGCGCGGTATGGGGCTTGCCGTCACCGCGATATTTACGAATGACGGCTTCGATCTGTTTTCTTTCGGCGCGTGTGAGCTTGGACTTGTCCGCCATGCTTTTTGCTTCCGCGCTGTCTGCTCTTTTCGACAATCGTCTTTACCTCCTGTTCCATTTGATATTGACGCACAAGGGCGTCGTATGCGTTGACGGTCTGATAAGGGCGCTCCTTGGGTCGCAGAAAGCAGCTTTCCATGATCTGTCGCCCTACCACTTCAAGGGGCTGCCCGTTCTTCTCATACACCCCAAACAGAAAACCGGGGAGCATGACAACGATCATCACCATTGCCGCAGCCGTCGTCCCGATGCCGCCTTTGAGCAAAAAGAAAAGCGGCACTCCCATGAGCGCCGCCAGCCCAAAACAAATAAGCTGCCGCTTTGTCAAATTGAAAAGCACCTTGGATTTGATTTTCGTCAAATCCTTTGGCACGTTTACATAGGCCATGCGCTAACTCCTTTCCGCAAGCGTAATATCGCTTGCAATTTCATTGCC
>OLQX01002525.1_pt1 | contig 12127 bp, 20 predicted proteins | sample 1672581 | NCBI WGS metagenome assembly OLQX01 (sample SAMEA3136701, study PRJEB25190) | human gut metagenome | reverse complement strand
AAAAAATAAGCAGGTGTTTGCCTGCTTATTTTTTTATGGAGAATATTTTTTTTAGGTATTTCTGGAAATTATCTCTTTCTTCTTCTGTCATGGAAAGGTAATTGATTAGGACTTGTCTTTCGCTATCGTTTAGATTATAGCAGTCGGCTAATTCATCAATAATGGATGTGGGGATTCCCATGAACATTTCTCCAAGACCTTCGGTCAACCAAAGATAATTCACTTTAAATTCTCGGCAAATGGATTTCAACATTTGCTCTGTGAGATTTCTTTCGCCTTTTTCAAGCTTTGAAATTCCACCACCTGTAATGCCAAGACGTTTGCCAAATTCTTCTTGGCTTAGGTCTAACTCTTTTCTGATTCTTTTTAAGCGTTCATTCATTTCATCACCACCTTTTTAATTGATTTTAAAAAAAAATCTGTACTCTGTCAAGTTTTTTTGAAAAATATATTGACAAAATAGACTAAGTACAATATTATTTAGACAGAGTACAAGTTGTTTTCAAGAAAGAGGTGAGTTATATGACGTTTAGAGAGCAAATCATTGAGGACGGTCAAAGATTCTTGCAAGACTATCTGGACAGCTCTCCGGAAGAACAGTCTAAAATCTTTTGGCTTTTAGAGGGTATTCGTATTGGGAAACAAATTGAAAAGCCCGTGGATGATGAGAAGAAGGTGGTGTAAGGATGTACAGGAAGGAACTACTTGAGATGTATCTGGAGCAGGAGAGACAGGCTGTATTTGAATACAGTGCCGATTATCGACACAAGACGGCGAAAAAGGGCTTTGAGCAGGCGCACGAGGAGGCGGTGCTGCGGGTGAGCCTTCTGGAGGAAATGCTGAGCGAGGTTTAAACAAAGCGGATATAGAGAAGCAGGGCGAGGAAGATTTACCGACTGATTCCCCCTTAATACATACATTTTCAATGATTTCGCCCTGTTTCTTTATATATACAAAATGGCACAGTGTCCGGAAGGGAGGGTGGTTTACATGAGAGGAATATATCCGAAGGGTGCCGCAAGGCGGAAAAGCAACAGATATATGAATTGGGACGAGGTGCCGCTGATTATGGGAATTCAGGAGCTTTCTCAGCTGACGGGCTACAACCAGAACACATTAAAGCTTTACTGTGCGAAGGGGATGCTGCCGGCATACAAGCTAGGGAAGGAATGGAGAATTAACAAGGAAGATTACATGAATTGGGCGGAGCAGCAAAAGGTGAAGCCCATGAGCAGCTGACGGCAACAAGGAGAAAGAGTTGATTTCAATGACAGAAAAGGTACTTACGGCACATGCGGCAGGGACAGGATGCCGACACAGACCGATTATCCCCCAGATAACGAAGGCAGCCGCGGAGGAATTGGGACTTACTCCGGGCTGCGAAATCGTCTTTCACTACACAGTGATTGGGGTGGGAGAGGAAAAAAAGCGGAAAATACGGAAAAGGCGGAAGGGAACCGTAACAGACCTTTACGCACACATTTTCCGCATTACATGGGCAGGGGCGAAGTGGAAGGAATGCTTTGCCTACAGCATGCTGCAAAGGAGAGAAGGAAGCTGGATAGAGGTTAAGGGGGTGAGATAAGGATGTACAGCGATCAGGTATTTTTACTTTTCAGCGCAGCAGCGGTTTTGCTTGAGATGGCGGCGGCATGCTGGGTATGGGAGAGGAAGATGAAGCAGGCGGAGCAGCGGGAGCGGGAGGCGGCGCAGCGCAGGAGGGCGCGTTTGCATGACGACTACTGCACGCAGGAGGCGGCGCGGCTTTACAGGCTGCGGCGGAGATAAAAAGGAGGAAAGGATTATGGAAAAATTTTTATTAGAGGACTTTGCAGGAGGGGCAGTTGCGGAGAGAATCGGCAGTGCCATTCAGAGGGTCTACGAAAACATTGCGAACCCGAACATGGATGCAGAGAAGGCAAGAAAGCTGACGATTGAGCTGACCTTTAAGCCGGACAAGGACGACCGAACGGATGTGGACGTGACAGCCATCGTTAAGACGAGCTTACAGCCGGAGAAAGCAATCAGCAGCAGAATGATTGTGGAAAGCGACGGCAGAGGCAATGTGCAGGGGAACGAATGGCGCAGGGAAGCCATGAAGGGACAGCTGGAGATTGACCGGGAGGAAGCGGAGAAACAGGAGACAAGCGGCGGCGTGATTGATTTGCAGGCGCAGAAGAGAAAGGTGGAATAAAAAATGATTAAAGCAGCATTGGAATACGTTGTGGGGCTGAAAAAGCCGGAAACTGTGAGACATGGCGGCGGTGTTTATGCGGACAAGCCTTTGTACCAGATGAAAAAGGCGGATTTTCCCACGCTGAAATTGAACACGTTGGAAAGCATTGTGCGTTATGTACAGAAGATTGGGGACGAGCGGCAGAGTGAGGACTACGAAGCCGTAGAGCCTATCATTATACACATTGAAAGTGCGACCTGCGTGGCACTGAAGGACATTGCGAACGTGGGGGATGGCAAGAGGGACTGCATGGTGCTTGCCACGGCGGAGGTGCCGAAGTTTCAATATGGCGAATTTCACGATGCGGAGAGCTTCAACATTGCTTTGCAGAGCAAATTTCTTGACACGGAGGACAAGGCAACCATTTTGCAGGTGGTCGGCAATCTGAAGGAGGACGCAGTGCGGACGATGACGGACGACGGTGTGAGCCAAGTGACGGCAGTGCGGACAGGGGTTGCAACGGTGGCAGACGTGAAGGTGCCGAACCCTGTTTCTCTGCGCCCGTTCCGCACGTTCATTGAGGTGGATCAGCCGGAGAGCAGATTTATTTTCCGCATGAGAGAGGGCGGCAGATGTGCCATTTTTGAGGCAGACGGTGGCGCATGGAAGCTGGAGGCGAAGAAGAACATCTACAACTATCTGGCGGAGCAGCTGGAAGAAAATATTAACAGCGGCGAAGTGGTTCTGCTTGTTTGAAAAGCGGAGGAGTTGGAAAAATGAACAAAGTGATTTTAATGGGGCGGCTGACAAGAGACCCTGAGGTGCGATATTCGCAGAGCAGTGAGCCTGTGGCGGTGGCGAGGTACACGCTGGCGGTCAACCGCAGATTCAAGCGAAAGGACGAGCCTGAGGCGGACTTTATTCCCTGCGTGGCACTTGGCAAGAGCGGCGAATTTGCGGAAAAATATTTCCGGAAGGGGCAGCTGGTGGGCGTGATTGGGCGTTTACAGGTGCGCAGCTGGGAGGACAAGGAAGGCAAAAAGCACTGGACCACGGAGTTTATCATTGAGGAGCAGCACTTTGCGGAAAGTAAAAACAGCAGCAATGCGGCTGCACCCAAGGAGGGCGGACAGGCTGCGGCGGACGGGTTCTATCCCATTGACGAATCGGTCGAAGATGATGATTTGCCGTTTTGACGGTTGAGGAGGAAAAGGAAATTACAGCATGGCGGAAGCCATGCCTGTAAACAAGCTGCAGATGGGGAATCTGCGGTTTGTTTATGGAAGTTCTGAAGATGGAGAAGTTCCATAGAATTTCTCAGCAGCTGAGACAGAAGGGAGGGGGAGTGTTGCCCAAAAGGAAGATTTATATGGCAGTGACGAAGGATGCGCTTTCCCTGCCGCTGGCGGTGGCGGACAGTGTTGCGGAGCTGGCGGAGTTGCGGGGGGTGAAGAAGGAAACCTACGATCCTTAGTTTCCAGAGGGAGGACGGGGAAGATTAAGCGGCCCGGATACATTGTGGTAGAGGTGGAGGAGGACGCGCCCCGAAAGGAGGACGCGCCCCGGAAAGAGGACGCGCCCCGGAAGGAGGACGCGCCCCGGAAGGAGGATGCGCCACAAGAGAAGGACGCGCCACAGGAGAAGAAGGAGATCCGCCGGAGCAGGCAGAGCGGAGAATTTGACGGGGAGATATTTCGGGAAAGAATCCGACTACTGCGGAAGGAAAGCGGCATGACAAAAAAGGATTTTGCCGCTTTTACCGGGATCGCTTACATCACGCTATACAACTACGAGAGGAAGGACATAGTGCCGGGGGCGGACATGCTATTTCGGATTGCCGCCGGAACGGGTTGCTCGGTTGACTGGCTGATCGGGCTGAAGGAGGAAGAAGGAAATGCCGAAGGTAACGATTTATGACACGAGAATTTTTATAAACAGAGGAGAACTGCCGCACAGTTTCAGAAGAGAGGGGAATCCTCATTGGGAGAATTTTAAAGACCTGATGCTTTTTCTTGGTTCGATTGGGTTTTATGTGAGCGAGGACAAAGAGATAAAAAAGAAATTTCCTTCTTTGAACGAGACACACAGAGTGGGTGGATTTGATGATTTGCGTTTTAAAGCGCAGTATGCAAACAATCGTTTTGTAATTGAATTTTATCAGGATATAGTTCATGTAAATCCGCATGGTGGGGTTTGTGATTTTGACAAATATGAAAAAATGCCGTATCTGATACAGAAGCGGTATGACTGGACGCTGGAGAAGCTTCTGGAATATTTTGAAAAATGCGGATATTCCATAGAATTTAAGGAGAGCACCTGCAAGGGTGCAGCGTTTATTATCCGTGATTATATCCGCAGCTGGCATCATCCGCAGGAAAAGTGGTTTTCTCTGAAGGATGTGGACGGGCAGGCTGCCAAATATGAAGCTAACGGCACAGACAGGGACGGAAAGATACTGCGAAACGGAGAAACAAAATATTTTCGTGACCGGAGCGGCTATCTGCTGCGGGGAAAGGTATACCACAATATTAACAATATGTGGTGGGTTCTGCTGGCGGATGGGCAGGTGAGAAATGTGGCTTGTTTTGATTTATTTGACCTGAAGGAAACGGATTTCAGAGGGAGAAGGAAAGAACACAGACCGCCGAAGGAATATGTGGAGCGGAAGAAACAGCTTTCTCTTTGCGGTGTGAAGGAGCTGGAGAGAGAGTTGAAAAGGAGAAGGAGGAAGAAGAAAAATGAATGAAATCACTGTTTGGTTACCCTGGGTTGGGAATTTGCGGCTGGATGAGCCGCCGGAAAACTTAGAATTTTATGTGATGAAGAGCTTTCACGATTTTACGGAAGGAACGGCGAAGGTGTACGAATTCGAGGACAAGCTGCACTATTTAGACAATCTGCGGAAACATTTGCACGCAGGGAGCACTGACGAGCATGTCAGAAGGCTTGTATGCAAGCGTGTGGAGCACAGAATGGAAGAAGAAGGCGATTTCCCGGACAGAGAGGACTTTCTATGCATTGAATTTATGGAGCACTGTTTCGATGAAGGGTTCATGCCGTTTCACGACACCTATTATTTTGGAAGCAAAAGCGGAAACGAGGAGTGTCTGCGGTCTATCCTGCGGATCATTCGCACGGTTGTGAATTATTCCGAAGAGGAATATGAAAAGCTGTTGGAGGGGGAGGGATGAGCATGGATGCAGTGAAATTTCTGAAGGAAAAAAAGAGGATGTGCATTTCTTCCGGAGACACTTCCTGCCACGGATGTCCTATTTATGCGGAGTGTGGTATATTGACGTGCGCGCAATTTCAGGACACATTACCCAATCAGACGGTTAAAATTGTGGAGAAATGGGTGAAGGAGCACCCAAGGGAAACAAGGAAAGATGATTTTTTTGAAAAATTCCCTCATGCGAAAAAATTGAGTGATGGTATTCCGGAAGTGTGTGCGGCCAAAGTGGGCTACTTGCGTGAATGTCCACACCCGAATGTTGAGGATTACTGCAAAGAGTGCTGGAATACGGCATTGGAGGAAGAATAGAAGGAGGAAACACTATGGAAGAAAAAAGAGAAAAATCAAATATGGAGCTTTGGGCTGAGGAGGAAATCAGAATTGCTTGCGAGAGAGAGCGTGGCGGCACTTCGGAGGACAAGTGGGATTATGGTGTGGCCTGCTACGAGAGTGCGCTAAAGGCGTTCAGATCCTTTGCGGAGGATGAACACAGCGGAATGAGCATTGGGTTCACGCTTCGGATTCTCAATAGTTTGGTGAAGGGACAGCCCTTAACACCAATTGAGGATACAGATGATGTTTGGAATGAATGCGGACGATATCCTTACGAAAAAGATTATATTACATACCAATGTAAACGAATGAGTTCCTTATTCAAGGATGTGTATGCGGATGGACACATTGAATATAGTGATGTCAATCGTTTCTGCTGTGGGGCATCAGAAAGTTCTGCTTGGTGGCATAATGGGCATGTATCAAAAATTGCGAGTGAATATTTTCCTGTCACTATGCCATATACGCCTGAAACCTACAAGGTGGTCTGCGAGGAATTTCTGACAGACAAGGCAAACGGAGATTGTGACACAATCGGGATTTTGTATATTCTTAACAGTGCCGGAAGGAGAAGAGCGGTCAACCGGTATTTGGCAGAAGCAGAAGAAGGGTGGCGCGAAATCGACCGGGCGGAATATGAACAGCGCAGACAAATGGATGCAGACAGAAGGGCTGCTGAGAAGGAAGAGGAATAAGCCAAGAAGGAAAGAGAAGGAGAAGGAAAATGAGAATTTTGAAATGCAGACTGACAACGATTGAAGCACTTTTAGGCACGGCGAGCAACAATAAAGCGTTGCACAGCGAATTTATTGCGAGCCATGCGCCCGATGCGCCGAGCAGAGAAGAAGAAATTGCGGCGGTTGGTGTGGACGAGGTGATTGAGAAGGGGACAACGGTGTTCTCGAGGGACGAGGACGGGCGGCCCATCCTGTGGGACTATCAGATAAAGGGGTTCTTCAAGGATGCCTGCGGTGTGCTGCGGAAGGTGAAGGGCACAAAGAGCAGCAAGATTAAGGCTTACAAGAAGGAAATTGACGGGCTTATTTTTGTACAGGAGCGGCAGATTTTGGTGCAGACGGCGGAGGAGTTCGGGAGCTGCCAGCGTTCCTTGCGTGCCAACACACCACAGGGGGAGAGAGTGAGCCTTGCGAGCAGCGAGGAGATTGCGGCGGGAGCGGTGCTGGAGTTTTCCGTTCTTGTGATGGCGGACGAGTTGATGCCGGCGGTGAAGGAGTGGCTGAGCTACGGGAAGCTGCGCGGGCTGGGGCAATGGAGAAACAGCGGCAAGGGCAGATTTTGTTATGAGATTCTGGAGGAACGCGCGGCGGAATTTGCGGACATTTTGGACTGAGCAAGGGCTGAGCAAAGCAGAGAACGGCAAAGCAAGGGCATAGCATGGCAGGGCAACGGACAGCAAAGCAAGGGCATAGCACGGCAGGGCAACGGACAGCAAAGCAAGGGCATAGCATGGCAGGGCAACGGACAGCAGAGCAAGGGCATAGCTGAGCATGGAGTGGCGAGGGCAAGGCCAGGCACCGAAGCGCAAAGATCTGCGTCGCAAAGCAAAGGCATTGCAAAGATCCGCTTGGCGTGACAAGGCACAGCAAGGGCATAGCATGGCAGTGTTTGGCAAGGGCATTGCGTAGTGAAGCAAAACGTGGCGAGGGCATAGCGAAGCCAAGAAAAGCATAGCGAGGGCATAGCAAAGATAGGCTTGGCATGGCGAAGCACAGAAGTGCAAAGGCATAGCAAAGCAAGGCTGAGCGAAGGCAGAGCATAGAGAGGCTTAGCCATGGACGGCATGGCAGAGCAGTACATAGCAAGGGCATAGCAAAGGCAGGAGGAAGGCAATGGGGAAAACGGAGATTTGCGACATGGACTGCTTTCGGTGCAAATACCGCGACTGTATCAACGATGAGACATTGACGAGGCAGGCAAGATATTACCGGAGGCACAGGGAGCGTGTGCTGGAAAAGAAGAAGGAATATTACAAAAAGAGAAAGGCGGAGAAGGATGGCGGACTACCAGAAAATGCAGGAAAACATTGCGCTGATTTGCGAGAGGGTCAGCATGGGCGAGAGAATGGCGATGCTTGCCGAGGAGACAGCTGAGCTTGCGGATGCGGCGCGGCTGCTGCGGGAGAGTATAACGGAGAGCCGGAGGAAGGGGCGAAAATTCACCTTTGGCAGAGAGGCAAGCGAGGAAGTGGCGGAGGAAATTGCAGACGTGCTTGCGGTGATGCTTTGCACCTTTGAAGGCGAAATAATTTGCGAATTTCTGAAACACGGCATAAGCGGTGCGAAGCCGGCACGGAGCGCAGGGGAACTGAAGACGGGACTGCGGGAGCTGATTTCGTTCTGCAGCATTGTGCGGTACGCTGCATTCAAGAGGCGGAGGATTGGAAACAAGGAGAACCCAACGGACTGGAGACAGGAGCAGGCGGATGGAATTTTAAGAGTTTTCGGCGGACAGCTGCTTTTGACGTTGAGCGGCACACTGCGGCAGTGGCAGCTTGCGGGCGTTGTGCGCAAAATGGAGCAGAAGCTGGAACGATGGGCGAAGCGGCTGAAAGGAGAGACAGAAGATGGGAATGACCTACAGCAAGATTGAGAGAAGCTTTTGGGAAACGGACGAGGCAAGAGAGCTGACACCTGAGGAGAAATATTTCTGGATGTATTTACAGACAAATGCGAACGTGAACACCTTGGGGTGCTATGCCTTCCGGATGCGAAAGGCTGTGGACGAGACAGGCTACAACAAGGACACGCTGGAGAAGCTGCTGGACATCATGATCCAGCGTGGCATGATTCTTTACGATGCGACAACGAGGGAGATTTTCCTTCTGCACTGGGGCAAGACGAATTGGAACCGCCAGACAGCAACCCTGCGCGCCATAAAAGCCGATTTAAAGGAGATTCGCTCCGAAATGATAAAATTCAAAATAAACACGCAGTTAGAAAAAAGCGGCATTTTTACGAAGGAAGGCGAAAATGATAAAGTTTCCGAAGAAAATGATAAAGCCGAAAATGCCGAGATTTCAGCAAAAACAGCGAACAAAGAGAACAATTCGGAACAAATGAGAACAATCGGGAACAATCAAGGCGGAGAAGGAGAAGGAGAAGGAGAAAAGAAAAAAGAAAAAGAAAAAATCCTCAAGAGCGATTCCGAAGCGTTTGCTGCCTTCTGGGAGGCATACCCGAACAAGAAAAACAAGGCTGTTGCCGTGAAGCGTTGGGACAGCTTACGGGTGACGGCGGCAGTTTACGAGAAGATCATGGCAGGGCTTGCCAAGGCGAAGCACAGCATGGAGTGGGCGGAGAGAGGGGGAAAATATATCCCCTACCCCTCAACGTGGCTGAATGCGGAGGGCTGGGAGAACGAATACCGCCCGCAGCGGGCAGAGAGGGCAGAGCCTGTGCGAGAGAATGCGGCACTTGCCGGGCGCAGAAGCCTTGCGGGCAGTTGAGCCGATTGGGAGGAGTGAAGCAGGATGGAGGAAATGAGCAAGCTGCACAGCGAGGAGACGGAGAGAGCCGCCCTCGGCTGCATGCTGATGGACAAAGAGGCGGCGGAACTGGGAAAAAGCCTTTTGGCTGCTGAGGATTTTTACACGCCGATGTACCGCGCGATTTTTTGCGCCATGCAGGCGCTTGAGGTGGTGGATGCCTTTACGGTTTCGGACGAATTGAAGCGCCGGAAGGACGGGGCAGGCATTGGGATTGACCGGCTTGCGGATATTTTAACGGCAGTTTCGACAAGCGTGCATCTGCGGGGCTACATAGAGAGCCTAAAGCGGCTTTCTTTTCTGCGGCGGATGCTGCAGGGAGCGAGGGACATGACGGCGGCGGTGCTGCGGCAGGACATTGGCGGCATTGAGAAATGCTTGACCGCCATGCGCGGGGACAGCTGCGGATGTGGAGACGGTGAATTTATCACGCTTGCGGAAGCAACGGAAAAGTACTTCCGCGAGATTGCGGCACTGCGGGAAAGCGGCAGGAAAATCATTGGGCTGCCGACAGGCTTCACTGACCTTGACCTGATGCTTGGGGGGCTGCGGAACGGGGATTTCTGCATTCTGGCGGCGCGCCCGAGCATGGGCAAGAGTGCCCTTGCCTTGGACATTGCGAAGCACGCGCAGAAAAGCATGACGGGGGCGGCGGACAAAGTGGTTTTCTTCTCACTGGAGATGCCGGACAAGAGCCTTGGGAACCGCGGCTACACCTCGGAATATCAGATTGACAACGACCGCTTTGCGGTGGGGGGGAACGATGCGGCATGGCAGGAGACGGTGCAAGAGAGGGAAAAGACCCGCGCGGACTACGAAAGCGGTGTAGGTCGGCTTTTGATTCGGGATGCTACGGGGCAGACGGTGGAGCGGATGAACGCCGCCCTACACGGACTGCGGACAAGGGGCGTTATAGTGCGGCTGATCGTGGTGGATTATTTACAGCTCATTGTGAGCAAGGGACAGGACAGGGTGCGCGAGGTTGGCGCAATCAGCAGAGGGCTAAGGCAGATGGCGCGAGACTGGGACTGTCCGGTTTTGGCACTTTCCCAGCTGAGCCGAGGACCTGAGACGCGCGCCGACCACAGACCGATTCTTTCGGATTTGCGGGACAGCGGCGACATTGAGCAGGACGCGGATGTGATTCTTTTCCTCTACCGTGACGAGTATTACTACCCGGACACGGAGAAGAAGAACACGGCGGAGCTGAACATTGCGAAGCAGCGAAACGGCCCGACCGGAACGATTGCGCTGACATGGATGCCGAGAAGCACGACCTTCCGCAGCGCGGCAGGCTTCCGGGAGACGAAGGAAGCACCGCCAAAGGAATGGGTGCAGGAACATCTTTGATTTCAAGGCGGACGAGGTGATAACATGAAAAACGAGAAGCAGGAAAGCCCGGCGGCAGAAATTCTCTGGCTGCGAGGGCTTCGCGCCTTTGTGGCGGAAAACAGCGCAGCGCAGCTTCTGGCGGAACTGGATGCCCTGCTTGCGGTACGCGCGGAGACAGAGGCGGACAAGCAGGCGCTTTTCCTGCGGACGCTTACGCTGATTGAAAGAGGGGAGAAGGCGGACTTTTACAGCCGGGTGCTGCAATATGCGGAGCTGAAAGAAAGAGGGGAGAGGGGCGGCGCGGCGCAGGCAATCCGCAGGCATTGGGGGGAGCTGCAGCAGATGGAGAGAGGGATAAAGCGAAGATATGAAAAGCTGAGGGAGGGGTGCAGGTGACGACGAAGAAAGAGATGGCGCGGCTGATAGAGCAGATGGCGGACACACCGGAGACAACGCAATGGCTGCGGGAGAGAAACGAGGCAATGCGCAGAAGTTTGCGGGACATTTCGCTTTCCGCAGTGCAATATGACGCAGTGGGCGGGCGGAGCGGTCACGGAGACAGCACAGCCGAGAAGGTTTTGAAGCGAGCGGAGACAGAGGAGCGAATCCGCACCAACGAAAGAGCGATTCGAGACAGGCTGCGTCTACATTCTGACTTAAGCCTTGTGATGGCGGAGGCACTGACGGCGGAGGAGCGGACGATCATCTGGGGGAAGCATGCGGAGCATCTGGTATGGGAGCGGGTGGCGAGGAAGGCGAGACTTTCCAGAACTGCCTGCTTTCGGAAGGAGGCGGAGGGGATGGAGAAGCTTTGCAGGGCTTGGGATGAGAGGAAGGAAAAAGAAAAAAGCAAGGACACCTGAGGTGTCCTTGCTTTTTTGGTGAGACATTTTTTTATTGAGGCGGATTTTTATTTTATGGTAAAATGAAACAATAAACGGAGTTATATTATGGAGGTGAAGAATATGCAAGAAAGATGCGACATGAAAGAGATACAGAAGATGCTAGGTTCTTTCAGTTGTCCGGAGTTAGCGGAATTGAGTGCGCTAGCAACAAAATATAAAATGAATTTTGCCGATTTGGGAATAAAAAGAGATTTGATTGATCCGAAATTAAAGGATAACCTAGAGGAAATATCAAAAGTAATGCGTTTATGGAGAGAAAATATAGATTTTCAATCATTGGAAAAGACAATAGAGACATTCAAGACAAATAATTTTTTTGAAAGTCCTGAATATAGTGCTTTGATTAAGAAAATGGAGGAAATTGCAAAACCGGGTGCAGCTTTGCAAAAATACTGGAAGGGTGCACTGGATACGATGCAAGAAGTGGCTCCCCATAATCCGAATGCGGTGGCAGATTATCTCGAATCAGTAGGGAAAGAGTTTGATTGTTCTGTCATTCAAGAAGAAATATCTTTCAGCGAAGAAGAGATAGAGCATATTTCTTCGGAGGAATTTGCAGAGATTTTTAAGGAACAGCTTGAAAACCCGAAAGGATTTCAGAAACGGGTTGAAAATTTAGATGAAGGAAAGAAGAAAAATCTTGA
>OLQX01002518.1_pt1 | contig 12147 bp, 10 predicted proteins | sample 1672581 | NCBI WGS metagenome assembly OLQX01 (sample SAMEA3136701, study PRJEB25190) | human gut metagenome | reverse complement strand
CAGCAGCAGTGACTCCCGCCCCACGCCTACCAGCGGCAGCGACGGCAGCCAGCCTACGCCCCCCGACGGCAGTGACGGGACCACACCTCCGGAGCTCCCTGACGGCCAGCCGGCCCCTGACGGCTCCTCTGACAGCCAGCCCAGCGGCCAGATGCCCGGTCAGATGGATGGCCAGTCCGGCAGCAGCATCAGCATTTCCAAGGGCAGCACCTTCACCATCCGGTCCTCCGACGGTACCGCCGTCTACACCGGCGAAGCCGTGTACGACGCCCGGTTCGTGTTCTTCTCCTCGGCGGCCATGACCTCCGGCGAGACCTACACCCTCACCTCCGGCGGCACGGAGCTGGCTACCGCCACCGCAGGCGGCACCGGTACTGCCGCCGTCACCACCCCCGACACCTCCGCCGACACAGCGGACACCCACCCAACCTCCGACAGCCACACCGCCCTGTATATCACACTGGGTACCGTGGCGGTGCTGGGTACAGCCGCCGCCGTGGTCGTGGTGCTCCTGCGGAAGCAGAAAAAAGCCTGACCTCTTCTCTCTTCCCTCTTTTATAAACAGGACAGGGTCCGGTTCCCAAGGGAACCGGACCCTGTCCTGTTTTTTGACGCCTCACCTACTCGCCAAGGCTGCGGGAGAACCCCCCATCCTCACAGGATGGAGAGCTGTCCCGGATCCTCGTCACCCTCTGGGCCAGTCCAGATTTCTGGGCAGCCCCAGAATGTAGTCGGCGCTGACGTGATAATACCGGCACAGCTTCTCCAGCTTCTCAATACCCATTTCGCTGGTGCCGTCCCGCCAGCGCCGGATCTGCTTGGTGCTGACGCCGATGACCTTCGCCAGATCCTGCACCTTGGTGTCGCTGTCCTCGATAATGGCATCAATGTTTGGATATTGCTTCATGCGCGACCTCCCTATGGTTCCTTACTATGCTCCATCGGCGATTTTTGTCGAATCATGTCGGGAATTTTACACGCATAATGGCACGTTCGTCTTGACTTTGGACATATATGTCGTTTATAATGTGTATAGACGTATATGTCTCCACCTGTCCACTTATCCTCTCTGCCCCATCACCGTCATTGTTTGACATTCCCCACGCAATATGACTGGAAATTTCAGGACAGTTGCTCTGTTTCGACGTTCTACACAAGCAAAAGATGCTTTAATAGTCCTGCACCCACCAAGTGCTCCAAGCTATCTCCGGGAGGAACCCCCTATGACCGCAAAAAAGCTCTTACAGATCATCAGCACCATTCTGGTGGCGCTGGTAGTACTTCTGGCCGTGGCGCTGGTCGGCGTCCGACTGGCCGGCATCCGCACCTTCACCGTCCTGTCCGGGTCCATGGAGCCCACTTACCATGTGGGTTCCCTCATCTACGTAAAAAAGGTGGACTCCGCCGCCATCCGGCCGGGGCAGGTCATCACCTTCATGCTGGATGAGAACACCGTGGCCACCCACCGGGTGGTGGAGGTGGTCCCCGACGAGGACGATCCCTCCACTCTGCGCTTCCGCACCAAGGGCGACGCCAACGACGCCGAGGACGGCAGCCTCGTCCATTATAAAAACGTCATCGGCACCCCGGTGTTTACCATTCCCAAGCTGGGCTACGCAGCCAATTACATCCAGCACCCCCCCGGCCTGTACGTGGCCATCTCCGCCGGGGCCGTCCTGCTGCTGCTGACCTTCCTGCCGGACCTGCTCTCCGGCGGCTCCGACAAGGAGCAGGGCAAGCGCATCCGTCAGGACAGTCAAAAGGCATAGATCCGTCGGTCCTGCCGTAAGGCTCACCATATCATTTGTTATCATTTTATGCAGGAGGAAAAACCATGAAAGCAAGGAACCGCATCAAACCCCTGTTGACCCTGTGCTGCGCCCTGCTGCTGGTAGCCGCCGGTGTGTTCGGCACGCTGGCCTACCTCACCGGCACAGACACGGTCAACAACACCTTCACCGTCGGCAACGTAAAGATCACGCTGGACGAGGCCAAGGTGACCACCGACGGCACACCTGTGGAGGGCGCTGACCGTGTGAAGGCCAACGAGTACCATCTGCTCCCCGGCCACACCTACACCAAGGACCCCACCGTCACCGTTGAGGAGGGCAGCGACCTGAGCTACGTCCGCATGAAGGTCACCTTCAACAACGCCAAGGCTATCATCGCCCTGTGTACTGACCCCGAGTTTGCCGAGGACGGCCCCACCGGTGTGGAGAACGCCTATCCCCTGATCCGCATGGTGAACTTCGTGGAAGCCAACGCCGCCAAGTGGGACGGCATCATCCCCGATAACATGATGGACACCGAGGAAATGCTGGCCAATGCCAAGTACTTCGTCTACGACAAGGCCACTGACACTCTGACCTACTATTTCTATTACAACGAGACCGTTGCCGCCCCCGACGGTGATGTGGTCCTGCCTGTCCTGTTTGACAAAGTGACCCTGCCCGAGTGGGTCACCAGCGACCAGCTGGCCACCCTGGAGAATTTCCAGATCACCGTGGTGGCCGAGGCCATTCAGGCCGACGGCTTCGCCAATGCCGGCGCCGCTTGGGCCGCCTTCCATGGCTGATTTCCCCCCGGTTTCGACGGCACATGGGCTGCGCCCCACGCCGTGGAAATAACTTATAGTTTGTAAGAAAGGAAGAAGCAAGTATGAAAAAGAAAACTCTGGCGCTGGTTCTGGCTCTGACCCTGTTGGTGGCCGGTGTCGTCGGCGGCACGCTGGCTTGGCTGACCGATCAGACCGCCGAGGTGAAGAACACCTTCACCGTGGGCGATATCAACATCGGCCTCACCGAGACCACCACAGACTACAAGATGGTTCCCGGCAACACCATCGCCAAGGACCCCACCGTCACCGTCAAGGCCAATTCCGAAGCCTGCTGGCTCTTCGTGAAGGTCACGGAGTCCGCCAATCTCGATGATTTCATCACCTATGCCATCGCCACCGGCTGGACGGAGTTGGAAGCTGGCGTTTACTACCGTGAGGTTCCCGCCTCTGCCGCCGACCAGACCTTCTCCGTGCTGGCAGGCGATGCCGTCACCGTGAAGAGCGATGTTACCAGGGCTATGCTCGAAACCGCCAAGACGGATGCCCCCACCCTGACCTTTAAGGCCTACGCCATCCAGAAGGATCACTTCGCCACGGCTGATGCCGCTTGGGCCGAGGTCAGCAAGTAACCAAGTGATCCCTTGCACATTCTGATACCCAAAAACAAACAAAAAGGAGCGCAATTACATGAAAAAGAAGATCACTGCTCTGTTCCTGTGCGTGGCGCTGGCCGCCATCGCCATCGTCGGTGCCTCTCTGGCCTACTTCACCGACACCGACAACGAAACCAACACCTTTGCCGTGGGCAACGTCAAGATCGACCTGATCGAGCAGGAGCGTGGCGAGAATGGCCTTCAGCCCTTCACGCAGGGCAAGAAGCTGTCCCCCATCGTCGGCTCTGCACAGGGCGAGAAGGATGAGCTGGGTATGCCCACCGCCAAGAACTACGTGGACAAGATGGTCACCGTCCGGAACACCGGCTCCGAGAAGGCCTATATCCGTGCCTACTTCGCCATCCCCGCCGCTCTGGACGACGGCTATGAGACCTTCAACGCCGGCATGAACGTCCTGCACTTCAACTTCGGCAACAAGGTCGTTGACGGCAATATCACCTCCACTGAGGGCGTTGAGTGGATCTGGACGCATGGCAACAAGTGGAACTACTTCGAGACCACCATGGACGGCATCCAGTACAATGTCTACTTCGCCGACTACTATCAGGCCGTTGCCGCCGGTGCCACCACCGAGCAGCTCGTTCAGGGCGTGTATCTCGACAAGTCCGTCGATTTCGGCAAGGATGGCAAGTGCTACGCCTTTGGCAAGGAAGTCACTCTGGACGAGGGCTGGGATTGGAGCAGCGTCTCCTGCCCCGTGTTCGCCGTAGCCTGTCAGGCCGAGGGCTTTGACAGCGCTGCCGAGGCTATGAACGCCGCCTTCGGCGCCAACTACGATCCTTGGGGCGGCGACGCCACCAACTGGCAGTAATTTCCCCAACAGGAAGCAGATCGTCTTCCCTGACTTCGTTATCTCCTCCCTATTTTTTTGCGGCACGGGTCCTGTGACCCGGCTGATCCCGGCACGCCCGTTACCAGCGGGCCGTGTCGGGGGCGGGGAGTCCCCTGTGCCCCCCCTGCCACCCCGGTGAACCTGTTACCAGCGGGAACACCGGTGGCCGTGGCCTCTCCGGAGGCCCGGCCAAACCAGGGCAGCTGTTACCGGCAGCTGCACCGGTTTGACCGCTGCGGTCAACCACCTTCTCTGTCCTCCCTATGGAGGCTGACCATAGACAGGAAAGGAGCAACCACATGAAACGAAAGCTGTTATTACTGTCGGTGCTGGCCATCTGCGTGGCCACGCTGGCAGCCGGAACGCTGGCGTATTTCAGCGCCGACGGAACGGCACGCAATGTCATCACCACCGGCAATGTCTCCATTGCTGTGGAGGAGTGGGCGGATGCGGATAAGACCCAGCCCTTTGAGGATCTTACCGGCATCATGCCCGGCACCACCGTCACCAAAATTGCCGAGGTCCGCAACACCGGCGAAGCCGACGCATGGATCCGTGTCCGCCTCACCGGCGACGGCACGCCGGATCCCTCGCTGGTAAAGCCTGACCTCAACACCACCGACTGGACGCTGGGTCTCGACGGCTACCTCTACTGCAACAAGGCCATCCGCCCCGGCGAGACCACCGCCCCTCTGTTCACCTGCGTCACCTTTGACGCCGGTATGGGCAACGAGTATCAGAACGCCACCGCCACAGTCCATGTGGCCGCCGAGGCTGTCCAGACTGCCAACAACGGCGTCACCGCTCTGGAGGCGCTGGGCTGGCCAACGCAGGGTTAAGGAGGTGCGGCACATGAAAAAAATGCGGCATATGAAGAGAAAAGCCCTTGTGGCGCTGGTGCTGTCTGTCACCATGCTGCTGACCCTGATGCCCGGTCTGGTCTTTGGCGTCTCCGATGCCCAGAGTTCCCCGGACACCGTCAGCTCCCCCATCGACTACCCCACCGTGAATTTCACCGACGTGGCCCCCTTCCTGCCCCCGGTCAGCGGTGCCGCCCCCCGGCGCTCCCCGGCCCGTGCCGCCGGTGATGCCAATACCGGCAGCGATAACGGCAATAACGGCATGGCAGTCAACAAGACCTCCGTTTATAACGAGGATACCGGTGCCTATGACATCACGCTGGAGGCCTACGCCACCGGCAGCAAGATCATCAGCACCGTCACCAGCGACGTCCCCACGGACGTCATTCTGGTCCTGGACCAGTCCGGCTCTATGGGGGATGATATGGAGCAGCTGGTCTACACGGCCTACTCCGGCAATGCCCGTCAGAACAGCGATCTCTATGAGAAGCAGGATAACCTCTGGTATAAGCTCTCCGATGGCAGCTATGTCGCCGTTACCGTCACCTCCCGGAACGACAGCATCCAATACACCCCCATCACCGACGGAAGAAATAACGAAGATTATGATTGGTGGTCCGGCTCAACGTACACAAATCTCTGGGATAACAAAGATGACCTTTACGCCAAGATCAATGGCGAATACCAGAAGGTCACCGTGAGTCGTTCCGGTTACGGAAACAACCGCACCTACACCTATACCCTCCCGGATGGCACGCAGATCGCATCCAGTCGAGGCGATGATGCAGCACCTGCCATCAGCAGCACAGACGATGGCTATCTCTATCTCGCATCCATCGATACCACTCAGACCGTCTATACCTACACCTATACCGATGCCAACGGCACGGTGCAGACCATCGGCACCTCCACAGGCGACAGCACCAACTTCACGGCTGCCACGCTTTACAGCCGCAGCACCACAGATAGCGGCATCACCCGTCTGGAAGCCCTGAAAAATGCCGCCGCCACCTTTGCAAATTCCGTGGAGGAGAAGGCCAAGGGCGCTGACGGCACCCTCGGCACCGAGGACGACATCTCCCACCGCATCGCCGTGGTGGGCTTCGCCAGCAAGTCCGGCTACGGCGACAACACGGAGCTGCTGTCCATCGCCGGAAGCAACAGCGGCAGCGTGGGCGTGGCCTATCACAACATCACCGACCAGAACCTCAAGGACGTTCTTCAGAAAGTGGACACCTCCGCCGGTCAGACTATGGTCTCCAACGCCATTGATGCTCTGGCCGCCAGCGGCGCCACCCGGACGGATCTGGGTCTGGACATGGCCCAGCGCATCCTCTCCGCCAACCCCGTGCAGCCTAACGAAAAGCGCAGCCGTGTGGTCATCGTCTTTACGGACGGCGCCCCCACCAGCTTCAACGGCTTTGAGAAGGATGTCGCCGACAACGCCATCACCTATGCCGGCACCATCAAGACCACCGGAGCCACCGTCTACACCATCGGCATCTTCGCCGGAGCCAACGCCGTCAGCGCCGGCACCGAGCCAAGCGGCGACCTCGATCAGAACAGCAAGTCCATGAACAGCGCCTGCAACTGGTTCATGCAGCAGGTGTCCTCCAACAACGGCACGCCCCGCACCCCCAGCTACTACTTGTCTGCGGCGGACGCCGGTTCCCTCAGCAGCATCTTCCAGCAGATTTCCGACAACATCGAGACCGGCGGCTCCTCCTCCACCCTGACGGAGGGATCCGTAGTCCGGGATATCATCTCCCCCCAGTTCACCCTTCCGGCCGGAAGCACCGCCTCTGATATCACGCTGGAGACCTACGCCTGCACCGGTAAGGACGGCGACACCTACACATGGCGCCAAAACGACACCGCCATGGGCGCCACTGCCGCGATAGACGGCAATAGCGTCAGCGTCACAGGCTTTGACTTCTCCGAGAACTACGTGGGTACCGTCACCAATCACGGCAGCGTCAGCTACCGGGGTCATAAGCTGGTCATCCGCTTCAGCGTCAAGCCTCAGCCCGGCTTTCTGGGCGGCAACAATGTCCCCACCAACGCCGGGGCCGGCGTCTATGAAAACAAAGACTCCGAGACCCCTGTCCGGGAGTTCCCCCAGCCCACGGTAAACGTCCCCATCCAGCCCGTCACCGTTGCAGCGCAGGACTATAACGTCTATCTGCTGGGCGGTCTCACTGCCAGCCAGCTGCAAAGCGTCTCCACCGTGCAGGTGGGCAGCATCTCTCTGGATCTGACCAAGGCCACCGACTCCGATCGCCCCTACGGCTTGGAGCCGTGGCAGACCGCCTACGTGGATATCACCGTCTCCATCACAGGCCCGGACGGCAGCCCCGTCACCGACCTGGCCCAGCTGCGAGCGGACACCTCCTACGCCGTCTCCGTCACGGTATCCCCCAAAACGGAGCCGCAGGCGGATTCCAGCGGCACACCGGCCGCCAAACAGAGCGGCAGCGCCACCGGCAAGGTCAACGTCTTTAAGCCGACGCTCACCTACGAGGACGGCACCGTCTACTACGGCGACACCTTCGATAGGGCCACGCTGCCCGGTTACCGCACCTCCACCAGCTGGTTCCACAATGGCACCGACGCTGCCACCGTATCCATGACCGGCGCCGAACCCAAGCTGAACTCTGCTTACAGCTACGACACCACCCTTCTGACGGACATCGTGAACACCAAGCAGGACATCCCCGTGAAGGCCACCATCTCCATCGGTGACACCAACATCACCGCCGATACCACCTTCCTGCACACGAGCTGCGCCGGAGAGATCTGGAGCCACACCAGCGGCGACCCCGCCTTCCTGCTCCACGTCAGGACCTGCACCCTGACCGTCACCAAGACCGGCGGCGCTGACGGCGAGCCCTATGTGTTCAACGTCTGCCGCAACGGCGATCTCTACACCCAAGTCACGGTGGTGGGCAGCAGCAGTGTCTCCCTCTATGAGCTTCCGGTGGGCAAATACACCATTGCGGAGGACACCGGCTGGAGCTGGCGCTATGACGCCGCCTACGACCCCGATAAGCCGGACGGCTGCACCCTCACTGCCGGCCACAATAGCGGCAGCATCACCTGCACCAACACCCTGAAGAATGACCGCTGGCTCAACGGCTTCAGTGATGTTATCGCCAATATCTTCGGGATCCGACACTGAGAAAGGAGGAACTGTTTGTGGCACGCAGAAAATATCCTTCGCCCCGGAAGCCGGGTGCGCTGCTTCTGACGCTGGTTCTGCTGGCGCTGGCCCTCACCGGCGTCACGCTGGCGTATCTCATCACCCATACGGGCCCCGTCCCCAACCGGTTCACTCCCGCCCATGTGTCCTGCAACGTCACGGAGGACTTTGACGGCACGACCAAGAAGAACGTCAACGTCACCAACACCGGTGACATTGACGCCTACCTCCGGGTGAAGCTGGTGACCTACCGGGTCAATGACGACGGCCAACACATCGGCGGCACGGCAGCCATCCCCGCCTTCACCCCCGGCGACGGCTGGGTAGCGTATGGCGACTATTACTACTACACCTACCCCGTGGCCCCCGGTCAGCAGCCCGAAACCCCGCTCATTGACAGCCTGACCCTCACCGGCAGCTACAACGATGCCGACGGCGGCAAGCAGGCGCTGGAGATCATGGCGGAGGCGATCCAGAGCGCCCCGGAGGAGGCTGCGGGGCAGGCTTGGGGCGTCACCATCACGCCGGGCCGAGTGGCCCAGTATCAGTAAGGAGGGGACGGCATGAAACGAAAAAACATCTGTTCTCTGGCGTTGACGCTGCTGATGCTCCTGTCCTGTCTCTGCGCCGCCTACGCCGATACCGGCTCCGTCACCTATGACGGCGACGCTCAGAGCTTCGTGTTCCTTCCCGGCAGCGACTACTCCCCCTCCGACCTGTTCCCGGACTTTAAGGGCGTCATGCCCGGCGACCGGTTGACCCAGACCCTGCGTCTGCGAAACGACAGCGACCATCGGGTGCGGCTGTACCTGCGCTCTCTGGGGTCCGAGTCCGGTTCCGAGGAATTTCTCTCTCAGATGACCCTGACGGTGCAGGCTCCCACCTCCACCCTTTTCGATGCCCCTGCCCATGAGACGGCTCAGCTGACGGATTGGACGGAGCTGGGGACCATCGCCCCCGGCGGCGATCTGGAGCTCACCGTGACCCTGAACGTCCCCCTGACCATGGGCAACGATTTCCGATCCGCTATTGGCTATCTGAACTGGCAGTTCAAGGCCCATGAGCTGGAGGACCCCACGCCCCCCACCGGCGACGTCTACGCTCCCACCCTGTGGCCGCTGATGGCCACGCTCTCCGTGGGCGGCATCGCCTTCCTCCTGAGCCGCAGAAAGCACCGGGAGGAGCCGTAATTTCCCGCATGAAAAGAGACTGCCGAACCCCTTCGGCAGTCTCAGCGTGTCAAAAAAGCCTCGCAGAGTTTGCCGCCCGCAGGCGGCAAAGAAGTAAAATCATTTTCTCTTGCGATATGTGCGTGAGAGAAAATACTTCTCAGGCTGCAAGTGTGGAATTTGTGCGCCATAGGCATACAAATTATGCACGCAGCAGACTGCAAGCCTTTTGTCGAAAAAACCGGAGGGTTGATCGACAGTCACAAGCGGCAGGAGGTCACTTCCTCCTGCCGCTTTTCGGATACGCCTTATTCTGCCGTCTCCAGCGATGCCTGCACAAAGCCCCGGAACAGGGGGTGCGGCCGGTCAGGACGGCTCTTGAACTCCGGGTGGAACTGCGCCCCCACGAACCAGCGGTGGGCAGGCTCCTCCACGATCTCCACCAGGCTGCCGTCCGGGGACAGGCCCGACAGCCGCAGCCCCGCCGCCTCCATCTCGCAGCGGAAGCGGTTGTTGAACTCGTACCGATGCCGGTGGCGCTCGGAGATATCCTCCGTGCCGTACTCCCTCCGGGCCAGACTCCCCTCCGCCAGCCGGCAGGGGTACTTGCCCAGCCGCATGGTGCCGCCCTTGGCGGTAACGCCCACCTGATCGGACATCAGGTCAATGACGGGATGGGCCGTCATGGCGGTGAATTCGGCGCTGTGGGCGTCGGCCCAGCCCACCACGTGGCGGGCAAACTCGATGACAGCGATCTGCATCCCCAGGCAGATGCCCAGATACGGCACCTGATGCTCCCGTGCATATTGAGCCGCTAAAATCATCCCCTCAATGCCCCGATCCCCGAAGCCGCCGGGGACCAGCACGCCGCCGCACCCGGCCAGCATCTGCTCCACGTTCTCCGGTGTCAGGGTCTCGGAGTCCACCCACCGGATGGTCACCTCCGCATCGCAGGCGGTGCCTGCGTGGAACAGGGACTCCACCACGCTGAGATACGCATCGTGCAATCCCGTGTACTTCCCCACCAGCGCAATGGTCACATGGCGGTGTACCCCGTGGATCTTCTCCACCATGGCCCGCCACCGGGCCATGTCCGGCTCCACCACCGGCAGCCCCAGCTTGCGGCAGGCCACCCGGCACAGCCCCTCCCGCTCCAGCAGCAGCGGCACCTCATACAGGGTGGAGGCCGTGACGTTGGGGATGACGCAGTCCTCCTCCACGTTGCAGAACAGGGCGATCTTCCGCCGGATGTCCCCGGTGATGGGGCTGTCCGTGCGGCACACCAGAATGTCCGGCTGGATGCCGATGCTCAGCAGCTCCTTCACCGAGTGCTGGGTGGGCTTGCTCTTCAGCTCCCCGCTGCCGGGAATGGACACGATCAGCGGCACATGGATGTACAGCACGTTCTCCTTGCCCTTCTCCGCCGCCACCTGCCGGATGGCCTCCAGAAAGGGCTGGCTCTCGATGTCGCCCACCGTGCCGCCTATCTCGGAGATGACCACATCCGTCTGCCCGTCGTCCATGGCGTAGATGCGGTTTTTGATCTCATCGGTAACGTGAGGGATGATCTGCACCGTGCCGCCCAGATAGCCTCCCTGCCGCTCCCGGTTCAATACGCTCCAGTAGATCTTCCCGGAGGAGACGGAGGAGTTGGCGTCCAGCGCCTCGTCCACGAACCGCTCATAGTGGCCCAGATCCAGATCCGTCTCCGCCCCGTCATCGGTGACGAACACCTCCCCGTGCTGATAGGGACTCATGGTGCCGGGATCCACGTTGAGGTATGGGTCAAACTTCTGGTTCCTGACCCGCAGGCCGCACTGCTTCAGCAGCCTCCCCAGAGATGCGGCGCAGATGCCCTTGCCCAGCCCGGACACCACACCGCCGGTGACAAAAATATACTTCATGGCTCCCTCTCCTTTTGACAGCGGGGCGCTTCTCCGCCCTCTGATTTTTTACCCACCGATTTTACCGCCGGAGAAAAACGCCGTCAAGCCCGCAGAATCATCAAGATTTTTCCCCTCCCGCCCCCTGTGCATGGGGCAGTCCTCTGAAATTTCCCTCCCGGAGAAAATTTCTCTTGCATCCCGGCCTTCGGCGTGATATGTTAGGTTTGGACCCGCCCTTTCCGCCGGGTCCTTTTCCGCATAAAAACAGCCCTCACGGCAGCGCCGTGAGGGCTGTTTCACCTTTTGTCATTCCTCCTGCCGCAGCAGGGCCGTCAGTGCCTGCACCCGTCGGGCCAGCCGGGCAAATTCGCCGCAGGTCAGGGCCTGCCGTCCGTCGGAGAGAGCCTCCTCCGGCCGGTCATGGACCTCGATCATCAGTCCGTCCGCCCCGGCAGCTGCTGCCGCCAGCGCCAGCGGAGCCACCAGCTCCCGCCTCCCGGCAGCATGGCTGGGATCGGCCAGCACCGGTAGGTGGGACTGCTCCTTCAGGGCGGCAATGCCCGCCACATCCAGCGTGGCCCGGCTGTCCGTCTCGAAGGTTCGGATGCCCCGCTCGCAGAGGATCACCCGCTCATTGCCGCCGGCAAGGATGTATTCCGCCGCCTGCAATAGCTCCGTTACGGTGGCCCCGAAGCTGCGCTTCAGCAGCACCGGCTTCTCCTGCCGTCCCAGCTCCCGCAGCAGCTCGAAGTTCTGCATATTCCGCGCCCCCACCTGCAGGACATCTACCTCCCGGAACAGCGGCAGCTGCCGGGGATCGGTGATCTCCGACACCACCGGCAAGCCCGTCTCCCGGCCCGCACGGCACAGCAGCTCCAGCCCCTCGGCCCCCAGCCCTCCAAAGGTATAGGGGGAGGTCCGGGGCTTGAAGGCGCCGCCTCGCAGCAGCTGCGCCCCGGCGGCGGACACC
>OLQX01002506.1_pt1 | contig 12205 bp, 4 predicted proteins | sample 1672581 | NCBI WGS metagenome assembly OLQX01 (sample SAMEA3136701, study PRJEB25190) | human gut metagenome | reverse complement strand
ATCGTCCTCAGTTCTACTTCCGTACCACCGACGTTACCGGCATCATCACCCTGCCCGAAGGCACTGAGATGTGCATGCCCGGCGACAACGTTGATATGCACGTTGAGCTGATCACCCCGGTTGCCATGGAAGAAGGCATGCGTTTCGCTATCCGCGAAGGCGGCCACACTGTTGGTTCCGGCGTTGTTTCCAAGATCGAGAAGTAATTTTCGGCTTGTGATATAGCTTTCAAGGCTCCTGCTGTTAAGGCAGGGGCCTTTTTGTTGTGTACGACTTATGGGGCGGGGAGGGGGCAAAGGCCGGGTGTGGAAGACCAAGGAAGGCATCATGAAAACATCAGGAATTGTAGATAGGGGAGAGGACACCATTCGGAACTTTGAAAAAGTGGAGCAGGAGGGGGCACTCACACCGCCCTACCTTGGGAAGGTGTATTTCAGGTCGCGGTTAAGGGGCAAGGATTGATCTATCCCTAAGTTTTCGGAACGGTCAGGAACGCTCTCTACCGTACAATTTATAATGGGCAATTCTCAACCTCCAATTTTCCCTTCAAGTTTCCTCCAATCTCTGCCAAATCTCTCAACAACAAGCCAAACCGAAATGGCAAAAAATGCGCGATCACAATACCGGGTGATTGTATTAAGAGATTGCAAAGAACATTATCGGGGTAAATGTTTAATCATTTGATAAAAACAGGAATAAACCATTCAAAAATGTTAATAGATACCGCCAAAGAGTCACCGCACCGCAGCGCAAATAATGTGCGAAAAGCAGGTTTCAGTTGATTCAAGGACAAAAATTTACATAGAAACCGCTCTAATTAACTATGCAAATTCTGGCAACTGTGATATAATGTATATACCTAGATGTGTCGGAATGGTTATCATTTGCGGGATCAAGGCATGCAGCCGGTACAACGTTTTGTCAGCCGCTGTGCCGGGGCCAAAAGCCCCAAAAGCAGGCCGCAGCCCGGCAAGGGATCGCTAGACCGAGGGGGCATAACCAGGCGTTTTGCAATCAACACCTGCAAAGTGCCGCACATCTGCCGTACCACTTTTCACACAAAAGGGGAAAGTAGTAACACTTAAGGGAGGATAAAACTATGAAGAAAAACCTTCAGCGTTTTGGTGCATCCGTGCTGGCAGCAGCCATGGTTGCCCAGAGCGTGGCGCTTCCCGCAGCAGCCGAAACTACCAAGATTGATTCTTCGGTAGCGCAGTCTGTTGCAGCTAGCGCAGCAAGCGCGGCCAGCGCTGTGCAGTCCCTGCCCAAGTTCACTAGCACCGCAGACCTGATCAAGCAGACAGCCCAAACGCTGGCTGCCCAGGGCGAAGTGCATGAACTGGAGCAGGACGATGCCAAGCTGGAAGCGACTGCACAGAGCAAGGCGGGCATGAGCCTTGCAGCGTTGGAAAATGCACTGGCCGATGCCATGTACGCCAACGCCGCAGCCGGCAAGATCAACACCGAAGCCTATGGCCTGAACAAGGACGAGATGGCATCGGTGATGGCTGCCACCATCAAAACGTATCATCTGTCCAGCGCCGTTACCGACCTGGGCTATGAGACGAACGCCGCAGGCGTTGTGACCGCCGTTACCTTTACCGGCAGCTCCGGCATGACCTCTGCGATGGAGTCCATGACCAACAGCGATGATGAAGTGATTGCGCAGCAGGCTGACAGCTACGCACAGGCTTACGTTGCTGAAAACTCCGATACCTTTGCGGCCAGCGCCGCTGCGGACGGCCATACCTATGGCGAGCCGAAATGGTACTGGAATGACACCAACCCGGAGGATGGCCACACCCATACCTGGAAGGAAACCCCCGATGGTTACTGGACCAAGACCGATGACGGCTGGGCTTACACCGCTGTGTATACCTGTGAAAAGGACGATGCCTACCAGAAGGTAGAAGGCACCGTAACCAAGGATACCACCGAGGCAAAGCCCGGCGCTGCCGGCAAGACCGTTTACTCTGCCAGCGTGCCCGCTGACAAGAGCCCGGTTAAGAAGGAATACAAGGAACCCACCACCCGCACCGACGACATTGCCGCCCTGCCCTGCCAGAACCATGCCGTGCCCAAGGATGCAGATGGCAACTTTGTTGCTACCTTCAACTGGGAAATGAAGAAGGTCGAGGGCAAGCTGGCCGATGACTACAGCAACGCCCAGCTGTTCTATGACAGCGAAACCGGCTAAATTTCTGCCGGCGCTCCCGTTACCATTGACTGGGAATGCACCAGCGTCACCTTCAAGTGCGCTGTCTGTGGCGAAGAAATCAAAACCCAGCCGGTAATGACCATGCCGGTCAGCGTTGTGGTAGACCAGAATGACAATTCCGTCTACATCAACGTGGGCGGCACCCCGACCCTGGATACCACCTCCGGCGGCACCGGCGTTACCCTGGTGTCCGCAATGAAGGACGGCAACTGGTACGATATGCAGAACAACCCGGTTGACGCAAGCAAGGTGAACTTCACCTATCAGAGCGGCGACAACAAGGGCAAGAACAGCCTGCTGCTGTACGACAGCCAGAAGACTGCCGTGTATGTGGACGACCAGGGCAACCAGGTCACCAATACTTACGATGTCTCGACTGCGCAGATGAACTACTACTACTTCCAGCTGTCGCAGTTCAACCAGGACGAAGCAGAGTACTTCGGCGTGGTTGCCCCGTTCTGGACCTCCAAGGGCGTTCAGAAGCAGGGCGAGGATGGCAGCATCACCGGCACCATGGGCGCAATCAAGATATTGTGCAGCATTGATCCGAACGATGATGTCCCGCCGACCACCATGGCATTCATGCTGAACATGCTGCCGCAGGCGTTCATGTCTTACGTCATGAACTATGGCGAAGCTCTGAAAGCCATCCGTGATGCAGGCTTGGCACAGGTTGCCGAGCTGGGTGACAGCGCTGACTATGTTACCAAGCTGCTGATCCTGCACGACTGGATCTCCCAGGTTGCAGAATTCGATATGGGCTCCATGGGCGATATCACCGGCGGCGGCAACAACGACCCCATCCAGACGACTGCTTTCGGTGCCCTGCTGGGCGGCGAGATCGGCGCTAAGGGCGTTGAGTATGGCTGCATCTGCCTGGGCTATGCAGCTGCATTTAACTACATGGTCCAGAATTTGCCTGACAACAAGGAAATCTATAAAAAGACCGTTGACGGCAAAGAAGTTTGGAAGACCCCCGATGAAGTAGGCGATAACGCTGTTGTTGACTTTGCCCAGATCCTGTATTACTGCGATACTTCTGATACCAGTGTTGCCGGTAATGCGTTCGGCGGCGGCATGTTCAACAACGTCCACTACTTCAACGCAGTCAAGGTCAACAAGCTGAAGGGCGACAGCAACTCTGCTACGATGACCACCGGCGAAGCCAACAAGAACTGGTACTATGTTGACGTCTGCTATGATGACGTGAACACCGAGTGCATGGCCCAGACCCGCGTTGAGAACGCAGGCGACCTGCGCCATGTCAACTTCCTGGTTTCTCCCTCCGGTCTGGAAGGCCGTTACAGCAAGTACTATGATTACATTGACTCGCTGTACGATGGCTATACCTACACCAAAAACAAGGAACCCGATAAGGATAAGGACGGCAATGTCATTCTGAACAACGGCAAGCCGCATTACTCTTACACCAAGACGGATAACAAGAACGAGACCCGTTACACCGATACCTGCTACGAGGATACCTGGTTCACCTCTATCTGCAGCCCCATCTACTTCGACAATGATTACTTCTATTACGTTGATACCACGACCAACCAGAACCTGTATAACAACATGCGCCGCCAGCAGTCCGAGAACGGCAACAACGGCAGCTCTGGTTCCGGCAGCTCTGGTAACAACTCCCAGATGCAGCAGTTCATGAAGAAGATGCAGAACCAGGGCCCCGATACGCTGGAAGCACGTCCGCGTACTGCGAACTACTATATCCGCAAAGCGGATTCCAGCAGCTCCGGCGGCTTCAGCATGAGCAGCTTTACCAAGACGGATGACCCGTTTGATATCGTCCTGATGTACTACAACGATCTGAAGAAAACCAGCAGCAACTTCAATGATGACGACAGCAATGCCGAGGTTCTGGCCAAAGCTGGCACCATCTATAAGATCGATAGCAGTGCAGCGGATTCTAACCTGAACACCGAGTGCCTGGCAGACGCTGCTGCAAAGCGGATCTACCCCGCACTGGTACACTCTACCGCACTGTATGATGGCATGCTGTACTTCAACGTCAACAACGCCATCTACCGTATGGACCCGACCACCGGCGCAGTGGAAGAAGTGAAGGAATACAACACTGTCTATGGCGGCATTAAGCTGACCAAGGATAAGGACGGCAACATGGTTCCCGATACCCACTTTCCCGGCATGAGCATGGTTATCATGGATAGCGCCCAGGATACCAGCAGTGTGAAGTATCTGGGCACCTTCAAGAACCATCCTCTGGCGGGCCTGACCCTGCGTGACAGCTACAGCTTTGCTACCACCACCCAGCAGGGCCAGACTGTGATCACCGGCATCAACACCACCAAGGATCAGCTGATCGTTTCTGTCGGCACCAACCTGTCCAACACCTATAAGGAACTGGTGGACGGCAAGGCAGAAGTCAAGACCGATGCTTCCGGCACTTCTTATGCAAACCGTAAGAGCTACAAGACCGAGTCCTGGAACTACAACCCGAGTTACAACCAGAACATGGGCAGCTCTGACGAGAAGAACAAGAACGAAGAGTTCATGTGGTGCGCTAACCTGGTTGAAACCATGCCGATGTCCGACATGGTCAGCGACCTGAACAGCGGCGCAACCACCGATGTTTCCGTTGAAGCATGGTGCGATACCCCCGCTTACACCCAGGCCCGCACCAACAAGTATGGCCTGACCAAGGGTGAAAAGAAGTACGCTGACAACGCACTGCCCAAGGGCCATACCTGGGCTCTGGATGAGCTGGAAACCAAGTCCGTTGGCAACAATGTGTACCTGTGCTCTGATTGCCATACCGCAACCGAAAGCACCCCCCACACCGTTACCCTGCCCGATCCAGTTGAAGGTGTTACCCTGACCCTGGGCACCACCAGCAACACCTACATCAAGGACGATACCGTTACCCTGACCGTAGAAAAGAAAGGCACCGATATCGTTACCGTTACCGCAAAGAACGGCGATACCGATGTTGCCCTGACTGAAGTTCAGGAAGCAGCGCAGGACGAAGCCGCAGCCCAGGCTACCACCGAAAAGGCGAAGACGGTTTACACCTTCACCATGCCGGACGGCGATGTGACCATCAGCGTTACCAAAGCCGCTAAGACCTATGCGGTCAAGGTGGCCGATGCTAACAAGGATACGTTGAAGATCACCAGCCCCGAAGCTGACCTGGATAAGGTTGCTGAGGGCACCAGCGTTACCGTTGTGGCTACCCCGAAGGATGGCTATACCCTGACGGCTGACGGTGTGGTGGTTACTTACGGCGACAATCAGACCCTGAAAGCAACTCCTGACACAGAAAAGGCCAACACTTACACCTTTGCAATGCCCGCTGGCGATGCAACTGTCAGCGCAGCGTTTGAAGAGGTTAAGAAGTACACGGTTACGGTTGACCCTGTTGAAGGCGAAGCCGCTGAAGTTACCGCAACCCCGAAGGAAGCTGCGAAGGATGCCGAAATCACCGTTGAGGTTAAGAACATTAAGGATGGCTACAAGCTTAAGGATGACGGCCTGACTTACAGCTACAAAGACGGTGAAAAGACCGAGACCAAAACGCTGACCCTGACTGAAGGCAAGACTACCTTCAAGATGCCTGCTGCCAATGTTACCGTTAGCGCTGCGTTTGAAGCCGTTGAGGTTAAAACTTACAGCGTTGCTGTTGACAAGAAGGGCGAAGGCGCGGTAGAAGTAACAGCTAATGATGCAGCTGTTACCGAGACCACTGCCCTGAAGGCTGGCGACATTGTTACCTTTACCGTTACCCCGAAGAACGAAGCTACTATTCTGACCAAGTTGGCTGAAAATGGCCTGTCTGTTAAGGATAGCAAGGGTACTGCTGTTGATTACAAGGCTGGCACCACAGATGGCACCTATACTTTCGAGATGCCTGCCGATAATGTAACCATCAGCGTACAGTTCACGACTGTTGAGTACAGCATTGTAACTACGGCAGACCCGGCTGAAGGTGGCACGATTACTGTTACAGTTAATGGCAAATCTGAATTGAAACGCGCACCTAAGGGCGCTGAAATGGCTGTAACGGTTACGCCGAATTCTGGCTATGAACTGGAGCAGGCTTCCCATGGTCAGACCGTTATCACCGATAAAGTCAAAGATGGTGGTACGTATACGGTTACCATGAGCGATTGTAACTTTGAAATCACTGCAGAATTCAAGAAGATTGAAACCACTGAACCCACCAACCCCAGCGAAGAACCTCAGGCTATTGAAGCCGAGGAACGCACCGTCCATGGTGCTGCTGAAAAGACCACCATTACCGCAATGGCTGTCTTTACCTGCACCGATAAGAACTGCGCAAGCGCACAGTTCGTGGATGCTACTGTAAAGCAGACCAGCGGCGTTACCACCGCTGCTGTCACCTTCAACGGCAAGGACTACACCGCCAAGTACGGCGAGAAGAACGGCTGGGTTGAAGAAAACGGCAAGAAGTACTGGTACGAAAAGGGCGTGAAGCAGGGTACCACCGGCCGCGGCAAAGAGATCTATGATCCCGATTCCGACGCTTGGTACTGGCTGGATGCTGTCCAGGGCGGCGCAATGACCGTCAGCAAGGACGTTTACCAGGAATCCGCCGCCGGCCAGTGGGCTGATAAGCCCGATGGCACCGGCAAGTGGGTCCGTTACGATGAGAACGGCCACATGGTCAAGGGCTGGCAGACGACCGATAAGGGCACCTACTACTTTGACCTGATCACCGGCGCTATGGCTAAGGGCGCAGGCGATATTGACGGTGTACCTTGCGCATTTGACGAGTACACCGGTATCGCTCTGGACGGCCAGTGGCTGACCATCAAAGGCGCTGACTTCTGGTACGAAAAGGGCGTTCGCCAGGGCCTGGATGGCCGCGGCAAGGAAATCTATGACCCGGCTTCCGATGCTTGGTACTGGCTGGACGCCGTTGACCAGGGCAAGAAAGCCACCAGCAAGGATGTCTATCAGGAATCCGAAGCTGGCCAGTGGGCAGACCGCGCCGATGGTACCGGCAAGTGGGTCCGTTACGATGCACAGGGCCACATGATCAAGGGCTGGAGCGCTGACAAGCGTTACTATTTCGACCCGATCTATGGCACCATGGCTAAGGGCGATGCAGTCATCGACGGCCGTACTTATCACTTTGATAAGAACACCGGCGTTCTGCAGTAATCCCACAGCCGAACAATGAGCTGTAACCAGCCCATTAACCTCTAAATAAAAATGCCGCAGCAGATGTAACATTCTGCTGCGGCATTTTTGTATTTGTGGGCATAGGTTCGGTGAAATATTTGCCAGGCCAGTAGGGCGGGGGACCCCATGATTGTGGTGGCTCCCCTGGAGGGGAGCTGGACGCGAAGCGGCCTGAGGGGTGGTTCCTTGCCGCAAACCTAAAGCAATCGAATCCAACGCCTTGGAACAGTCACTGCGCCCGCAGGCACCTTGCCCTGCCACAAATCCCATCACGACCAATCGGACAAGGCCTCGGAACGGTCTTGACCGTTCCCTACAGAACAAATTATAATGGGCAGCACACCCTTAAACAATCAGTAGGGCGGGGTGACCCCACCCAATAGTACACGATTAAAAAATCGCAATTTACCTTACCCGCATAATAAAGGCAACATACAAAAACATGGCGAACACATCAGGCCGGTGCAAGGGCAAAACCTACTAAAAAGCTGCGGCTAAATTTGGCAAATATGGCGCGCGAAGTATAATTTTTGGAGGATATCACAAGCAGAACAAACAAACTTTGTCAGTTCAAACAACAAAAAAACAACAAACTGGCATGAATGCCAAAGAATGCGGCCGCGAATTGTGAAAGATTTTAATATATTTTCTTCGTTTTCTCCTTACCTGTTATCATTTGAATTTGCAATCGAAATATGGAACTTGTATAATAGAATAAAAGAAAAGTGTAAACTAAATGGGTGAAGAGGATTTGGTGCAATGGAAGATAAAAATAGATTCAGCATTCTGCTGGAACATTTGCTGGAAGTTGCGGAAGTCAAGAACTATACCCTGGCCAAGCGCCTGCAATACGATGTTTCCTATATCAGCAAATGGGTCAGCGGCCGCATGCTGCCTGCCAAAAAGACTGAAAAGCGCGTGATGGAGGGCATCAGTGCCTGCGTGGTGGATGAAGCCACCGATGATGGCCGTGACCTGCTGCTGCGGGAATACAGCGTTAGCATCCCCAGTGACCTGAAAGCCGCCATTTATGATAACCTGATTGCTGAATATGATTATTTGCAAGAGGAGCTGGACAGCGGTGAGGCGCGCATTGGCCCCTATACGGACTTTTGGGCCGAGCTGAACATGCTGCAATACCTGACCAAAATGGCGCACCCCGTGCTGCGCCGCGTCAGCCAGCTGGACATTGTGGCTGTGATGGACCTGATGGAAATGGCGCGCGAATACCGCCTGAAAGTTGCCAACCTGCAAAACGGCCAGCTGGTGGACCAGCGCAGCTATGATAACGTCTATTTCAAGCTGATGATCGATATCAGCCGCGAAAAATGGGACCCCATCTATGATGCCGCGCTCATTATTAACGTGTTGACCAACTTCAGCCATATTCATTTCAAGCTGTTTGGCAGCACCGCGGCTGCCGGGCGCGCGGTGTTTGTGGTCAAGGGCGATTTTGCCATTACTGGCCTGTTGGTCAGCCACAGCCGCTGCGCTGCCGTTACCGCCACCGAGGATCCGCAGAACTGCGAAAGCCTGTATGATAACTTCTCCAAGCTCTGCGTGCGGGATGACCAGCTTTTCCGCGATACCAGCATGCGCCAGCTGATCAGCCAGTACGACTATATGCACACGTTGCTGGCCTCCAATCTGCGGTGGATGTTCGGCCACCTGAATGAGCTTCTGCTGCCGGATGACTTGTTTGAAGAAATCCTGACCGCCCACGAGGCCGAGCTGAAAGATTTTTTGGGTGCTACCCCTGCGGAGCTGCGTAGCGTACACAACCTTGCCAAAGGTGTGGTGGAGGAAACAAACATCCGCATCCTGATTTATGAAGCTGCATTTTCCTCCATGGCGGTTTCCGGCGAGCTGGACTTTTTCAGTTACAAGGTCAGCCTTACCCCGGATCAGCGCAGCCGGTGCATCAGCTATGTGCTGCAGCTTTGCAAGCAACGTGAAAAACTTGAATTCCGCTTGATCAGCGGCCGCATTGTGAACGATTTCCAATATGTGGCGGACCCCAATATGTTTCTTTCTGGCGCTGCATCGTATCTTCGGCTGGATAATAACTGCCCCATCAACCGGATTGCAATGGTCAACAACAGTGTGATGGAAGACCGCCTGAGTGAATATTTTGATCAGGTCTGGAATTTGGATGAGCAGAACGTGACAAAAGAGCGCAACGCCATTGCGGAGCACATCCATCATGTCCTGCAGGGAATCCATCTGATTACCCGCGCCAAAAGTGATGAAATGGAAGAACTGCAAGAGAGCTGGATGAACAAAATCTAAAAATACAACATACATACGCATAAACATAAAGCCCTGGCTGCTGCGGTAGCTGGGGCTTTTGTTGCACCGAGGAAAATGAAATTGCAAGAAAACTCCATGCCGAAGCGTGAAAATCCATGTGAAAAAAGTGAATCATGCGGAATCAATTTCTGGAAATTTGTGCCATGGGATTCTCGTGCTTTCCGTAAACAGGAATGGTATACTATGTTCAGCACCGAAGATAATTGTAGCGTTATGGTTCGGTGACGCTGTGCAACGATGTGCACAGCAGGGGAAAGCGCCATAAAGGTTTGGCGTGATTTGATTTGGATAATTTAATTCCCTGCAACTATAAGGGAAAGACATTTGGAGGAAATTGCAATGAATGAAAACGCGATGTTGACTGGCAAGCCCAGCATTGACCGCCCCTGGATGAAGTTCTATCCAGAAGTTCTGCGCGGTATCCAGGTTCCGGCCTGCACCGTGGAGCAGTACCTCTCCGTGCGCGCTGCAGACCCTAACGTGATTGCCATGCACTACTATGGCGTGGATATCACCTGGGGTACCGTGTTCCGTAAGGTGGACGCCACCGCCCGCGCTCTGCAGGTGCTTGGCGTCAAGCAGGGGGACCAGATCCCCGTGTTCCTGCGTTCTGTGCCGGAATTCATTTATCTGCTGCTGGCAGCCGAGCGCATCGGAGCTTCGCTGCTGTGCCGTGACAACACCCTGGAAGAAAACATTGAAGCTGTTCAGAAAGCCAATGCCAAGGTGATTTTTGTTCACGACTTCTTCTCCAAGGCCGAAATCGAAGCCTACCGTGAGCAGACCAACGTGAATACCTATGTTATCGTTCCCGCTCTGGAAAGCGGCGACCGCGCCGCTATGCCGGTTTACCTGCAGCATTCCCTGGATGCCCTGTATCCGGATGTTCCCGCCCGTGGCTCTGATACCATGATGTGGGCTGATTTCTGTAACATGGGCCAGCGTTTTCGCGGCTTTGTGCCCGCTCCTGTCAACATTGACCGCCCGCTGCTGCGCGCCTACACCAGCGGTTCCACCGGCCCTTCCAAGCAGGTCATCCATTCTGCACACAGCATCATCGGCGTGCTGGCCCAGATGAACTTTTATGGCTCTTCGGATAAATTCCGCCCCACCTGGCTGCTGACCATCCTGCCCCCGGCTCTGATCGCTGTTGTGGTTTCCATGATGCTGCTGCCCCTGGCCGGCGGTATGCTGCTCATTCTGGATCCGTTTGTGGATGTGTACGATGTTGACCTGGAAATGATGCGCTACCGCCCCAACAACTGGCCCCTGATCCCCATGTTTGTGGAGGTTATCCGCCGCAGCAAGCGTCTTCCGGCTGACTATGATATGTCCCACATGCTGGCCATCGGCGCCGGCTGCGAGGCATTCAACAACAAGCAGCTGCGCAATGTTGAGGAGTTCCTCAAGCAGCATAACTGCAACCTGCGCTTTACTGCCGGCTACGGCAGCAGCGAGGCCGGCTCCAACGCCACTCTGCCCATGGCTCCGTTCCCGGTGCGTGACGGCAACGTTGGTGTGCCGATGATCCACAGCGTCATCAGCATCTTCAAGCCCGGCACCCAGGAAGAGCTGACCTACAATACCCCCGGTGAGATCTGCATGACGGGCCCCGGCGTGATGCTGGGCTATGACCGCCCCGAAGCAACCGCCAAGGCACTGCAGGTCCACGCAGACGGCAAGACCTGGCTGCACACCGGCGATATCGGCTATATGTCCGAGGACGGTGTGCTCTACACGATGACCCGCGGCGCATCCCCGCGCTTTGGCGGCGGCGACCTGATGGTGCAGCCGCTGGAAAACATCGTGGCCGATGCCGACATCAGGGGCATCAAGGACGAGTTCTTTGTTATCGTGCCGGATGATGAGCACGAGGGCTGCTTCCTGCCGTACCTGTACGTCCAGCTCAAAGATGGCTACACCTTGGACGATGTGCGCGATAAGATCAATGCCTGCCTGCCGGAACGTTACATGCGTCCGGTGGAGATTTTCACCGTACCGGAACGCCCGTTCTTCCACTTCAAGACCAACCGTATTGGCCTGAGCAAAGAAATCATCGCCAAGCGCAACCAGCAGAAAGAGAAAGCCAAGCGCAACAGCTTTGCCGATGGCTGCATTGCCTGATGACTTTGGCGTGATAAAATCATGATAATGTAACGGCATGTGCCCACCTTATGATAGAGATAAGGGGGCACATGCCTTTTGTTTTGGGGTGGGGGAGCGGATGAAGATGAACGGTACGCGCGGTTGGGGGATAGGGGAGAAGGGCAATCGGATTCCGGTGCGGGGGAGATACTTGTGAAGTTGTAAAATAAAACTTTGAAATCCATCCGCGGATGAAAAGCACGATAGGGCACTGTATCATTAGCCACATGCTGAAAAAATGCTGTAGGGAACGGGATTGACCGTTCCGCAGCCTTATGGCAACACCGCACAATTCTCGCCTTACGGCTTAAGCACCGCTTCGGCGGCTGCGGCACGGCATCTGCGTTGCCA
>OLQX01002504.1_pt1 | contig 12211 bp, 10 predicted proteins | sample 1672581 | NCBI WGS metagenome assembly OLQX01 (sample SAMEA3136701, study PRJEB25190) | human gut metagenome | reverse complement strand
ACCCGGGACCAAGCGGTTATGAGCCGCCAGCTCTGACCAACTGAGCTACTAGCCCCCATTGCCCGGTTTGCCGGGCGCACAAGTAAGTATAACAAAAAACGCGCGAAATGAAAAGCGTTTCGGGCAAAATTATTTTGTGCGGTGGGCTTCCAGCTTCTGCTGCATGAACTTGTCCAGCATTTCCTGCGGAAAAAGCGGCTCCTTGTAGCCAAAGGCCTCCCGGATGAAGATCAGGGTGGCGATGGTCTGCCGCCCGGGGTCAAGCCGGAGGGTATACAGGGTGTCCAGCGGCTGCTGGGTTGGCTGGTGCAGGGTCAGATGGAGCAGGAAACCGCCATCGTTCTCACGGCGGCACTCGTAGGCGAACTCATCGTCCGTGCTGTGCTGGTCCAGCCGGTCGAAGCAGTCGTCCAGCGGCAGGTCGGTGCGGAATTCGGAAAGGCCGCTGGGGCCATACTGGCTGCGGCGGGCGTTTTCCCGCCGGGTGAGCAGAAAAACGATGCAGCCCAGGGCGGCCGCCAGCAGGATGAGTGAGAATACAACGTTCATGGGTCCCTCCGCAGATTTTGAATCATGTTTTCCTTATTGTAACACAACCTGCGGAAAATTGTGTTATAATATTTGAAACAATCCAAATTTTTGCTGGAGGACTTCCCCTATGAAGCTCAAATTCACCCATAAGACCTGGTATTTCTTCCTGCTGTGCGCGGCGGCGGCATCCATGCTCAACGGCTTTGCCGTGCTGGGCGGCATGGATTTTTCTTTTCTGGAGATGGTCGCGTTCTGCATCACCGGCATCACCATCCTGTTTCTGGCCGCTGAAAAGGGCTCTGACCCCAAGGACAAGCGCAGCTATTTCCTGATCTTTGTCCTGCTCATGCTCAGCTATGTGCTGGGCGGCTGGGCAGCCTACTTATTCTCCGCACTGGTCTGGCCCGCCCTTCTGGCACTGGAATACCAGAAGGGCAGGCCCATCCAGCGCCAGCTGCAGCTGGTGGGTGCCGCTGAGGCGTTCCACCTGCTCTTTGTCCTGCTCACGGTCTACGGCGGCATGGCAGGCCTGAGCTTCTGGGCCAATCTGCTCTGGGTGCTGCTGGCCTGCGCCCGGGGCTGGGCGGCACTGAGCCTGTACAAGATGCAGGAGGAAGACGCATGACCCAGCGGCGGCGGAACCGGCACCGCAAGCGCCGGGTTGGCCGCCGCGCCTTCCTGATCGGGCTGGGCGGGTCTGTATCTGCCGTCCTGACGTATTATCTGCTGCGTTCTATCCCGGCAGGAAACAATGCGGAGCCTGCGCCATCACCACAGGCTGCCCCCAACCCCGCCCTGCCCAGCGGCGAGTGGCGGGCGGTGTGGGTGAGCTATCTCGAATTTGCAGAGATGGACTTTTCCTCAGAAAGCGCGTTCCGGGCCGATGCCGCCGCGCTGATGGACAACTGCCTGTCCCTTGGGCTGAACACCGTCATTGCGCAGGTGCGGCCCTTCGGGGATGCGCTTTACCGGAGCAGCCTCTTCCCGTGGAGCCACCTGTGCACCGGCGTGCAGGGGCAGGACCCGGGCTTTGACCCGCTGGACGTGCTGCTGCAGGAAGCCCACACCCGGGGCATCTCGGTGGAAGCGTGGGTCAACCCCTACCGCCTGCGCTCCTCGGCAGCCATGCCGCCGAACCTTGCGGACGGCAATCTGGCCAACACCCACCCGGAGTGGGTGTGCACGGTGGACGAGGGCCTTTACCTGAACCCCGCCGAGCCTGCCGCCGCCGACTATGTGGTGCAGGGCGTGGCCGAGCTGGTGCAGAACTACGCGGTGGACGGCATCCACTTTGACGATTACTTCTACCCTACCACCGATGAGAGCATCGACGCGGCGCAGTTTGCGGCGTCCGGGGCGGGAAATCTTGCCGCGTGGCGGCGGGAAAATGTGACAGCGCTGGTGCGGGCCGTGCACGACACGGTGAAAGCGGCGGACCCTACCCTGCGGTTCGGCATCAGCCCCCAGGGCAACCCGGACAACGACGAAAACCAGCAGTACAGCGATGTGACCGGCTGGCTGGCGTCCGGCGGCGGGGATGCGGTGGTCGATTATCTGTGCCCGCAGGTGTACTGGGGGCAGGGCTTTGCCCTGCACAACGGCAGCACCCGCTTTGCCTTTGAGAACATCGTGCCCGCATGGCTCGCCTATCCCCGCGCGGCGGACGTGGCCCTGTATTTCGGGCTGGGAGCCTACCGTGTGGGAGTGGGCGACGGCGGCAGCAACGAAAACAGCCTGTCGGGCTGGAGCACCGGCCGTGCGCTGGCCGACCAGGTGGCCTTTCTGCGGGAGCAGGGAGCCGGGGGCTGGGCCCTGTACCGGTACGGTTCGCTGTTCGGGCCGGAGCAGACTTCCCTCGCCGCTGCCGAGTGTGGGGCACTGGCGGCCGCCGACGGCAAAGAAACTGCATGAAATCGGGCGGCAGCGCGCGCAAAAGCCGGGCGGCTCTCTTGTGCGGTGCTGCAAAATGCGGTATACTATACAGATGGACCCGGCCCTGCCGGAACCCGAAAAAACAGGAACATCAAACCCTTTTGACAGGTTGAGGAAACGTTTATGAAAACGAAAAAACGCTTTTTGGCCGTTGTGCTGGCCGCCGCTCTGCTGGTGGCCGGTCTGACCGGCTGCAAGGACGCACTGCGCGGTGTGGCGCAGAAGATCTCCGGCAGCTCCGGCGAGGTGCAGGAAGAGGACACCACCCGCTGGGCGGACGCTACCGCAGACCCGCTGATCATTCAGGGCATTGCGGACGCTTCGGCAAAGTTTGACACTGCCATGGTGGACGGCACCCTGTACGCTGTGTTCAACGGCATCTGGAGCCGCCAGACCAACTATTTTGCGGCACCCACCGGCACGCTGACCGTCATGGCCTGCGGCACCGCCGAGGGTACCCAGAAATTCAAGGTGGCGCTGTGGAAAAAGGTAGACGGCGGCGTGGAGTATGTGCCGGACAGCACCTACTACATCAAGACCGACGGCACCGACTACACCTGCACCATCTCCGGGCTGGACCCGGCGGCCATCTACCGCATGACCATTTCCTATGATTCCAGCCGTTACTACCTCTACGGTCTGCTCAAGGTGGAGGGCGTCGGCTGATGAATACACAACGCAAGAATTCGCTTTTGCTGCTGCTGTGCGCGTTTATCTGGGGCACGGCCTTCGTGGCCCAGAGCGCCGGTTCCGGCATGGGAGCCTGCAGCTTTCTGGCCGGGCGCAGCTGGCTGGCGGTGCTGGTGCTGCTGCCCACGGTCAAGGTGTTTGACCTGGTGCGTCAGCGCAGCACCGGCACCACTGGGGCACCGAAAACGCCGGAGGAGCGCCGCTGCCTGCGCCGGGCCAGCCTGGTGTGCGGCACGCTGCTGTTTGTGGCGTCGGCTGCCCAGCAGTTCGGCCTGACATTGAACCCCTCCACGGCCAAAGCAGGTTTCCTCACGGCGATGTATGTGGTGCTGGTGCCCATCTTCGGGCTGGCACTGGGCCGCCGCGGCAGCCCCCAGCTGTGGCTCAGCGTGGCCATCGCGGTGTGCGGGCTGTATCTGCTGTGCATGCAGAACGGCTTTGGCGGCGTGGAACGCAGCGACATGGTGCTGCTGCTGTGCGCCGTGCTGTTCAGTTTCCAGATCATGGCGGTGAACCATTATGGTCCGCAGATGGATGGCGTGCGCCTGAGCCTGCGGCAGTTCTTTGTGGTGGCGGTGGAAAGCTCGGTGGCAGCGCTGCTGCTGGAGCACCCGGCCCCGGCGGAATTTGCCGTGAACGCAGTGCCCCTGCTGTACTGCGGCGTGATGTCCAGCGGCGTGGCCTACACGCTGCAGATTTTGGGCCAGCGGGATATGAACCCCGCCGTGGGCAGCCTGATCATGTGCCTGGAAAGCGTGTTCAGCGCGCTGGGCGGCTGGGTGCTGCTACATCAGAGCCTTTCCCCGCGCGAAGGCGTGGGCTGTGTGCTGATCTTTGCCGCCGTGGTGCTGGCCCAGCTGCCGGCCCCGCAGCGGGCAGAGCGTGCGTCCTGACGTGGCCGCACAAAAACCGGAAGTCCAGCTGCGCAGCGCGGGCGGCATCCAGTACGAGCTGTACCGCAAAAAGATCAAACAGCTGCATCTGCGGGTACGGGACAACGGCACCGTGATGGTCAGCATCCCGCTGCGCACCAGCCTGGAACAGGCGGACGCCTTTGTGTGCAAGAACGCACAGTGGATCCACGACACCCGGCAGAAAGTGATGGCAAAAGCGGCCCGCGACAATGCCGACCTGCCGGACAAGGAGACCGCACTGGCCTGCTTTACCGCCATGAGCGATCAGGTCTACCCGGCCTTTGCCGGGGTGCTGGGCGGCCAGAAACCCACCCTCAAGGTGCGCAGCATGACCACCCGCTGGGGCGTGTGCTGCCCCGGCAAAAAGCAGATCACCTTTGCGCTGCAGCTGTACAACATGCCGCCTGCGGCGCAGATCTATGTGGTGGTGCACGAATACTGCCACTTTTTGCAGGCCAACCACAGCCCGGCGTTCTGGGCCGAGGTGGCAAAGCTGCTGCCGGACTGGAAAGCCCGGCGGGAGCTATTGAAGAAGTAAAAACAGGAGGCAGACTTCCCTTGGAAAACGAAAAAAAGTCCGGCGGCGATAAATACTCCAAACTGGCCGGCAACACCCTCATTTTTGCCATTTCCAGCTTTTCGTCCAAACTGCTCACGCTGATCGTACAGCCCTTTTTGACCTACGCCATGGCCGAGATCTCGGATCTGGGCCTGTCCAAGATCCTGAGCCAGTACGCGAACCTGCTCATCCCCTTTGTGTCCATGGGCATGTCCAATGCTATCATCCGCTTTGGTCTGGACAAGGGCAACAGCGAAAAGCAGGTGTTCACCAACGGCCTGCTCACCATTCTGGGCGGCTTTGGCATCCTGGTCCTGTGCTGGCCCATTGCACGGTTCCTGCCCGACATGGCCCAGTACGGACTGCTCATTTACCTCTATGTGCTCATGAGCTGCCTGCGCACCCTGTGCACCCAGTTCGTGCGCAGCCGCCAGTGGAACAAGCTGGTGGCCGTGGACGGCGTGCTGTGCACCGTGGCCACCATGGCGTTCTATGTGCTGTACCTGGTGGGCTTCAAGTGGGGTGCCAACGGCTACCTGCTGGCCATCATCAGCGGTGACTTTGTCAGCGTTTTGTTCCTGTGCATCACCGGAAAACTGTGGAACTACCTGGAGTTCCGGGGCGTCAACCGGGGGCTGTGGCGGCAAATGCTGCATTTTTCGCTGCCCATGATCCCGGCCCAGATCAGCTTTTGGATCATTAACGCCTCGGACCTGTTTTTTGTGCGGCGGATGTGTGACGGCCTGGGGGGCCACGACGGCAACGCCTGGAGCGGCCTGCTCTCCACGGGCTACTTCCTGCCCACCATCCTCACCACGCTGGGCCTGATCTTCTACGACGCCTGGCAGCTTTCCGCTGTCACCGAGGAGGAGGGCCGGGCGCGGTTCTTCACCAAGATCTTCCGCACCTATTCCAGTGTGCTGTTCTGCTGTGCGGCGGGCATCATCTGGCTGTGCCGCCCGGTGATGCACATCATGAAGTCCAACTACTACTATGCCTGGCACTTTGTGCCCTTCCTGGTGCTGGCCTCCACCTGCAGCTGCTTCAACCAGTTCATGAACAGCGTGTATGTGGTGACCAAAAAGTCCAGCCGCAGCATGGTCACCATGATGGCCGGTGCCATCAGCAACTGCATCATGAACTACTTCTTCATCAAGTGGTGGGGCCCCATCGGTGCCACATACGCTTCCTTCCTGGGGCTGGCGCTGGTGTTCACCCTGCGCTCCATCGACGCAAACCGCATGATCCATATGCATGTGCATCCGGGCCGGGTGCTGCTGAACGTGGGTCTGCTGGTGTTCGAGGCCTTTGTGCTGCTGGCCGAGACCCCGCTGTACGGCCTGTGGACCGGCCTGATCACCGCAGTGGTCATCCTGATCAACTTTGCAGGCGTGTGGGCCATGGCCCGCGTTCTGCTGCCCCGTCTGCTGGGCCGCCGCGGCAAGGCGCTGGTGGCCGCTGTGGACGGCTGGCTGAGAAAATAAAAACCGATAGAAACAACAATGCCCCCGGAAAACTCTCCGGGGGCATTATTGTTGTGTGCGAGGAACAGCGAGCTTTTTACGGCTCACTGGGGGTTGGTCTTGTCAGCGCATCAGTGCTTGCTCTTGGCAAACAGGCTGGTGAACGCACCGGCTACGGTGAGGGCCATGCCGCTCAGAGCCATGGCCAGAGCGGTAAACCAGTTCACGCCGGTCTTGGGCAGGGCGGCCACGGTGCTGTCCGGGGTAGCATCCTGCACAGAAGGATTGGCGGGGTTCTCCGGGTTCACGGGCGTCTCGGCTTCGTCCGGAGTGACGTCCTGCACGGGAGGCGTGGTGGGGCCCTCCGGGCTGACGGGGGTGTCCGGGGTGTCGGGATCGGGCGTGGGTTCCGGATCCGGGGTGGGTTCCGGATCGGGTTCCGGTGCGGGCAGCTCGGCGTGGGCAGCCTTCAGGGCAAGGCCGCCTTCCCCGGCGGTGATGGTGTAGGTGCCATCTTCGTTCTGGGTGAGTTCGGCACCGCTGTCCAGCAGGTTCTGGAAGAACGGCTCCTCCCCGTGGAAGTTCCAGCGCTGGCCGTTGGCATCGGTATACCAGCCGTCGATCTTGTCGCCGCAGTCGTTCAGGGTGTCGCCGGTGCCGGCATTGGTCACCGAGAAGGTCAGCTTGCCGCCCTCTTCCACAAAGATATCATCACCGGCCACGGTAGCGTGATTGTTGTTGATGGTGGTCTTGGCGCCCAGCTTGGCCTCTGCGCCATCGCGCACCACCAGGCCGCCGCCGCTCTGGGCAAGGTCTTTCTTGGTAGAGCAGTTTTCCTGTGCGGCGTTGTTGCCCGTAACGGTCACATTGGAACTGTCATCAATGGCCAGCTTGCTGCCGCTGTCGCAGAAAATGCCGCTCACCTCATTATCCTTGATGGTGACGGTGCTGTTCACGATGTCCATGGTGGCGTTGCTCTTGAACAGACGCATACCGGCGTTCCAGTAAGATTTGCCCTTGGTGCCGGTGATGGTAACAGTGGAATCCTTGATGGTTCCCTTTCCGGTGAAGATGATGCCGTTATAGCCGTTGTTGTTGGCGGTGACGGTGGAATCCTCAATGTTCAGGTTTCCGGCAGACAGGCCGTGGGCGCCGTTGTTGCTGAAATTGACCGTGGAGTCGTTCTTGATATCAAAGTGGGAGCCGTTGGAGCCGTTGCCGGTGCTGTTGATCACGTTCAGAGTGCTGTCATCCACTGTGACAACAAAGGTGCCGGTAATGCCGGAGCGGTTGTGGTCGGAGGTGTAGCTGGAGCCATTGGTGATGTTGACATTGTAGCCGCCGTCACCGCCGTCCCACTCCAAGGCGTCCTGCTTATAGTTCTGGATGGTCAGGTTGGAGCCGTTCTGGATGTTCAGCTTGTCGTTGCCGGTGAAGTAGATGGCGTGGACGTTGCTGGCTGTGCCGGTGCCGTCCATCGTCATGTCGGTGTTATCCAGGGTCAGGGTGGAATCCTTGCTGGCGCAAACGGTGGACCAGTTCCATTCTGCGGTGTAGGGTGTGGAGCCGATGCTATTCATGACGACCTGCATATTCTTAAAGGTCAGAGATTGGCTCCACAGGGCGATACCCTGCTTTTCAAAGGTCAGCTGGGGCTTCTTGGTGGTCTCCACCACATTGCCCTCAGCGTCCTGCTTTTTGGTGGTGCTTGCAACGCCCTCAATGGTCAGGTTCTTTTTGAGGTTGATGCCCTGGGTGGTGGTGTCCTTGATGACCTGGACGGTGGCACCATCGGCAGCCTCCTGGATGGCCTGGTCGATGCTGTCATAAGATTTGAGGATGTTGCCATCCTTGTCCAGCACGTTGGCAACGGTGGTGTCCTCCACAGCCGGGGCGGCACCCTCCGGCATCAGAGCAGAGATCCCTGCCTCCGGGTCGCTCCCTTCCAGAGCGGCATTTTCCAGGGGGGAGGTCAGAAGGGCCGGAGCATTGGGGTCAGCGGCCTCGTCAGCCTTGTCGTCCACGTCAGCCTTGTCGTCCACGTCAGCCTTGTCGTCCACGTCAGCCTTGTCGTCCATGTCGGCCTTGTCGTCCACGTCGGCCTTGTCGTCCACGTCGGCCTTGTCGTCCACATCAGCCTTGTCGTCCACGTCAGCCTTGTCGTCCACGTCGGCCTTGTCGTCCACGTCGGCCTTGTCGTCCACGTCAGCCTTGTCATCTTCGTCAGCCTTGTCATCTTCGTCGGCCTTGTTGTCTTCGTCGGCCTTGTTGTCTTCGTCAGCCTTGTCGGCTTCGTTGGCCTTGTCGTCCACGTCGGCCTTGTTGTCTTCGTCAGCCTTGTCGACTTCGTCGGCCTCGTCAGCCTTGGGGGCCTCGTCAGCCTTGGGGGCGACGGTGTCATCGGCGGTAGCTGCCTGGTCTACAGCGGCAGGGGCAGGGGTCAGAGCTGCGTCCTCCGGAGCCTCTGCATTGGCGGCCAGAGGGGTGACTGCAACACAGGCGGTCAGGGCCAAAGCCATGGCGGCTTTTTTGAATTTCTTGTTCGTCATAAGATTCGCTCCTTTCGCTCTGCACACAAAAGATACAATAAATTGTATCTATACGGAGATAAAACAGAGCAATAAACTCTGTTTATAATATAACATTTTCTAGCTGCGCTGTCAATAAGATTACGAAAACACGCGGATAATTGGCAAACTGCAGAAAAACGCAGCAAGATTTTACGCAGAATGCAGAGAGAAATGTGCGCTATCGTTGCACTGCTGAAATGGTCTTGATACGCATTGAAATTTGTTGTTGCAGAACGCAGAAAAGCCGCTGCCCGGTGTGCCGGGCAGCGGCTTTGAAAAATGCAAAGAAGGTGCGGTGCAGTGTGGTCAGCGCAGCTGATCGTTCAGCCAGGCGGCAATGTCGGCAAACACTTCCTGCCGGTTGGTCTCCACCAGCAGTTCGTGCCGGGCGCCGGGGTACAGCTTGCAGCGGATGTTCTGCACGCCTGCGGCCTTCAGGCTCTGGATGGCGCGCAGCACGCCCTTGCCCCGGTCGCCCACCGGGTCGGCGGTGCCGGCCAGGAACAGCAGGGGCAGGTCCTTGGGCATCCGGGCCAGAAAAGCCGGGTCGTGCAGGCGCAGGATGCCGCTGAACATGCTGTAGTAGGCGTTGAGCGTAAAGGTAAAGGTGCAGCGCTCGTCGGCCAGGTACTTGTCCACCTCGGCGGCGTCACGGTTGAGCCAGTCGTGGGTGGTGCGGCCCTCCAGCCCCTTGTTGTAGCCCATGAAGGACAGGTTGGCCACCAGCTTGCTGCGGTACTGCCAGCCGTGCACGGCCGCCAGCGCCCGGCAGGTGCTGCGGGCAAACTGCACCAGCGCTTTGGGCTGGTGGCCGGTGCCCATGATGATGGCACCGCTCAGTTCCTGCCCGTATTCGCACAGGTACTGCCGGGCATAGAACGAGCCCATGCTGTGCCCCAGCAGAAAGTACGGCACACCGGGGTAGCGCTCCTTGGTGCGCAGGGTCATGGCGTGCAGGTCGTCCAGCACGGCACGGTTGCCGTCCGGCTCGGCAAAGTAGCCGTAGTCGGCCTTGGTGCGGATGGACCCGCCGTGGCCCAGGTGGTCGTGGCCGACCACCACGATGCCCTGCCCGGCCAGATACTCCGCCAGCGGCTTGTACCGGTCGATGAACTCCACCATGCCGTGGGACAGCTGCAGCACCGCCCGCACTTCGCCCTCCGGCTCACAGCAGAACGCATGCAGGGTGCGCCCGGGCACGGTGGAAGGGACAGTAAAATCGGTCATGCGGCTCATGGGCGCAGGCCTCCTTTTGGTTCTGGTTTACAGCGCGCCGATCTTGCGGCGGCAGGCGGGGCAGATGCAGTACCCGGCAAACTGGATGGCGTTGGCGTCCACGTCGCCGCAGAAGTCGCAGCTGCCGGCGGGGCGGTGCTTCTTGAGCACGATGGCGTCGCCATCCACAAAGATCTCCAGCTTGGTGTCCCCGTCCAGATGCAGGGTGGTGCGCAGCTCCTTTGGCAGGACGATGCGGCCCAGCGAGTCGATGCCGCGGACGATCCCGGTGCTTTTCATAGGTATCATTCTCCTTCAACGTTTTCTCCATACAGGCAGGCAGCTGGCACAACAGGAAAATTGTGCCAGCACCGTTTGAAACTAGTATACAAAAAAATACAGCCTTCGTCAATGATTGCGGGCGATTTCGACAAAATGTCCCGCCTTGTGTCCCAAAAACCGCAGCTTCGCACAAAACACGTTCCTCCGTTGACAAATCGCAGCAGAACAGGTAAACTAAGACGTAGCTATCCGCATTTTTTGCATGAGTATAAAAGGAGCGTTTTTCTATGCCGAGCAACAAAGTCCGCACCCGTTTTGCCCCCTCGCCCACCGGCTATATGCATGTGGGCAACCTGCGCACTGCGCTATATACCTATTTAATGGCAAAGCACGAGGGTGGCACCTTCATCCTGCGCATTGAGGACACCGACCAGGGCCGCTATGTGGAAGGTGCTGTGGACGTGATCTACAACACTCTGCGCGAGACCGGCCTGCTGTGGGACGAGGGCCCGGACGTTGGCGGCCCTGTGGGCCCCTATGTGCAGAGCGAGCGCATGGGCATGTTCAAGCAGTATGCCGAGCAGCTGGTGGCCGAGGGCAAGGCTTACTACTGCTTCTGCACCGAGGAGCGTCTGGAAGCCCTGCACGCCGAGCAGCGCGCCAACGGCGAGATGACCCACTACGACGGCTGCTGCCGCGACCTGCCCAAGGAGGAAGTGGAAAAGCGTCTGGCCGCCGGAGAGCCCTATGTCATCCGCCAAAAGATCCCCCGCGAGGGCGTGACCGGCTTTGACGATGTGGTGTACGGCCACATCGAGGTAAACAACAGCGAGATGGACGACCAGATCCTCATCAAGACCGACGGCATGCCCACCTACAACTTTGCCAACGTGGTGGATGACCACCTGATGGGCATCACCCACGTCATCCGCGGCAGTGAGTATCTGTCCTCCACCCCCAAGTACAACCTGCTGTATCAGGCCTTTGGCTGGGAGATCCCCACCTACATCCACTGCCCCCCGGTGATGAAGGATGCCCAGAACAAGCTGTCCAAGCGCAATGGCGATGCCAGCTATCAGGACCTGGTGGCCAAGGGCTACCTGACCGAGGCTGTGCTGAACTATATCTGCCTGCTGGGCTGGAGCCCCAGGGGCGAGTACGCCGAGCAGGAGATCTTCTCCCTGCCGGAGCTGGTCAAGATCTGGTCCCCGGACGGCATCTCCAAGTCCCCCGCCATCTTTGACCCCCTCAAGCTGCGGGCCATCAACGCGGAGTACATCCGCCGCCTGAGCCCCGAGGAGTTCCAGAAGAAGGCCGAGCCTTGGATCGACAGCGCCGTGCACAGCCCCATCAACAAGCAGCTGCTGTGCGCAAACCTCCAGCCCCGGTGCGAGGTGCTGGGCGAGATCCCGGAGCAGCTGGATTTCTTTGACGCCATGCCCGACTACGATGTGAGCCTGTACGCCAACAAGAAGCAGAAGACCACCCCGGAGACCGCCAAAGAGGCACTGGAAGCCCTGCTGCCCGTGCTGAGCGACGAGGCACTGGACTTTGCGGACCGCGACAGCGTGTTCAACGCCTGCAAGGCCAAGGCTGAGGAGCTGGGCAAGAAGAACGGCTGGCTGCTGTACCCGCTGGGCATCGCCCTGTCCGGCAAGCAGCGTACCCCCGGCGGCGGCACCGACCTTGCCTGCATGATGGGCCGCGAAAAGACCGTGGAGCGCGTCAAAGCGGCCATTGAGAAGCTGAACGGCTGATCTTTTCCATAAAAACACAAAGCCCTGCAGCGTTTTTGCACGCTGCAGGGCTTTTTTGCGTCTTTGGGCCGGTTTGGGGCGGTTCTGCGCCCTGCGGCAAAAACTGCCGCCGCTCCGCGCTACAGTATATGCACACAGTGCGGGGAACAGAACCAAAACGCCCCGCCGGAAAGCGGGGAATTCTGGATGACAGAGCGGACGAGTGTTTTGACGGTAAAAGCCCGGCGCAGCGGGGCACCGGCGCTGGAAGCGCGGGCAGTATTGCGCCCGGCGGTGCGTCGGCTGGGAGCGGTGGCCC
>OLQX01002494.1_pt1 | contig 12281 bp, 10 predicted proteins | sample 1672581 | NCBI WGS metagenome assembly OLQX01 (sample SAMEA3136701, study PRJEB25190) | human gut metagenome | reverse complement strand
TTATAATAGTTATTAAAACGTCCTATTAATGCTGTAATTCTTTAATAATTCTCTTACCAAGAGATGCTGCTACAGCGCACAAGAAAATATCTGGGCCAACTGGGATTAGGAAGCAAGTAATAATGACAGCTTCCACACCAATCGGCTTACCTAAATACAGATTCATAATAAAGTATAGGTACACCATGCCAAGACCATATACAATAAATAGATTTAATATGGATCCGGCTAGCAAACGTTTGAACGATAGTGTATCCATTGTCTCTGCAATGCGTCCTACTGCATACGCACCAACCATAAAGCCAATTAAATAACCAAAGGTAGGTTGCAAAATATAACTAGGACCACCGCCAGATGTAAAAATAGGAACCCCAACAAGACCTAGTACAATATAAATGCCAACACTAGCGGCACCTAAACGACTACCTAAAACAATGCCCGCTAATGTAGTAAATAAGATTTGCAATGTAAACGGACAATTCGGTAATGGGACCCGTATAAAAGCACCAACGGCGATTAGCGCCACAAAGAGTGCTGTCATCGTTAACTGACGGGTGGTAATGCGAGTTTGTTTTGATACAGTAGAGCTCATGGTATACCTCCATTCATAACAGACCTAAGCAGGAATTTGTGCTATCAATGGAGAATAAAAGTCCAAGATAACACGGAAACAAACTACTAACTATCTAAATTAAAGCACTTGTATTTTTAATTGTCAACTATAGTGATTGACTTTTAGTTTACTATATAGTCTAATACTATATATACTATGTTTTTAGTACTTTTTAAATTTGACTATAGCTAATAGTTATTATCAATAGTTCATAATAACTAAAAGATATACTCATCTTCATACAAAAACTACTAAACTTCATTTATCTTTCATATAACAAGATTAAATTATACGTAAGTAGATTGAGTAAAATCTACTTTCACAAAATCGTAACTAAACGAAAATTATAATTTGGTATCAGGAGGCATTGCTTATGAAAAATGTTAAGAAAGTATCCAAAGTACTATGTGCATTTGGCGTTAGTACAGTATTATTAGCAGGTGTAGTTGGTGCAGCTAGCAACCATGGTTACAACAACCATAGCAACTGGAATGGTGTTGGTAGCGTTGCTCCATCCGCACAAGCTAACTATTCTGTTGACTATATGGGCGCTGTTACAGTATTCCAACAACAATTCCCTGGCGCTACTGTAAAATCTATTTCCTATGATGCAAAACACAATCCTTACTATGAAGTAGAAGGTTATTATGGCAACCGTGAAGTAGAGCTTAAAGTAGACGAAGCATCTGGTCAAATCGTTGGTAAAGAAGTAAAAGGTTACTCCAAAGCTTCTAAAACAATTAACGTTCAAAACATCATCATTCCTGAAGTAGCTGAAACAAAAGCTATGGAAAAAGTTGGTTCTGATTTCCAAACTATGGATTGGACCGTTGAACGTGAAAACGGCAGAGTTGTATATGAATTCGATATGACAACTGGCGGCGGTAAAAATGCTGAAGTAAAAGTAGACGCTACATCCGGTAAAGTTATTAGCGCTAAAGTTAAAAACACAAAATACTAAGATTTTCATTTCATCAAGTGAAACCCTATCCTAACCCACTTAGATGACACACTACACATATAACACACATACTATACACACTGTATCCTTTGGATACACTCTCTAACACACTCTCAGAGAGCCCGTAACACTAACCACGGACTCCCTAAATCCTATCTCACACAATAGGAAAACGGTCTGTGCACACACCACAGACCAAACGTTACACACACTATACTCCCTTAAAGGCCTTGGATCATTAAATCCAAGGTCTTTTTATGCCCATTCTATCAAGGTTGTATTACACCTACACAACATTTCATTCTTATAAAGACAACACACACTAATAACAAAAAAGCCTCCCAGCGGGAGGTCTTTTGTATAAGTTTTATAGGTTTGATAGTTATGTGTTCTATTTCTTAAGCAAAGTTCAGCTTAAGGATGTCATTTGTAAGTTCTGAAAGTTTGATCTATAGTTTTCAAACTAAAGGTGTGAAAGATTAAGCTTTATCTAAAGCTTGTGCTAAGTCTTCGATGATGTCATCTACATTTTCAAGACCGATAGACAAACGAATCATGTCTGGTGTTACGCCAGCAGATTTTTGTTGTTCTTCGTTAAGTTGTGCATGTGTTGTGGATGCAGGATGGATAACAAGAGATTTAGCATCTGCTACGTTGGCAAGGTTGGAGAAGATTTCCAAGGAGTCAACAAGTTTAATACCTGCTTCTTTACCACCTTTTACGCCGAATGTGAATACAGCACCAACACCTTTAGGGAAGTATTTATCAGCTAATGCTTTGTATTTGCTGTCTTCTAATTCTGGATAGCTTACCCATGCTACCTTAGGATGTTTGCTTAAGAAATCTACTACTTTACGAGTATTTTCAACGTGACGTTCTACGCGCAAAGACAATGTTTCGATACCTTGCAAGATTTGCCAAGATGCAAGCGGTGTAATGCATGCACCAGTATCGCGAAGTAATTGAGCACGAATTTTTACAGTGAATGGGATTGGCAAATCACCAAATACTAATCCATTGTAGTGTTCGTCACCTTCGGAGAAGCCAGGGTATTTACCAGAACCTTTATAGTCGAATTTACCAGATTCTACAACTACGCCAGCCAATGTTGTACCGTGACCACCAAGGTATTTAGTAGCAGAGTGTACAACTACGTCAGCACCATGTTCTAATGGACGGAATAAGTATGGAGATGCAAATGTATTGTCTACAATCAAGATGATATTGTGTTTATGTGCAATATCAGCTATGGCTTGTACATCGATAAGATTAATACCAGGGTTACCAATAGATTCGATATAAACGGCTTTAGTCTTTTCATCGATAGCTGCTTCAAATTCTTCCAAATGATCCGGATTTACGAATTTAGTTTGAATCCCCAAACGAGGCAATGTAGCAGTAAACAAATTATAAGTACCACCATACAATGTGGATGCAGCAACAATATTATCACCAGCATCTGCTACATTTAAAATAGAGTACGTAACCGCTGCAGAACCAGATGCTACTGCGATACCAGCTGCACCGCCTTCAAGTTGTGCTACACGAGCATCCAATACATCTGTAGTAGGATTGCCAAGGCGAGAGTAAATACCACCAGGATTAGTCAATGCAAAACGGCCTGCTGCTTCTTCTGCATCTTTAAATACGAAAGATGTAGTTTGGTAAATAGGTACTGCACGAGAACCTGTTGGATCCACGGTATGACCAGCATGTAATTGTAATGTTTCAAATCTGTATTGTTTGCTCATTATAACAACTCCTTTATATTAACTGTGAATTGAGTTCATTCTTTATGCCTAGTATAGTACTATGTTTTAAAAAATATGTCTACTATTTTTTATATGGTCTTCTCCATAACTTTAAACTATGGTAAGCAAAGGACGATAAAAACTTTTACCAAAGACTCTAATGCGAACTAAATCATTTTATGAAAAATAAAAATCCCCTAATTACTTCCAAAGAACTAGTTCCCTTGAGAAATGTTAGAAGTAATTAGGGGTACATATTACTATCAATAGATTAGAAATAAGTACTTACATTTAGATGTAAGCGCCTAAATTTTTATCCCGTTCAAATTTCATTTTTTGGATTTGTTCAATGATGTACGGTGTTTCTTGGTATACATAGTAGTTCAACCAGTTTGTAAATAATAGTGTACTTACAGAGCGCCAGCGCACGATGGGACGTTGTTTTGGATCATTATCCGGGAAGTAGTTTTCAGGAACTGCAATATCCATACCTTTTTTGATATCCCGCACGTACTCACGGTTAAGTGTGTCCCAATCGTATTCGGCATGACCAAATACAAAGATATGCTTATTATCTAAACTACGAACGATAGCAGCACCTGTTGGTTCAGACCCAGCCAAAAGTTCCAAGTCACGATTTTCCTTAATTTGTTGCAAAGAAACTGTAGTGTGACGAGAATGTGGCATCCAAAACTTTTCATCAAATCCACGCATGAGCACTGGTCGATCATTATAAATATCGTGTTCATAAACACCGAATAATTTCTCATCCATAATAGATTTGTTAATACCAAAGTGATGATATAAACCAGCTTGAGCCCCCCAACAGATATAGAAGGTCGAATATACATGTTCTTCGCCCCAGTTCATGATTTCTACGAGTTCAGACCAATAGTCTACCTCTTCAAAAGGCATTAACTCAACAGGAGCACCGGTAATAATCATACCGTCAAAGAACTGGTCTTTTACCTCATCAAAAGTACGATAGAAAGTTTCTAAATATTGTTCATCTGTATTTTTAGCCTTACGAGATGCGGTATGCAACAATGTTAAATTAACTTGCAATGGGCTATTACTGAGAGCACGCAAAATTTGCGTCTCCGTCACTTCTTTAGTAGGCATCAAATTGACTAGCAAAATTTGCAAAGGTCGGATCTGTTGATTTTCCGCCCGCTCAGTATCCATAACGAAAATATTCTCTTGAGCTAATTTCGTTATGGCCGGTAAATTTTTTATTACTTTAATAGGCATAATGTCACCTCTACATATTCTACAATTTGATAACCTAATCTAATTAAAAGCCCTTAGCCTCATAGGCACGGCGCCAAGATTCGAGCCCTTCTTCTAATATTTTACGAGGACAAGCAACATTAATGCGTTCAAAGTCCTCCCCATCGATGCCAAACATAGAACCCGTATCGAGCCATAACTTGGCATCATTAACGATCCATTCATCTCGCTCTTTAGGGCTCAGCGGCAATTGAGAACAATCTAGCCACATGAGATATGTCCCTTCAGGCCGATACACATGGATTTTTGGCATATATTTTGCTATATAGTCGATGGTAAATTGAATATTGTCTTGAATATATTCTTTCAATTCATCAAGCCAAGGAGCCCCTACTTTGTAGGCCCCTTCACAGCCCACAATCCCCATCGTGTTCAATTGGCTATAACCAGCACGATCGATTTCTTTGATAAAACGGCGGCGTAAGGAATCATTAGGAATGAAAATATTACTTACTTGTAAGCCTGCAATGTTGAAGGTCTTACTAGGTGCTGTACATACAATACAGTGTTCTGCATAGCTTTCACCAAGAGCGGCAAAGACCTTATGCGTATGCCCTTTCCATACAAAATCTGCATGGATTTCATCGCTCACAATGAGCACATTATGTTTAATACAAATATCGCCGAGGCGTTTCAACTCGTCCTCAGTCCACACGCGTCCTACCGGATTATGGGGGTTACACAAGAGGAATAATGTAACATTTTCCTCAACGATAGCTCGCTCAATGCCTTCAAAGTCGATAGTATATCTCTCTTCGCCTTTGATGAGTGGCACATTGATAAGATGCCGATTGTTGTCATCAATAACCATGCTAAATGGGTAGTACACTGGTTGGTTGATGAGCACACCTTCACCCTCCTTGGTGAAAGCTCGCACCGCCATCGCCAAAGCAAATACAATCCCAGGCGTTTTAACAAGCCATTTTTGTTCTGGAATCCAGTTAAAACGAGTGCTAAACCAATTTTGTAACACATCAAAGTATTCGTCGTCGGACTCGGTATATCCGAACACACCATGGTTTACGCGGTCTAATAAAATTTGCTTCAATTCAGGGGGAATTTCAAAATCCATATCCGCTACCCAGAATGGCAACACATCCGCAGGTTTGCCTCGTTTTACAGCAAAATCATATTTTAAAGATTTCGTGTGCGTTCTATCTAAAATTTGATCAAAGTTATATTGTCCCATAGGAACTCCTTTATTTATTAAAAGCTTGTTCCAAGTCTGCAATCAAGTCTTCTGTATCTTCAATCCCTACAGATAAACGCAACAAACGACGTGTAATACCTTTACGTTCTGCATCTTCCGGTTTTAAATCTGGATGTGTTTGCGTTACAGGGTATGTCAACAAGGATTCTGTACCACCAAGACTTTCAGCGAATTGAATAAGCTTAATACCTTCTAATACTTGTTTAGCCGTTTCTTCGCTGTCTACTTCAAAGGATAGCATGCCTCCAAAGCCTGTTGTTTGGGCTTTATTGATTTCATAACCAGGATGTTCTGGAAGGCCTGGGAACAAAACTTTAGTTACTTTTGGTTGTTTTTTTAGCCATTCAGCAAGAGCAATGGCATTCTTTTGATGTTGCTCCATGCGTAGAGCCAATGTTTTTACACCGCGAATAACGAGCCAGCTATCCATAGCAGATAAACATGCACCTACGGTTTTATATGTTAAACGCAATTTTGCAGCGATTTCTTCGTCTTTTACAATAGTAAAACCAGAAATTACATCGTGATGACCACCGATGAATTTTGTACCACTATGAACAACAATATCGGCACCCAAGGTCAATGGTTTTTGGAAGTATGGGCTCAAGAAGGTATTGTCGATGATTACTAGCGCATTGCGTTCGTGAGTCAATGCACAAAGTGCACGAATATCGGTTATCTCCATCATAGGATTTGTCGGTGTTTCAATATATACAGCCTTTGTATTCGGTTTAAAAGCCGCTTTCACCGCGTCAAGATCAGAAGTGCCTACATACGTAAACTCGATACCATTTTGCTCGTAAATATTCGTGAACATGCGGATAGAGCCACCGTACAAGTCATCACCCAAGATGATATGATCCCCAGAGGAGAATAGATGGAATACTGCGTCCACAGCTGCCATACCGGAGGAAAATGCCAATGCATCTGTGCCTTCTTCAAGGCCAGCTATCAATTGTTCCAATCGGTCACGCGTTGGATTAGACTCGCGCGAATATTGATAACCTGTTGTATCCCCCAACTTTGGATGGGAAAATGTACTAGACATATAGATTGCAGGGGAAATTGCACCAGTGCTATCTGGTTTGCCACTGCCGTGAACACATTTTGTATTAAATTTCATTCCTATCAACTCCTCATATTTGTATACTATATATTAATTATAAAAGTAGACAATGATTACGGTCAACAAAAATGGGCACTCATAGGTCTTGAGTGCCCTTAAAAGGTCATATATATTTTGAATGGGTTGTCATAACTCTAAGTTAAGTTGACCTAATTTTTAGTGCGTTTAGTAATAAGTAATGCCAAAATTATACCTAATGACGAAGTTACCAATTGCGGCCAACTAGATACGAAAAGCATGGTATTTACAATCTTTGGTGGAAATTGGAACAAGGAGAAGAACAAGGAATACCCTCCAAAGAGTACGCCGGCTTTTACCAAAGCAGCCACAATGATAAGCAATGCCTTTGGTTTATGTTCTAACCAGTGGGCTACGAATACATACGCAGTCGTACCAAGAGCCGTAATCAAAATAAATGGTGGCAACGGCAACATACCTTGTAAATGCGCTACTACTGGAGCAATCCAGGCGATGACGAGTCCATTCTTCCAACCATAGCGCCACGTTGCAAGCACAAATGTAGCAGATGTAATGGAACCGATGAGGAACATACTCACCTGGTTTGGAATAAATGGAAACATGAGGCGCAAGCTTTGCGCCAATAAGGCAACGGCCAACAAGAGACCTGTACCTGTAATAGATTTTGTAGACATAAGAACCTCCTACTATACGATATAGATTTTTCAAGAGGTACCTACCTCATATATTAAAACTAAGCTTCTACAAATAATAAACGTGCCCGATCATACACCCAATTATAAATATACGTATAACCTAAGATGACTAATGTCATCGTTATATCTGTAACAAAGGCCATCCAAAAGCTCATATGCATCATGTACATAATAATCGGTACTGTAGCAAGCATAAACAAACCTTCAAATAATACCGCATGAACTGTACGGATTACAGGACCTCGTGCTAATCGATCACCTGGTACTAGTTTATCAAATATCCAGTTAAACACAAAATTCCAAACCATAGCCAGTAAGGAAAAAATAACCATCAAAGCAAGAGGCTGACCCTCATGAGGAACAAACTGCATCACCGACCAGCCAATCATAACACAGCCCAACTCATATAAAATCGACTGTACAACACGCTCTGTAGCAGACATAATAATAAACCACCTCCATCAGAAACCCCAAATAAAGATATTTACTATCACATCAATATTATATTTATTTTCTTAGATTTGTCGAGCTCTGTCGAGTTTTTCCATTTTCGGATATAAGGAAAGCCCCTCGTAGTGTTCTGTAAGCTCTACTTACTTTTCCTGAAGTGAGTATTACCATTTTAGGATAAAAAGAAGCCGCATTGTATCTACTAAGCAACTTACCCACTTGAAGTGAGTATTGCCATTTTAAGATAGAAGAAGCCGCCATATGTCTGTCCAGCGACTTGCCCGCCCGAAGTGAGTTATGCCATTTTCGGATATAAGGAAAGCCCCTCGTAGTGTTCTGTAAGCTCGACTTGCAAGGGATGGAGAGCGAGCAGAATGCTACGAGGGGCTCTATTTAATTATCCTAAAAGTGGCATTACGAACTGAATCCATGGAATCCCCACTACGATAAAGATCACGAGGTAGATAATCCCAAAGATAGCGCCTAATTTCCAGAATTCAGGACCTTTGTTATAGCCACTAGCAAACCAGATTGGACTGTGACCAGTACCATATGGTGTAAGGATACCCATAATACCCATTGGTACTAAAAGAATTAACATAACTTGAGCTGGATCAATACCAGGAATCTGAAGAATTAGAGTAGCAAACAAACCTACCATAGCTGTTACATAAGCAGTGCCAGAAGCAAAGAAGTAACGAAGTAAGCAGAATGCTAATAACAAGCCAAGAACTGCCATTGTAGGATCTAAAGAAACCAAAGAACCACCAGCAGATTTAGCAAGCCAGTCTAAGAAACCTACATTTTTAAGGCCAGAAGCCATAGGTACGAGTGTAGCAAACCAAGTCAAAACATTCCATGCTGGTTTGTTAGCAAGGAAGTCTTGCCATGTCATAATCTTAGTAAAAATCATCAAGATAATAACAATTAAAGCCGTTGTAGTTGGGTTTATTTTAAATGTAGAAGCCCCAATCCACAATACAAGAGCTAACACAGAAATCAAGGCCATGAAAATTTCACTGCGTGTCATGGAACCTAATTTCTTATATTCATCCCTTGCCCATGCTGCAATTTCAGGGGACCCTTTTACCTCCGGTTTACAGAATACATAGGTCAATAATGGTGTGATGATAAATAGTATAATACCCACTGGCAAGAATGCTAGGAACCATGTGCCCCAGTTTGCCGCTACGATACCCGACTTTGCAGACAATTCAAGAGCCAATGGATTTGGCGCCGCACCAGTCAAGAAAATAGAGCTAGATACACAAGTTGTTGCCAATGCTACCCAGTTCAAATAGGAACCAATTTTACGAGGATTCTTATCGGGGTAAGAATCGAACATCGGACAAATACTGGATACGATTGGATAAATCGTACCACCAGAACGAGCCGCATTACTTGGAATAAATGGAGCCAACACAAGGTCAGTAATAGCAATGGCATAACCAAGGCCTAAAGAGGACTTTCCAAGCTTGGCTACGAGGAACAATGCAATACGTCGGCCAAGGCCAGAATTTTCATAACCGATACCGATCATAAATGCTGCGAATATCAACCACACGATGGCATTAGAGAAACCGCTAAGCCCCCAGCTGATAGCTTGAGCATCCGTAATAGCCTTTGCTACACCAGTTGCTTTATCCACAATAGGTGCTGGACCAACCTTAAATAACATAGATACGGTAACAGCAATGATACCGATAAAAGCGGGTGGCATTGGTTCTAAAATCAACCCCACCACGAGGCCTGCAAAAATACTTACATAAATCCAAGAATTTGGACTAAGGCCTTCAGGCGCACCGATGAGCCATACAAGAATAGCTACTACAAGCGGTGCGAATAATTTCCAATTCAACTTCATTAGGAACACTCCTTACTAAAAATAAAACTACAAAATTGCAAATACAGTATAGCAGAATATTTTTAGTGAAAATATAATATTCGTCATAATACTTATTGATTGATACTAAACTTTTAGTAATAGTTTTTACTAGATATTTTTGGTTTTATATAATATAATATAAACATCGAAAATTACTAATATATCGAAAGATATGTCGAAAGGATTGAAATGAAGTTAATTTCTAGCTATATAAAACCTTTATGGTTCTCTATTATCATTGTGTCACTTCTTTCGTTACTCAATGTAGCAGGCACTTTATATATACCAACCTTAACAGCTACCATCATCAATGACGGCGTCCTCCATGGTGATGTAGAGATGATTACTAACTCTAGTGCAACGATGCTTATCGTTGCACTATTAACAGTATCGTCTGCTATCCTAGGTGTTGCTATGAGCGCTCATATTTCAGCCTCTATAGGCAAAGTATTGCGCGACAATTTGGTGAAAGCTATACAAGCCTTTTCACTACGCGACTTTACACACTTTGGTACAGGCACCATACTCATGCGGACCAGCCGAGACGTTGAGAAAATCCAATCAGTTCTAGGAGAAGGTTTAAATATGATTCTCCCTATGCCTCTCATGATATGTATTGGTCTAGGACTAACCTTCTATAAGAGCTGGCAACTAGGTCTCGTCATCCTTGCTGTTATGGCATTCATGATACTGACCATAATCTTTATTGAAAGTCGCGCCTTACCTATTATTAAAGCGTTACAACTAAAACTAGATACTATTACCGATATGGTACGTGATCATATTGTGGGCATGCCTGTTATACGAGCTTTCAATAGAAGACATTACGAAAATACTAAAGAAATAGAAATTTTTACAGAAACAGCTCAACTAAATAAAAGATTACGCCAAACCTTTGCTATTGGTTTACCGACTATATTAATTCTCTTTAACATGAGTACCGTTGCTATCCTTTGGCTCGGAGGCTATAACGTAAGCATAGGTTCCCTACAAATAGGTGACATTATGGCCGTTATTGAATACGCTAACCTTATCCTCTTAAGTATGCTCATGGCTATTTTCGTCATCATAGATATACCCGAAGCTATCGTATGTTACACCCGCATTCAAGAGTTATTGGAACACGAAAACTCAGATACATTTCCTGAACCATATAATAAAAATACAAATTTAAACACCCATTATATAGTTGGCCAAGAAGATAGCAGAAAATTTGTAGATTTGGCATCGGCATCGGCATCGGCAAACAATGATACTCCACTTCTGGAATTTCGCAATGTTACGTTCCGTTACGATAATGCAGAATCGCCGGCTTTAGAAAATATTTCCTTTACCGTTCATCACGGTGAAACATTGGCTATTATGGGTGACATTGGTTCTGGTAAAAGTACGATTACAAACCTAATCCCTCGCCTATTCTCCATTGAGTCTGGAGACATTCTCTTCAAAGGCAAATCCATCTATGAATGGAATGTAGATGAATTACGCTCACGCATCGGTTATGTCCCACAAAAAGCCTACTTATTTACAGGGACTGTAGAAATGAACATCCGTTACGGTGCTGCACCAAGCCAAGATATTTCAGTTCAAGATATAGAAAATGCATGCCGATTATCTAAGGCGGATGAATTTATTAGTCGCCTTGAAGGTGGTTACCAATATATCGTCTCCCAAGGTGGTACTAATCTATCTGGAGGTCAACGCCAACGTCTTGCCATGGCTAGAGCGCTCGTGCGCAAACCAGATTTATTTATATTCGATGATAGTTTCTCTGCTCTCGACGGCACCAAAGAGCGTGCCGTTCGCACCGTATTACATGAGGAATTGCAAAAGGACAATCGCCCCGCTCTCATCTCTGTAGAGCAAAAGGTAAGTGCTGCAAAAAAAGCAGACCACATCTTAATCATCAACAGAGGTCAAGTGGCAGGGTATGGCACTCATGATGAGTTAGCTGAAAACTCTACCGTATATAAACAAATTTTAGCATCTCAGGAGGTGACAGAATGAGCCCATTACGTCGTTTCCTAATCGATTCTAAAAGCCAATGGGGTTGGCTAGCACTACTCATCTTAGCCCTTATCACAGCAGCTATGTTTGAGGTATCAGCTCCAGTATTACTTGACAAGGTCGTAGATGCTATTATTAGCGGATTACAAACAAACCAAGACATTAATACCATATTCGCCTCTATTGATACAATCATCCTCTGGCTTATTGCCATCTATGGAGGTCATGCTTTATTCACATACTTCGGCGAATACATGATGGCCTCTATTGGATCAAAAACAGTGCTCGCCTTGCGTACACGCATGAGTACTCAC
>OLQX01002493.1_pt1 | contig 12293 bp, 10 predicted proteins | sample 1672581 | NCBI WGS metagenome assembly OLQX01 (sample SAMEA3136701, study PRJEB25190) | human gut metagenome | reverse complement strand
TTTTTTATGTAATATAGCTATTATTATAACTATAAGCAAAAGGACGAATGAAAAACTCTCGTTTTTTCACACGCCCTTTCAACAATGCTATGCAGGAGCAAACATTTTCTTTAAACTTTTTATCTTAATGATACATAATAGTTGTTAACTCACTTTTTTGTAAGAGAATTTAAACTCTTCTGCCGCCTGCGGTATGGTATCAAATCCTACATATGCCCAAGGTACAATGGCATCAGACTTATGAAAACCCCACCATGGAGCCATATTTGCCAATGATGTCTTACTGCTCACTAAGGCTGCTATCGTCAATGTCACAACAGAAATGCCTAGTAATGCTGCGAGAATCGTCTGTACAATCCCCGCCTTCTTCACGCCAAGAATATTCAATATACCAAATAAAATCAATATTCCCATAGCAAGCAACATCTCTCCAAGCCAGACATCATAGCCGGCCACCTGATAATGTAACCCCCATTTTAAAATACCTGCTGATCCATCTAAGCCATCGACAATTAGACCAATTGCAGTCGAATTCATTGGAACATTTGTCAAATAAGCCACTACCAGAAACCATCCACGAACATATGCCGTATTTCTGCCAAAGCACATCTTGATAAAAGTAAATTCGCCGCCGGTCTTTGGATACTTTGGCACCATATACGCATAACTAAACGCAATAATGATCATTACCAATGCACCAAGTGCCATTGCCCATACATGTGTAGGACTTAACTGTCTCTGAAATTGTCCCTGATTATCATTTTTTTTATAATTGCTCACATTTGTCGCTTTTATCAACCTGTGACATAACGATTATCAATTGCCTTTAATTCGTTAAATGTATCAATCTCTGTAATATCTTCTGCCTTACATTCACGAACATGCACCTGGTAATTTTCCTTTTTATAAACAAGCGGCACCTGCTCCCAATAGCGCTCTTTTCCACCCTGCGATAAATAAACCTCATTTAAGTCATTGGCAAGCTTGATTCCATCTGCTTCACTCCAGTAGGAAATTCCAACCATCTGATGACAGTCGGTACCACCTACTTTTTCTTCTGTGATCACACCATTATGATCGGTTGCAAAACACCAGTCATCCGTGGACTCCACCGGAATACTCAAGAAATTTGTTTCATATTCATACTTACGAATCAGTTTTTTATTACGGAGCAGTAAATCTGCTTCCAAAACATACGCATTCTGCAGAAGATATCTGACACATACAGCGGAGGAAATATTATTTGCTTCATTATAAATCGGATTCTCAACAAATCTGATGTTCGGATATTTATAAAGAAGCTGATCAAACTGTTCTCCCAAATATCCACGCACAATAACAATCTCAGGAATTCCAGCTTCTACCACTGCATCAAGAAGAGAATCAATAATACGCGTTCCGTTGACTCTGACAAGCGGCTTAGGCGTATTCAAAGTGATCGGCACCATCCGGCTTCCAAAGCCTGCTGCAACAAATACTGCTCTCTTCACACGATAAGGTTCCAATGCATCCAGACCAGCCTGTGTGATCCGTCCATTTTCGCAATAGTTTTTTTCTGTTAATTCTTTGACTGTCTTATTCACGGCTTCAGCTGAAATTTTTAACCGCTCTGCCATATCTTTCTGAGATACAACCTCTTTTGTCTCTGTCAGAAGTACCAACGTATCAAATTCTCTTTTTGTGATCATACTTTTTCTCCTAAATACATAAATCTTGTTGAAGTATAGTACTAGCATTCATTGTTGTCAATGTTACATATATAATCGGAACACTTTTCAGTAATTTATCTAATTCTCCAGCTTGCATAAATATCCATCTAGTGTATCATTTTTCTATAATTGAATTTTATTTCAATACATTTTCTTTTAAATACTCCGCAATATATCTGGATACTTTCTTTCCGCCACTCTCATTCAAATGTGTTCCTGCATCCAGACTATCTTCCTCAAAATTCAAACCAATAACATCTGTCACCTTCATACAATTAATCAATTCAACCTCATGTGTATCTGCCCAATCCATAACTGTATTTGTCATCTCTACTGTTTTTTCATTGCATGGGAACGGCGCACGCACCAATACCAATTCTGTACCATGCTCCTTACACAGTTCATTCATCATATCCAGATATCTGAAATTTTCTTCATAAACAGGTCGTCTTTCTTCTGAAAATATCTCATCCCAGGATGCGTACCCACACGGCTGCGCTCCTGCCCAATGTTTGAATCCTCTCCCTTCTTCTGTAAAATACGGATTCATTACACTCTCTTTCCAGCCCTCAAAAGACGAATAATCCAATTCCTCCCATCTGGAATGATATTTACCTAAAGGGAATAAATAATCCAACTGCAAATCTTCCGGTACACAATCTTTTATTGCGTCCACTTTTATGTCAGAATATCGCAGATCATTTAATGAAGAATCTCTCACGCCCTCGCTCGTAAATCCAGTGTCATCTTCATCATAAAACATCCCAAAAATTTCTAATACAACAACATCAATGTCACTGTTATCCAACGCATCCTTGACATAATAATATGTATAGTTCATCGTCTGCTGCTGCCTGCCACGATTATAGGTTTTCAAACCATACTCATCAAATATTTCCGGGTCAAAGGTGCAATAGCTCTGACTCGTTCCAAAAAACACTGCATCCCAATGTTCTTCCTTGTAAAAGTCCGGTATTCTTGGAAGCAATGCTATCGTAATTCCACAAATACTTCCAGCCAAAATTCCACAAAAAATAAGTACTTTCATCAAACTAATTAATTTTTTCATTTGTATCCCCACAAACTATTCTTTCACTTTAGTCCTAAATCAAACTATCATTCAAAATAATTTTCTTTTAAATATGCTGCAAGATGCTTTGATACCTTTCCAGCACCACTTTCATTCAGATGAGTTCCGCCATCCAGACTGTCTGTATAAAAATTCAGTTCAAGAACATCCTGTAATCTCATATAATTGATTAATTCTATATCATGTTCTTCCGCCCAGTCTGAAACAGTATTCGTTTCTTCAATCACTCTGTCATAACATGGCAATGGTGCTTTAACTAATATCAATTTTGCTCCTTTTTTCTGACACAGTTCATAGATTTTATCTAAATACTTGATATTCCCTGCATACACATCTCTTCGAATTTCTGAAAAAGCAATACTCCAATAATCATCCACACATACTTCCGATTCTGTCCAACGCTTATATCCCCGATCTGCTTCCTCATAATATGGCTTTAATGCACTGTTATAAAATCCATTCCAGGAAGCATAATCTAATTCCTCCCATCTGAAGTGATATTTATCCAATGGAAAAAAATAACTTATTTGCATTTCTTCTGGAACACACTCTCTGATTGCCTCTATCTTAGTTTCCGACATTCTCATATCATTCAGTGACGAATCTCTTACTCCTTCACTTATAAACCCCGTATCATCTTCCTCATAAAACATCCCAAAAACCTCTAGAACTACAACATCAATATCGCATACATCCAATGCATCTTTGATATAATAATAAGTATAATTCATCGTCTGCTGCTGTCTGCCACGATTATATGTTTTCAAATCATATTCATCAAAAATCAAAGGATCAAAAGAACAATATGACTGGCTTGTTCCAAAAAAAACAGCATCATAATGCTTTTCCCTGTAAAATGATGGTATTTTAGGTGTAAGTACATATGTTATCAAAAGTATTCCACCATTCAAAACCACCAGAAAAATAATGATTTTAATAAAATTATTAATAGTTTTCATTTTTCCTCTTCCAGACGCTTTGTTCCTTCTAATACTACTACAGCTTTAAAACTGAAAATAAATAAAATTAGTCGCAGAATATCCACTTCCCCAGATTCCAAACACTAAAATGCCAAGAATTCCAGTAATAACAACGATCCATCTTACAACGATATTAGAATTTAAAATCATGCTACGAATCTTAATCCCACGATATTTACATATATCTGCTGTTAATAATATCAATAGTGAAACACCAAGAACTATAAAATTCGGCTTACTAAGTCCCAGATCATAAAGTGCACCATTAGCCAGAAGTACCGGATCATTCATATGGAAAATGCTCTCTATAATATCAAACGCATGCTGTATTGTATCTGCACGAAAAAAAATCCAAGTAAGATCCACTAATATAAAGGTCACAAACATATAAACTATCATTAATGGCAAGAAATTTTTCTTCAGGTGTAAATTTTCTTTGATTTTATTTCTAAGAGGTGTAAAAATTGCTCCTATTACCTGATAAACACCATTCAGACCTCCCCATACAACATATGACCAATTTGCTCCATGCCAAAGACCGCTTACCAGAAACACGATCATAATATTTATATATTTTCTGATTTTTCCTTTTCTGTTTCCTCCTAATGGAATATAAAGATAATCTTTAAACCAGGAAGAGAGTGAAATATGCCATCTTCTCCAAAATTCTGCAACAGACTGAGACAGATATGGACTATTAAAGTTCTCCATCAATTCAAATCCCATAACCTCTGCAGCTCCAATTGCGATTGTGGAATATCCCGCGAAATCACAGTATATCTGAAATGCAAACAATACACTGGCTAAAAGTAAATACCTGCCATCATAAATGTCAACATTCGCATATACATTATCTACAAAGATTGCAATTCGGTCTGCAATCACCAATTTCAAAAAATATCCCCAAATCATTAGTAACAGTCCATCACACATTCTCCCATAATGATATGATTTCGGATTTCGCAGCTGATTCAATAAATTCTTTGAGCGTTCAATTGGTCCTGCTACAAGTTGTGGAAAAAAAGATACAAATAACGCGTATCGAAAGAAATTCTTTTCCGCCTCAATCTCTCTACGATACACGTCCACAGTGTATCCTAAAGCCTGAAATGTATAAAAAGAAATCCCTACTGGAAGTAATACATCTAACGATGTATTTACTGTCGGCAAACTCGTGTGATCCAATACTGCATTTATACTTTCGATTGTGAAATTAAAATATTTAAAGAAAAATAAAATTGCAAGATTAGCTACAATACATCCTACAACTACCCATTTTTTTGCCTCTATTTTTTCAGGGCGATTATCATTCAACCACTGAATCACTATACCACTTATGTAAGTAATTGCTGTAGACAATAACAACAATAATGCATACTTTGCATTCCACCCCATGTAAAAATAATAACTTGCAGTCAAAAGCCACAGATAACTTACTCTTTTGGGTAATAGGAAATAAACTACGACAACTATTGGGAAAAATACAAAAAAACTATATGAATTAAAAAGCATACCTTCTCCTACGTTATATATCTTTTATTTATATTGATACAAATACTTTTCTGGATTATCTAACATCTCATAATTTGTCATAAAAATCTCATTTAAAACTATTCTAAGTGTATTAATCCCACTTTTACCTTCAATATCCATCTCTTTTCCCTGATAATAAACACAGTTTAATATATTCTGCATATAAGGCGTTTCTATAGTTGCGTCATACTCAGGCGTTCCGTAGCACTCCATCATATGATAAGGATAACGAACTCCATGATCAGATTGTATAATAATAATAGCATTTCTATCATTTTGTAAAATGCCATCCACTGCATTCTCCATACAGGCATTTACATACTTTAATTGATTTAAATAAAGACTCTTGTCTGCCCAATTGGATGTATTTCTATAATCAACTGCTCCCCCTTCCTCATTGATTACAAATGGAGGATGAGGACATGACACATACCCTATTGTTAAGGTGGGGTTCTCCTTATCAACCATTTTATAGCATGTCTGCATCGTATTTAATATATTTTTTAAATCTGATACATAATATTGTGTATCTGTACTGGTTTCAATTTGTTCTGCTTTATAATCTTTTATTAATTGAAAAATACTTTTTTGCAAAATATAGGTTGAAATTGTATCCACTACATCTGATGTTGCAATAACATTGCACCCATCTTCATCCAAAAACTGGGTATGATTTATCAAATTAATCGTATATCCATTCGTTTTAAAAATTTGATATAACTTAGGATTTTTCATATATTTTAAATTATTTGCTTCCAGTTCGTCTGGAGAAGCAACATACTCCAAATTTAATAAATTCGGTATATTTACTGTCGTAGAACATGACTCATAATTATGACTTGTTGTTGAAATATTAAACCCATTTTCCTCAATATGTTTTAAAAAGACTCTATTATCATAATTATAATACCGTTCCAGCCCCTCTACCCCAGCATATTCATCACATATAAAAAAATATACATTTGGCTTTTCTTCAGACACATATTCTATATTCTCTGAATTTTCCACTTTTTGATAATTTAGTTTTGAGCATATTGTTGGAAGCGCCACAAAAAAATTCATTGCAATTAGTACCAGAAAATATATTCCAATCAACATACAAATATTTTGTTCAGATCTGATTTTTTTCTTAACCAGAATCATAAACATAAATATTATAAAAAATAAAATTACAATTATCTTTTTTCTTCCAATCACATGATCTACTTTGCTTAAAAATACATTAAAATTAGTTAAGATAAAAAGTATTACATCACTGGCTAACACTGCCTTACCAGTATTCTTCATGAAAATAATACAAATTACAAACACTACTATCGCTAATGCCAAAAATTTTTCGAATGCAGGTAATGCATCAATAAGTTTTGCCTCATCGGCATTCTGGAAATACATAAATAAACATGGATACAAAATAACAAACGCTATTGTACTTATTGTAAAAAATTTTTTTATACTTCTTCTCATTTACTTTTACCTGTTTTGTTGCATATATCACTAAAATCCTGTACTTGCCTTAAAACCTTCCGGTGCCGGCAGCATCTCATAATCCGTTCCAAAGTAAGTATTCAGTACCGTTCTCCATGTATTAATACTTGTCATACCTTCTATATCGAGCTTTTCACCCTTATAATAGACACAGTTTAAAATATTCTGCATATATAAAGTCTCTACTGACGCATCATAGGCTTTGGCACCATAATGATCAACCTGCCAGTGCGGATATCTTGCTCCATGGTCAGACATTAGTATAATGAATGAATCCGGATCGTTTTTCTGAATATCCTCTACAATTCTTTCCATACATTTTGTAATATATTTGTATTGGTTAAGATATATGCTTTTATCTTTCCAATTTGTTTCATCCTCTTTCGCTATCCGATTACCATCTGCGTCAAATGTAAAATATTCATGTGGACATTCTGCATAAGCAAAAGTAAATGTTGGTTTACTATCACTCGTATAATCTGTAATATTTTCCATAATAGTCAACACATCACTCAGATTCGTATAATAATCATTGGAGTTTCCGCTTAATTTTTGTTTTCCCCAACTCACAAAAGAATCAACTTCACTCCAGATACCATTGTCAAGAACATAAGTAGATAAATTTTCTTTCTTCTGTTTATAATTTAAAACATTACAATTGGTATCTGAAAATGTATTCAAATGATTGACCATATTAATCTGATATCCATTATTGGCAAAGAGCTGATATAGATACGCATTCTCCGATCGCGCCATATTATCAATAGAGTAAATATCATCACTTGCTACATATGAGAGATTCAGAATATTGGGTACAATTGTAGATGTCCAAATAGACTCTGTGTTATGACTTCCATATGAAATATTAAATCCCCTCTGTGTAAGAAAATCTGAAAATTCCTGATTATCGTAATCATAATAGTGTTCAATATTCTCAAAACCCGCATATTCATCAAATAAAAAGAAATATACATTCGGCTTGTCTCCGGTAAATCTTTTTTCGGCAATATCATTTTCTTCCTGTGAGACAGCTGTCTTATTATTATTGGTTAATATCTGTGGAATTGAACTTATCAGGTTGAAAACTATGAGAACGAAAAACACAATTCCGAGAATTGTACAAATATTTTCCGGCTCATTTATTTTTCTTTTTATAACAGAGAATACTATCGTTAATATAACTGCAACAATCACAAAAAAATATGCTTTTCTCATACCCGGGATTATTTTTTTGATTGCTCCAAGAATCGTATTAAAATTCATAAAAAGAAGTAATGCTATCTCACTTGTTAAAAAAGCCTTTCTTATGTTTCTAAATAGTACACTAAATGCAACTAATAAAACTACTGCTAAAATCAAATTTTTCCCGATCGATGGTAAAATTTCTATAAAATGTCCCTCCGACATGTTCTGAAAATACATAAACATGCTCGGATATAAAATAATTGCGATCATCGAAATAAAGCATTTGACATTGTTTTTAATTTTCATCTCTTTATCCTCTGTTTTATCAAAAGTTTGCCATCCTAATAATAAGAATCTACCATTGGGAAAATTTCATGTAATTCATTATCATATTGATACTGGATTGCACCAAGATTTCCATCATATTCATATTTATAATAAATATTTGCTCCTCCCTGCATTCCATCGTATCTTTTCACATCCGGATATTCCGTATCATATGTTCTATCATAGAAAACACGATGTCGCACCTCATCCTGCTTAAACTCATGAAAACTCTGTCCAAAAACAGAATAATCTTCTCCTAATAACTCTACAATCGTTGGCATAAGTTCCTCATATGTAATAGGCGCATTATTTTCCTGCATTACATCATGCGTCTCATGAGGCTCTTTCATAAAGAAAATAGGTTGGGCATTTCTACCTGTTCCATGATCCGTCATAATAATAATTGTAGAATCATCATAGGAGCCTGATTCCTTAATCTGGTTAATATACTCTGCCGCTAACAAAAAAATACCTTTTATAGTATCATCTCTATCTGGATCCTGTGCATATTGACAATTTGCATCATTAATAAATTCATGTCCACCATTTAAGTGATTCACAACAAAATAATTGCTGGAATCATCAATCGTCAGACCTTTTTCCATCATTGTATTGTAAAAATTCGGATTTGAATACTGCATCGTATTATTCGGATACGATACAATACTTGCATATTGTTCATTCTGTACATCAAATTTTGGTTTAAAATATTCTGGCATATATCGGTATAATGACATTTTCAGCATAGTTTTATACAAAAGTGGCTTATCAATTTCTCTTGCATCATCTTTTTCTATAATATTGTCTACTTTTCCTTCCGCAATTTCAAGACTATTACCTCCCGTCATAACTTCTGACAAATACGAAAACACATTCATCTTATAATTATGACTATGTAAAATATTAAAATATGCATTCGTTTTCTCATTGTCCCAACTTTGTTTAAAATAATCATTTACAGATAAACTTAGATCCAATGGATTTCCTGTCAAGATATGAATAAAGGATGGATATGTTCCATAATAATTACAATCTGCATTGTTATAGTATGTGAAATCTTCTAACCCTTTTGTAATATCCGGATAAGTTGCTCTTGCTTCCTCAAACCATTCATTTGGCAAATTATCAAAAAGAAGTACAATAATATTCTCATTGGAAGAGATTGTAAACTGCTGCTCCATGTTTAAACAAAGTTCATTTTCAGCATAATGAAAAGCTCCATCATCTGTTGTCAGAAATAAGGAGCCGTATGCAACCAGCTGGACTAATAAAAGCACTGTTGTTGTAAGCTGTATTACCTTACTCCATTTCTTTTTGCAAACAAATGTGATGACAAATGTAATTGCAATTGCAGCTCCCCAAAAAACAGCATTCTTTATTACTCTGTCGGCATCTGGAATATACCCCTCTGCTGTCACACCAATCTGGTCAATCCCTTTATTTAAAAACATAACCTGAATATATCCGGCAATGGATAATCCCCAGACAACTGCTAATATAATCTTCCGAATTATTTCTGGGAAAAATACCAAAACGAATGCAATTATGATGGAAATGGTAAATCCAACCACAAAAAATAACCAACCGAATTCCCCATATACAACTCCCAACTCTGTATAATTACCAAAAAAGACTTCGGACGGACCAAAAATCCCAATCATAAAGATAAATAGAAAGACAGATTCCCAACATAAAAAAAATTTTTTCAAATATTCTTTTTTTTTCATTTTTGCACCTCATATAAAGTTAATAACTCATATCATTTTACATGATACCCCTGTGTATTGCAATAATTTTCAACTTAATACTATTCCTTCCCTGCTTTCTATGCTATAATTGCATTCGTAATTTTTCAATCGAAATACATTTAAATAAGAAAGAGGAAATTTATGTTAAAAAAAGCTGTTACACCTGGTTCTTTTCTTAAAAACTATTTATTTACACTTTTGATCGTATTTCTGCCATTGTTCATGTTTGGCGTTTTCGGACCGTCTGAGATTTTTTTCGGCAACTACAGTGAATTTGGTTTTATCTATAGGGAATTTGGATGGAAATTTCTGGGAATTTCTGTAGTCCTTGCGCTTTTTATCGCCCTAATCTTACAGATTGTTCCAAAATTTCCGCGAACACTGATTCTCTCCGTTTTATGGGGTTTTACCATTGCCGGGTATATTCAGACCATGTTTCTGAATAAAAATCTCGACCAGATTGGGGTATCTGCTGAAGGATATACAGCCAATGCCACACGGGTCATCCTGAATGCTTTATTCTGGCTTGTTATCCTGGCTGCATCTGTGCTTATCTGTGTTTTCAAAAAAGACCTTTGTACCCGACTGCTGACCGTAACCAGTAGTATTCTCCTTGGTATCCAGATTGTAGGATTTGTGTCTTTATTTCTTACAGCAGATGCTTCTGCAATGGCTTACAATGACACCGATGGAGAACTCTCCCTAAGCGGTGCCGGACAATATACACTCTCCTCTAATGAAAATATTATCCTGTTTGTTCTGGATAATTTTTCCAACACCTTCTGGGATGAAGCGCTCGCTTCCTACCCAGACATGACAGATTCTCTTTCTGATTTTACATACTATAATAATGCTGACTGTGCCTACTGGGGAACTTATCCATCACTTGCACATATGCTTACCGGTAATCCTCTGGATACCGGTCTTTCTGTAAACGACTGGTTAAACCAATGCTGGAATAACGATTCCACAAACACATACTATAAACTTCTCGAAAAACACAATTACAAAGTAAATCTGTACACTCCTGTGACCAGTCTTCTTACCGGGACCGATACTCTGGAATTACTTCAGGGGAAAATAGATAATGTAGGAACTGAATCTTCTTCAAGAGAGATTGACTATGAAAAACTCAATAAAACGATGCTGCAAATGTCCTGCTATCGTTTTTTACCTGAATATTTCAAAACTCAATTTGATGTAAATAATTCTCAATATACAAGCATTGTATCTTACCCAGACAATGAAATGATGTATTCCAACTATAGTTTTTATGAAAAACTGCAAGATACCGGATTAAGCCTTGATTCAGCATCCAACTATTTTACGATCCAGCATCTGAATGGCACGCATGAATTCGTCAACGACGAAAACTGCGCTTATGATCCTGATAATGCAACCTGCGCAACAACTGTAAAAGGTATTTTTACAATGCTTGATGCCTACTTACAGCAGCTTAAAGACCTTGGTATTTATGATAACTCAACGATTATCATTACCGCCGATCATGGTTCAGAAGCACGTTCACAGATGATTTTCTTTATGAAAGGAAAAAATGAAACGCACGACTCTATGCAGACAACGAATGCTCCAATCAGCCTGAATGATCTTGTTCCTACCATTGTGGAAGCTATAGGTGAAGATTATGCTCCATACGGTCAGAGTGTCCACGATTTTTCTGCTGACGAGTCCAGGGAACGCAGCGTTTACATCCGCGTAAGAGACGATGCATATCCTGCCGTCAAACGCTTCGACGGCGTGACCGAAGGCGGCATGAATGCTTATCATGTATATACTTATTATGGCACACTGAAAGACCTTGTCTTTCTTTATGACAATGGATATTATACACCTGTACAGGTAATTGATTCCTATTTCTAATGATTACTTAAGGAGATTTTTATGTCATTTAACTCATCTGACTTTTTAATTTTTTTCCCGATTGTGGTATTGATATACTTTCTGATTCCACAAAAGCTGAAAAACTACTGGCTTCTGATTGCCAGCTACTATTTCTATATGTGCTGGAATGCCAAATATGCTCTGATCATTCTTTTTTCTACCATAGTGACATACCTTAGCGGTCTTGCACTGGATACGCTCCAGCAAAGATCTGCTGATCCGCTTATCATGCGGAAGAAAAAAATAGTTGTAGCTATTAGTGTTTTATTAAACCTGTCCCTGCTTTTTTATTTTAAATATATTAATTTTGCAATCGGAATTTTAGGGGATGCAC
>OLQX01002469.1_pt1 | contig 12402 bp, 9 predicted proteins | sample 1672581 | NCBI WGS metagenome assembly OLQX01 (sample SAMEA3136701, study PRJEB25190) | human gut metagenome | reverse complement strand
TTTTACGGAATGTGATACTTAGAAAGCCTGAACATTTTTTGATTGTTCAGGCTTTTTGGTTTTCAGCGCTGCCAACACACAATTTACTGCCTGTACAACGCCCCAGATGATAGCTGTCAGTATTGCCAACTGTACAATGGTGTTGCGAATATAAGAGTTACGCTCTTCAAAGATTGGAAGCGGCAGATTAAATACCATCAAAACCGCAAAAGGCAATATATTTTGACGTGTCATCACCTTTTCCTGTGCAAGAAAATACGCCAGTGGAATCAGCGCCATGCAGTAAATATAGTTGCCCTGGCTTTGGTACATCATAGCCACGGTAATCAGCAGCAACGCCTGCCATTCCTGGCGGCAGAGCAGAGCACACACAACCAGTACCGCCGCCACAGCAAAGGCTGCTGCAAAAAAAGATACCGTTGCATTGCTGGTTCCGGCAATCAGGTCCACCAGATGCGCCCCATGTGCGAACATGCTGTTGATGCCATTGCCTGCCCAAGGTGTTTTACTTTTACTTCCAAAAGAGAACAAAATCTTCAGCCAAAGCTGCAAGCCGTACACGCCCTCCTGGAAGGCAAACACCGGGAGCACCAACGCTGCAATGCCATAAAACACCGTGCGGATTGCTGCTTTGAAATCCCGGTTTCTTAAAAGCATAACACCTAAGAATGCGGGATAAATTTTAAGTCCGGCTGCTACTGCCAGTGCAACCAATGCCAGTTCCCGCACCCATGCGCGCTTTGAACGGTGATACATGACGAAAAAAAGCGAAAGCCCCGCCGCCAGCAAAATAATATTGCCGCGGTCTACCGCATTAAGCACACCAAAGCTGAACAAGGCAAAAAACGTACTGGCCCTGGCCCACTGGGCATTTTGCATCACGTCACGGAGCAAAACCGCCAGCAAAAGAACCGCCAGCACCACAAAAAAGACGTATAGCAAAAAGCACGACTGTGTTGTGCGTAAATCAGTTTCTGTGCCGCGCATGGCAACTGACGCCTCAAAGTCATAGGTCCAGTTATCAGATACCGAAGCAGGCACCAGTAAAAACAGGGCATAAAAGAACAAATTTGCCAAGGGCGGATACAGTGTGTCAAACACCGCATACGGCTGGCGTCCACGAACATATTCAATGCTATGGAAAAAATCCATGCCGGCATCCAGTGTATCATGGTATAAAAAGTACGAAAGAAAATCACCATGGGTAACATACAGCGTTACCATAACCACAATGGCACACACTGCGCTGAGTACACAGTACAGCTTGGCCGTTTTTTTCCAGAACGGATTGCTCCCTCTTCCTTTTTTACCAAAAAGGCCTTTTCCCCGTTTCGCGTTATTCTCTTTCAGCACGCGCTGGCTGTTGCATTCATTCTGGCCATAATTCAGTCCCAGCTGCACCGATTTGTTCTCTTCCGGCAACAGCTGATCTAATCCAATGCTGATACCAGATTTATTTTCGTTATTTGTTGTCATGTTGTCCATACACAGCCTTGCCCTATTTCTGTTCCCGGTTATGTATCAGATATTCCCTGGTTTCCCATATTTTTTACCGATATATTTTGCAGTCTTATTTTCAACAATAAAGCACCGCCAACCAACCTCGTTGAGTCGGATGATGGTTAGGGATCCCGATACCGCACTTTTCCGTGCCGGATAAGCTCCACATCGTTGACGGGAAACATTTTGTCGTTTATCTTTCCTTAAATGTCCACAACTTGTTGATGATAAAATTCAGCGGAATCGTGACCAGCAAATTTACAATCGGCGCAATCGTTTTGCTTACGCTGAAGAACGTAACCTCTATCCAAAGCAAAACATTAGAAAGGATCGACGTGCCGCCGTAGCTGACGTATGTTTTTCCAAGGCGTTTCAGTTTACTGCGCCAATCGTTTGCATTCCCGGTAAACACAAACTTATCGTTCCAAAAAAAGGCATTGGCAATGCTCAGAATTGTTCCCAGAACGCTGCCTACCATATACAGGTCTGGGCTGATCCACAAAAAGATATAATACACCGCCATCGATACCGCCGTGTTGCTTACGCCAACAAGGCCAAACTTGATAAACTGTGCAAGCAGCGCAACAAATTCCTTTTTGCTTTTTGCTCCCAACAGTGCCAACAATTTCTGCATGGATCCCGTTCCTTTATTATTCTTTATAAGCAATCAAAAAGCAAAGCCTGTATTGATAATTTACCGCAGTGCAGCAGCCATTTTTTCTTATCAGCCCGGCTTTGCTTTTTCTTATTGATTCATTTTATCAGCGTTTTTTACTGGTTCGCCGCTTCAATAATGATCTTTGCCATATAGTCGATCATCTCATCGGTCATGCCGGGGTACACGCCGACCCAGAAGGTGTTGTTCATGATAAAGTCAGTGTTGGTCAGCTCCCCTGCCACGCGGTAGGCGTCGGTGCCGCGGATCTGGTCAAAGCAAGGGTGCTTGATCAGGTTTCCGCTGAACAACAGGCGGGTCTGGACATTGTGGTCCTCAATATAGCGGGTCACGGCGTTGCGGTCCAGGCCGGATTCCGGCTTGACCGAAATCAGGAAGCCGAACCAGGACGGGCGGCTGTTGGCGGCCGGTTCCGGCAGGATCAGCTTATCGGCGGCCGGTTCCAGGGCTGCGCGCAGGCGGTCCCAGTTATGGCGGCGGCGTTCGATAAAGCTGGGGAACTTTTTCAGCTGCTCGCAGCCGATGGCGGCCTGCATATCGGTCACTTTCAGGTTATAGCCAAAGTGGCTGTAAACGTACTTGTGGTCATAGCCTGCGGGCAGTTTGCCATACTGACCGTCAAAGCGGTGGCCGCAGAAGTTATCATGGCCGGACGGGCAGATGCAGTCGCGGCCCCAGTCGCGGTAGCTCTTGATCAGGCGGTTCAGCAGCGGGCTGTTTGTATACACGCAGCCGCCCTCGCCCATCGTCATGTGGTGCGGCGGGTAGAAGCTGGAGGTGCCGATATCGCCCCAGGTTCCGGTAAAGCGGGTTTCGCCGTTGATGGTGTACTGGGTGCCCAGGGCATCGCAGTTATCCTCCACCAGCCAGAGGTTATGGGCATCGCAGAAAGCTTTGACGGCGGACAGGTCAAACGGGTTGCCCAGGGTATGGGCGATCATGACTGCCTTGGTCTTGGGGGAAAGAGCGGCTTCCAGCTTGGTCACATCAATGTTGTACTGCGGCACGGTCACATCCACAAACACCGGCACAGCGCCATACTGCAGCGCCGGGGTGACAGTGGTGGGGAACCCGCATGCCACAGTGATGACCTCATCGCCCTTTTTGATCTGGCGGTCGCCCAGTTCCGGGGCGGTGAGCGCCATAAAGGCAATCAGGTTGGCGGAGGAGCCGGAGTTGACCAGGTTGGCGAACTTTACGCCGATCCACTTGGCAAACTCTTTTTCAAATTCATCCGCAAAGCGGCCGGTGGTCAGCCAGAAATCCAGCGTTGCATCGGTCAGGGCGCACATTTCTTTTTCATCAAACACGCGGGATGCATAAGTAACGCGGTCGCCGGGCTTGAAATCCGCCTTTTTCTCCTTAAAGTCATGGTAATATTCTGCCACCAGCGCCTTGATCTGCTCGCGGGCTTCGGCCTCATTGCTCCAATTTGCCATCGTCTGCTCCCTTACTCACTCAAAAATTCCTTGATCTCTTTGTCCATCTCCGCCGGGATATCCCCGCCGGAAAGCCATACCTTGCTGAACGCAACGGTCTTTTGCATACATTCCGCCATATGCCAGCGCGGTTTCCAGCCAAAGATAGATTTCAATTTGCTGCAATCCAACTTCAAAAAGTTTGCTTCATGCGGGGCGTTTGCCTCAGCGCGGTTTTCCCATGCAGCACCATCGCCCCACGCCTGGCAGAACAGGTCTACCAGGGTACCGGTCGTCACACAGTCGCAGTCATCCGGGCCGACGTTATAATAGCCGGCGTACCGGTTATCCTCATACTGGCGCTGGGCGATCAGCAGGTACGCCGCCAGCGGTTCCAGCACATGCTGGTATGGGCGGGTGGAATACGGGTTGCGCACACCGATGCTCTCCCCTTTTGCCATGGCACGCACACAGTCCGGGATGATGCGGTCATTGGCAAAATCGCCGCCGCCAATCACATTACCTGCGCGGGCAGTGGAGATGGCCACGCTGCCATCCGCAAAAAAGCTGTTTTTATAGCTGTGGGTCACCAGCTCCGAGCAGCTTTTGCTGTTGGAGTAGGGGTCGAAGCCGTCCAACGGTTCGTTTTCGCGGTAGCCCCAGCACCATTCATTATTCTGGTACACCTTATCCGTTGTTACGTTCAGCACAGAGCGCGGCGGAGTTTGGGCGGTGCGCACGCATTCCAACAGGTTCACGGTGCCCATCACATTGGTTTCATAGGTATAGCGCGGGTCCTTGTAGCTGTCCCGCACAATGGGCTGGGCCGCCAGGTGCAGCACAATTTCCGGCTGGGCGGCATCAAAGGCCGCTTTCAGGCTGGCAAAATCGCGGATGTCGCCGATCACGCTGGTCATTTTGCCTTCCAGCCCTGCCAGGGTGAACAGATTGGGGTTTGTGGGCGGCTGCAAACTGTAGCCCGTTACCACTGCACCGGCACCCACCAGCATGCGGCAGAGCCAGCTGCCCTTAAAACCGGTATGCCCAGTTACAAACACGCGTTTGCCGCGGTAAAATTCCAAGTTCATTGTTGGTTCCACACTTCCCAGGGCGCACAGCCGGACGCCCACATTTTTTCCAGCATACTTTTTTCGCGCTCGGTATCCATGCACTGCCAGAATCCGCGGTGCACATAGCTCATCAGCTGGCCTTTGGCTGCCAGCTCGCGCAGCGGGGCCTGCTCAAAAATGGTATCATCACCGCTGATGGTATCAAACACTTCCGGTTCCAGCACCATATAGCCCGCGTTGATGATAGCCCCATCGTTGACGCTTTTTTCACGGAACGCCTGAACCGCATTGTCCTGGCCGATATCCAGCACGCCTTTCTGCTGTTCCTGCACCACGGCGGTCAGGGTTGCCAGCTTGCCATGCTGCTTATGGAACTTGACCAGTTCGGCAATGTTCACATCGCAGACGCCATCACCATAGGTCATCATAAAGGTTTCGTTGCCGATATATTTCTGCACCCGCTTGATGCGGCCGCCCGTCATCGTGTTCAGGCCGGTATCCACCACCGTCACGCGCCACGGCTCGGCGTGCTGGTCATGCACGATCATCTCGTTGCCTTGGGTGAAGTCAAAGGTCACATCGCTGGTATGCAGGAAATAATCCGCAAACCACTCCTTGATCATATGCTGCTTGTACCCGGCGCAGATCACAAAATCATTGAAGCCATAGTAAGAATACTCTTTCATGATATGCCACAAAATAGGCATACCGCCGATTTCGATCATCGGTTTCGGCTTGAACTTACTTTCTTCCGAAATGCGCGTGCCATAGCCGCCGGCAAGAATTACAACTTTCATATTTTTCACTCCCGTAAGCCTGCAGCGGAACCCTGCTTGCAGTCCCGCAAAAACTGTCCGTCCCACCAGCATTTCAACCGCTGGACAGTTTGGTACACACCCAGCCTATTTTTTATTACTATGATAGTATATCATTTTCACGTATTCAGTGCAACCGTTCCAGGAAACTTATCACACCTAGTAGGTCTGTTTCTTATTCCGCGTTTTGCTCTTTGTTATCACATTTTAACGCCGCTTTTGTTGCCGCTGTGCAAACAGTATTCTTTACGTTTTTTCGTGCGTATTTTGTCCCTGCCAGGCGGCCCACTTTACATTAGTAGGCAAAACAGGTATAATAGTTTAGTTAATCTGTGATATTGCGCCATTTTGCCATATTGCGGGTGCAGGCGGTCTTATTTTATCCTTGCTGCCTGTGGATTTTTTGCGGCACGCCGTGCGTTGTGCGGTACCGCTCCTATTAGGTCTGGAGGTTGCGCTCATGGGGCTGCAAAGCCTGCAATACTGTGCATTTTTGGTGGTTGTGGCTGCCGTTTACCTGCATTTGCCGGTGCGCATGCAGCCGGTGTTTCTGCTGGGGGCTTCGTGGGTGTTTTATGCGCTGGCCATGCCGGCCATGCTGCCGGTCACCATTGCACTGGCGGTGTTCACCTACCTGTGCGGCCGCGGCCTGGCCTGGCGGGACGGCGCACACAAAACCGCTTTTTTGCGCCTTGGCGTGATCGGTATGCTGGGCATTCTGGCCTTTTTTAAGTATAATGGCCTGTTGGGCGGGGTGCTGCACGGCTGGCGCGCGGTGGCCATGCCGCTGGGCATCAGCTTTACCAGTTTTGCCGCAATCGCCTACCTGATCGATGCCACCCGCGGCGACTGCGAGGTGGAAACCAGCTTTATCCGGCTGGCGCTGTTCCTCAACTTTTTTGCCACCGTCACCCAGGGGCCCATCTGCCGCGCCGGTGCGCTGCTGCCGCAGTTGAGCGCCGCGCACCGCTTTGATGCCGCCCGCACGGTGCGCGCTTTGCGGCTATATGCGCTGGGGCTGTTCAAATACATTGCCGTGGCGGATGTGCTGAACATGGTGGTGGATACGGTTTTCCCCCACTATGCGGATTACAGCGCCCCCATGCTGATTTTGACCGCGGTGATGTACACTTTTTATCTGTATTTCAGCTTTTCCGGCTATTCCGAGATTTCCCGTGCCACCGGCCTTGTGCTGGGGCTGGACCTGCCGGAAAACTTTAAGACCCCGTTTTACGCCACCAACTTTTCCGGCTTCTGGAGCCGCTGGCACATCTCGTTTTCTTCCTGGCTGCAGGATTATCTCTTTATGCCGCTGGCCTGGGCAGATCTTGGCCGCTTTGGCCGCCTGCCCACCGAGCTGTGCGTGTTCTGCGTGTTCTTTGCTTCCGGCTTCTGGCACGGCAGCACCGCGCCATTCATCATCTGGGGTCTGCTGCAGGCGGTTTACCGCGTGGGCGAAGAGCTGCTGCACCGCCGCTTTGGCAAACCCAAAAAGCGCGGCACCCCGGCCCGTGTGCTGTGGGGCAAGCGGGTTGTGGTGTTTGTTTTGTGGACCATCAGCATGGTGTTCTTCCGCGTGGGGTCCGGCAACCTTTCCGGCATGGCCGAAAACCTGGGCGTTGGCGATGCTTTCGCCTACCTGGGCCGCTGCCTGATGAACAGCTGGTCCCCCGCCCGCTTTGCCGGGGAGCTGTACAGCACAGCGTATACCGGCTTTTACGCCAATACCATTATGGTAGCGGCTTATTGGGCGTTCGCTGCGCTGGCGCTGGCGCTTGGCATCTGGCTGGATCACCGGCGCAATTTTGCCTGCAAAAACAAACCGGCTGAGGTTGCCCTGGCAAGCGCCAAGCACCGCAATGCGCTGTATATTGTTTTGATCGTCTTTATCCTGGTGGGGTACATCATGCAGAGCGGCGGCTTTAACGCCAACGCGTTCGGCCCCTATGCAGGGTTTTAATCTTATGGAAAAAAGGAGATTTCCGGCGTGAAGCATATCATCAAAAAATTGGCGCTGCTGTTCGTGCCGGTCTATCTGTGGTTTGCCTTTTTTGTGGCGTTTGAGCCAAACAATTATTTTGGCATCAAAAAAACAGCCTCTTCCAGCCAGCCGGTGGCCCGTGTGCGCGCCTATGAGCAGAGCCCCGGCACCAACCTGATCATCGGAGACAGCCGCCTGGCCCACTTTGATATGGACCTTGTGGATTCCCTGACCGGGCAAAGCTGGCAGAACTTGGCCTTTGGCGGTGCTTCCCTGAAGGAATGTGTGGACCTTGCCAACTATGTGCTGGATTCCGGCAACCAGGTGGACCATATTCTGTTTGAGCTTTCGTTCTACACCTTAAACAGCAGCTATAACACCGACCGTTTTTCGGCGCTGGAAGCCACCCTGCGCAACCCGCTGGCCTACTGTCTGAACCTGGAATACAACGTGAACGCCCTGACCGTGTTTATGGACACCGTAAAGGGCACGCCGGACACCATTGAATCCGGCGACTGGACCGCGGCGGATTACCTGGATGATGCCGGGAACACGATTCCGCTGCACAAAAAGCTGTATGAGTATCCGGCGCTGATCACCACCCGCTGCCAGAACTGGACACTGAACGAAACCGAGCTGGCGGAGTTTTTGGCTATGGCCCAGCGCTGCGCAGACCGCGGCGTGGAGCTGACCATTGTGCTGCCCCCCATGGCCGCCAATGTGCGCACCGAGGTATGCGATGCCTTTGGCATTACCGCCGTGATGCAGGACGAAGTTCTGCCGCTGTTGGAAAAGCAGAATTTTACCGTGCTGAATTACGAATGGGGCACCAGCTGCATTACCGATGATGACACCCAGTTTTTTGACGGGTTCCACCTGGACGAAAAATACGGCCTGCCGGACTGGACAGCCGAACTGTTTGATGATATGCAGCGCTGATGCTGCCCCACCCCAAAAAGGAGGTTCCCTGTGGCACTGGACTTTTTGATTTTGTACGAACACACCGTTCGGGAATATGAGAGCGATCTTTTGCTCAAATTGGAGCTGGAGCGCCGCGGCTACACCGTGCGCATCCGCCAGCTGCTGGATGCCAAAGATCTGCGCCTGTTTGGCAAAGACAAGCCGGAAGTTCTGGTTGCCAGCTGCATGTATGACAACGAAGCCATCAACAGCCATGTGTACAACAACATTGGCAAATGCAACAAGATCGTCAACCTGCACTGGGAGCAGATGCTCTCCGACACGCAGGAGGAGGGCGATTGGTTCAACATGAACGGCAACGCCAAGCGCTGCGTGCAGACTTGCTGGGGCCAGCGCACTGCCCAGCGGTTACAGGCCCATGGCATGGATGCCAAGAACACCCCCGTGACCGGCGCTGTGATGATGGACTTTCTGCGGCCGGAGTTCAAGGGCTACTTTAAGGATAAGGAAACCCTGTGCAAGGAATTCGGCCTTGACCCCGCCAAACAGCTGCACCTGTACATTTCCAGCTTTGGCTATGCCAGCATGACCGACCAGGAAGTGGCCGAGCTTTCCAAAATGGCGGGAACGGATTTTTCTGGCTTTGCCCGCACCAACCGCGTTTCGATGGAAAAAACGCTGGCCTGGTTTGACCGCTACCTGGGTGACCACCCGGAGGTGGAACTGGTATACCGCCGCCACCCCAGCGAATGGAAATGCAAAGCCCTGGACGAGCTGGCCGCCAAACGCCCCAACTTCCATGTGATTTTTGCGGATTCCGTCAAGCAGTGGATTGTGGCGGCGGATTCCATCTCCATCTGGATGAGCACCGCTGTGGCCGAAGTATACATGGCGGGCAAAAGCTGCCATATCCTGCGCCCGGTGCCCATCGAGCACGAGTATGACCCCGTCATCTACAAGGATGCTCACTATGTGACTAGCTACCCGGAGTTTGCCGCTGCCATGGCGCAGCCGAACCCGCCGTTCCCCATTGCACGGGATGTGATTGAGGGCTATTTTGACCCCTCCCCTGCCCCGGCCTACAAGCGGATGGCCGACCTGCTGGAGGAAGTGTACAAAAATTCCCCGCGGGATGAACCGATGGGGCCCGGCTTTACGCCGCACTTCAACCTGCTCAAGTTCTGCGCACTGGCGGGGGTACACATGCTGTACCGCCACAAGTGGGAACCCAAACGGGTGTTTGCCTTCTGCCCGCCGCTGGCCAACTTTGCCCAGCGCATTTACGGTTATGTGGACAAAGCCTATATCCCGCCGGAGGAGATCCAGCGCATGGAAGCGCGCATCCGGCCATATGTAAAATAAAGTTGCTTTTCCGGCGCGCTGCGGTGCGCCCGCTGCAAATGGGAGCCTGCCATGTCTGAACCGAAAAAAACTGAAAGCTTTGCCGGAAATGTGATGAAATACTCCATTGCCACCTACCTTGGCTTTGGCATTTCCGGCGCAGCGCTTATCATCAAGGGCGTCCTGCCCGCCGAAAGCTACGCCGTTCCTGCTTCCTTCATGGCATACACCATGTCGCTGATGAACGTGGGCATGCTTGGGCTGGACCAAAGCCTGCTGCGCTTTTACCACGAACCGCCTGCCGGTTCCACCGGGCGCAGCATGTTTGCCGCGTGTACCCGGCTTTCGGTGCTGGTCATGCTGCTGGCGGGCGGCATCGGCAGCATCTTTTTCGCCAAGCCGCTGGCGGCGGCCTTTGGCCTTGGGGCCAACGGTGCCGGGCTGGTGCCGTTTTTGTTCCTGAACGCTGCTCTGTACATGCTGGTGCGTTACCTCAACGTGCTGCTCCGGCTGGAAAACAATGTGCGCGCCTACACCACCGAAACGCTGTGGATGCAGGCTTGCCTGAACCTGATCTACCTGCTGCCCGGCTTTGTTACCCAGGACGCCCGCGCTTTTGTGCTGGGTGCGGTGTGCAGCTTTGCGGGGGTCGCAGTGTTCTATTGGCGGCGGGCTTCTAAAGGTCAAACGAAAGAGGCCCCTGTGCGCGGCCTGCGCCCCTATGCCCACATTTACCGGGCGGCACTGCCTTACGGCATTGTGTTGGCACCTGCGGCCATCCTGATCCCGCTGTACCGCGCCATCTGCCTTTCTTTTTTAGGCAATTACGCCCCCGCGGCGGAGCAGGGTTCGTTTGATTTCGCCTACACCCTGGCCCAGCTTGTCACCACCATTCAGGCCGGTTTTTCCACCTACTGGGGCCCCTATGTCTACGCGCATTACCGCACCGAGCAGGAGCGCATTGGCCGCATCCATGATCTGCTGAACCTGCTGATCTTCGGCTTTTTCTGTCTGCTGGTCATGTTTGAGGATATCATCTTCATCATCTTCCCGGCCAAATCGGCCTGTCTGCCCTACTTTCCGCTGATGATGCTGGCCGTGGTGTTCTCCATCCTGTGCGAAGGCACGGTGTACGGCAACACCATTGCCCGCAAGCCGTTCCAGGATACGATTGGAACCGCCGTGGGCGTTGCGGCCAACATTGCCGTGTGCGCCGTGCTGGTGCCGCGTTTTGGCGTAATGGGTGCCGCGGTCGGCCTGGTAGCGGCCAATGCAACGATGTTTTTGTACCGCACTGTGACCGGGCAGTATTACTACCGCACCATCCCCAGCTTCAGCCGGACGATCTGCGGCTTTTTGCTGGCGGTGGGTGTGGCCGTGATCGGCGTGGTGTTCGCCCACAATTTTATCATCAAGTTTGTTTTAACTGCAGCAATCCTGTTTATTTACTGTAACATTTACCGTGCCCAGCTGTACAAGCTGTGGCAGATCTTTATGGGCTTTGTGCGGCGGTATCTGCTGCACAGCCAAGCATAACTACTGCAAAGGAAAGGTTGTATATCAAGATGAAGCATTGCGGCACACAAGAGTTGACCACCGAGCGGCTGGTCCTGCGTCGTATGACAACCGACGACTGCGAAATGATGTTTGGCAACTGGGCCAATGACCCGGAAGTGACCCGCTACCTGCGCTGGGAGCCCCACCGTGACTGGGTGGTAACGATGGCATATCTGAACGAGATCGTCAAACAATATGACCGCCCGGATTTTTATGATTGGGGCATCTGCGATAAAGTGACCGGTGTGCTGATGGGCAGCATCAGCATTGCCCCCGCCGAATCCTGTGAGCGTGAAAAGCCCTATGCCTGGAAAAACGTGAAAACCGAGCTGCTGGGCGGCATGTATGAGATCGGTTACACCTTGGGCAAAAAGTGGTGGAACCAGGGCTATGCCACCGAAGCCGCCGCTGCCGTGCGCAATTACTGGTTTGGCATGGTAGGTGCGCCCTGGCTGGCCGGGTTCCACGCCAGCCAGAATGTGGCAAGCAGCCGCGTGTTGGCCAAGACCGGCTTCCATTATGACCACGATACCGTTCTGCACCGCTTTGACGGCACCGAGGTGCCCTGCCTGGCCTGGTACCTGCTGAACCCCGGCAGCCAGAAATCCGATGAACCGGCAGCCGCTGCCCCCGCTGTACAGGCAGAACCAACGAAACCAGCGGAGAATGCCGAGACAACCGTCTGACATTCACTCCCCTGCCCCATACTTTTGCTGACCTGGCCGAATACGGCCAGAAAGGACCCCTATGGACGAAATGAAGGACCCCATCACCCTGGACTTTACCGCTACCCAGGCCCCGGCAGAGGACGCCCCTGTTGGGCAGAAGGCTCTGGACAGCGAGCGTCCGCCGGTGCGCGTTGTGCTGCTGGCGCTGGACCAGGGCAAGTTTGACTCCCAGCGCAGCCTGGATGAGCTTGCCGCCCTGGCGGAAGCCAACGGCATGCAGGCCGTTGCTACCGTGTGCCAGAAGCGCAGCACCCCCGAAGCCGCCACCCTTCTGGGGGAGGGCAAAGTGGAGGAAGCGCGTCTGGTATGCCTGAATACCGATGCCGAGGCTGCCATCTTTGACGGCGAGCTGACCGGCAGCCAGATCCGCAACATCTCCACCGCGCTGGGCGGGC
>OLQX01002456.1_pt1 | contig 12451 bp, 12 predicted proteins | sample 1672581 | NCBI WGS metagenome assembly OLQX01 (sample SAMEA3136701, study PRJEB25190) | human gut metagenome | reverse complement strand
CTTCGCCCCGGGGCAGGGCCTCTTCCCCCGGTACGACGGGGGGCTCTACCGCCGGGGGCAGGCCCAGATGGTGGTCAGCCGGGGGCTGGGCAACAGCCTCTTCCCCCTGCGGGTAGGCAACCGGCCGGAGGTGGTGGTGGCCACCCTCCACCCCGCCCCCTCAGTGGAAGGCCAGTAGCAGCACCATGCTCAGCACCAGCACCAGCAGGGACAGCGGCACGGCATACTTACAGTACCGCCGCCAGGAGATGGGGTGCCCCTCCCGGGCGGCCAGCATGACGCCGGTGACGTTGGCCGAGGCCCCGATGGGGGTGGCAATCCCCCCGATGTCCGTCCCTTTGGACACGCTCCAGGTGAGGGTTTCCAGGTCCATCCCCAGGCCGTCTGACAGGGCCGTCAGAACGGGGACCATCACCGTGGCCATGGGGATGTTGTCCACAAAGGCGGACAGCAGGGCGGTGAACCAGATTAGGACCACCATCATCCGGCCCGTGTCCTCCCCGCCCAGGTTCCCTAGGAAGCGGGCCAGGCCGTCCAGGATGCCGGTCTGCTCCAGCCCGCTGACCACCAGGAAAAGGCCGATGATGAACCCGATGGTCCGCCAGTCCACCTGCCGCAGCAGGCTCCACCCCCGGCGGTTCCCCGCCAGGGTGACAGCTGCCGCCACCACCCCGATGGTGGGCATGGTGAGCCCCGTCCAGGCGTGGGTGGCCAGGAGGAGAATCATCCCCCCGAAGATGGCTACATTGACGCCAAAGGCCCGGCGGTTGGGGATGGCGTCGCCGGGCTCCATGGCCCAGAGGGCCGGGTCCACGCTCCACGCCCCTGCCCGGAGCTTGTTGCGAAAGCACAGGTAGAAGTAGCCCAGCGCCACCCCAAACCCCACCAGGCAGATGGGGCCGTTGTTCTGAAGAAAGTCCCAAAACCCCAGCCCCAGGGAGGTGCCCAGGATGATGTTGGGCGGGTCTCCGGTCATGGTGGCCGCGCCCCCCAGGTTGGCGGCAAAGATCTCCCCGATGATCATGGGCACGGGATCAATGCGCAGCAGGCGCGCCAGCCGGACGGTGGCCACCACCAGAAACAGGACCACGGTGATGCTGTCCACAAACATGGACAGCAGGGCCGCCACCGCCATAAAACTCAGCAGCAGGGGCATGGGGCGGAACCCCAGGCTTTTGGCCAGGCGCAGGCAGAGCCAGTCGAAGAACCCTGCCTCGCTCATCCCCTCCACCATCACCATCATGCCCACCAGGAAGAGGACGGTACTCCAGTTGATCCCCACGTTACGCTCGGTCACCCCGCCGTGGGCAAACCAGAACTGGGGTTTGCCGAAACTGTCCACACTGAGGGCCTCCATGACGGCATCCAGGCTTCCCATCACCCCCAGCAGCACAACCACCACCATAAGCCCCCCCGCCGCCAAGGTGAGCACATGGCGGGGCCACTTGCCCCAGAGCAGTTGGAGGAAGGTAAACACAGCAATGGCCAGGGCCAAACCTTGGTGAAGCATTCTTGTCCTCCTGTCGTGGATTCTTTCGTGTGGCGCCTCAGTAGCGCAGCAGGAGCATCCCCATGCTGATGGCCAGGACCAGCACGGAGGCCGGGGCGGAGTACTTGCAGTACCGGCCCCAGGAGATGGGGTGTCCCTCCCGGGCGGCGATGGAGGTCCCCGCCACGTTGGCCGAGGCCCCGATGGGGGTGGCGCTGCCGCCGATGTCCGTCCCCATGGAGAGGGTCCAGGCCAGGGTGTTCAGGTCGGCCCCCATGGTGGCCGACAGGGAGGTGATCACCGGCACCATGGTGGCGGCAAAGGGGATGTTGTCCACAAAGGCCGAGGCCACCCCGGAAAGCCACAGGATGATCCCAATCATCAGGGTGTGGTTCCCCCCGGTGAGGTGGGCGATGCCGTCGGCCATGGCCTCCAGCACCCCGGTCTGCTCCAGCCCGCTGACGGCCAGGAAGAGGCCGATGAAAAACAGGACGGTCTTCCAGTCCACCCGCCGCAGCAGGTGGAGGGGCCAGCGGTTGACCAGCAGGGTGAGGATGGCCGCAATGATCCCCACGGTGGCCACGGTGAGGCCGGTCTGGGCGTGGGTGATGAGCAGAACCACCACCACCAGGAAGAGGATCACATGGATGGCAAACTGCCCCCGGTTGTGGATGGAGTCCCTGGGGTCCAGCTCCATCACCTTCTGCCTGGCCTGGGGGTCCCAACTCTGCACCTGCTTGCGGAAGCAGAAGTAGAAGTAGGGCACCATCACCACCATGCCCACCAGGACGATGACCCCGGTGTTCCGGAGGAAGTCCCCGAAGGACAGCCCCAGGGCGGTGCCGATGATGATGTTGGGCGGGTCCCCGCTCATGGTGGCCGCCCCCCCTAGGTTGGCGGTGAAGATCTCCGCGATGATCAGGGGGATGGGATCAAACTTCAGCAAATGGGCCAGCCGGACGCTGGCCACCGCCAGGAAAAGGATGACGGTGATGCTGTCGATGAACATGGACAGCCCCGCCGATAGAATCATGAAGCACACCAGCAGGGGCACCGGCTTGTAGCCCACCAGCTTGGCCAGGCGCAGGCAGAGCCAGTCGAAGAACCCTGCCCCGCTCATCCCCTCCACCAGGATCATCATGCCGGTGATGAAGAGGATGGTGCTCCAGTTGATGCCGGTGTTCATGCCGGTGGACCCATGGGCCCCGGTGTACCAGAAGGTGGTCTCCGCCATGCTTTGGAAGCTAAGAGCCTGCCACACATCCGGCCAGCTGTGCATGGTCAGCAGGAACACCACCACCAGGGTCAGCCCCCCCGCCACCAAAGTGACCACATGGCGGGGAATCTTCTCCCGCACGATCTCGATAAACATGACCACGAAAATGGCCACCGCCAGGATTTGACTGAGCATAGGCCGCTCCTTTCTATGGGGGAGGGGTGGGCCCCTCCCGTGCCTTGCAGCAGGCCCCAAGGGGGCCGCTGCCTTTTCCTATTCTCCCGCCGGCCAGGTTATGCCCCAAAACAGAACAGCCCGGGAGAGGGCCCATCGGGGTCTTCTCCCGGGCTGGGCCGGGGTTGGGGAATTACGCCTCGTGGCGGAAGGCGTCAAAGTTGCACAGCTGCTCGCACACCCCGCAGCCCACGCACTGGGTGGGGTCGATGACGGCCTTCTTCTCCTTCCAGGAGATGGCAGGGCAGCCGATGCGCATACACAGCTTGCATCCCTTGCACTGGTCGGGGTCCACCCGGTAGGGGGGATGCTTTTTCACGGTTTTCAGCAGCACACAGGGCCGGCGGGTGATGATCACCGACGGCTCCTCCGCCGCCAGCTCCTCGGTGACCACCTGTTCGGTGGCCTTCAGGTCGTAGGGGTCCACCACCCGCACCCGGCGGATGCCCATGGCCCGGCAGAGGGTTTCCAGGTCGATCTTCCCCGCAGGGTCCCCCCGGAGGTTCTTGCCGGTGGTGGGGTTTTCCTGGTGGCCGGTCATGCCGGTGGTGGAGTTGTCCAAAATAATGACGGTGGAGTTGCTCTGGTTGTAGGCGATGTTGGCCAGGCCGGTCATGCCGGAGTGCATGAAGGTGGAGTCCCCCAGCACCGCCACGGTCTTGCCCTCGCTGGCCTGGCCCAGGGCCTTGTTGAAGCCGTGGATGGAGCTCACCGAGGCCCCCATGCACTCGCAGGTCTCAATGGCGTAGAGGGGCTCGTAGGCCGCCAGGGTGTAGCAGCCGATGTCCCCCAGCACCGTAACCTTGTGCTTGGCCAGGGTGTAGAACAGCCCCCGGTGGGGACATCCGGCGCACAGCACCGGGGGCCGGGGGGGCACCGCCTCGTCCAGGGCCACCCAGGGTTTGGGGGTCTTGCCCAGCTTTTCGGCCACCAGGCCCTGGGAGAACTCCCCGATGAGGGGCAGGGCGTCCTTCCCCTGGACGGTGAGCCCTAAGTTCCGGCAGTGCTCCTCGATCACCGGGTCCAGCTCCTCCAGCACCAGCAGGCGGTCCACCTTGGCGGCAAAGTCCAGGATCTTCTGCCGGGGCAGGGGGTTGACCAGGCCCAGCTTCAGGATGGAGGCCTTCTCCCCAAAGACCTCCCGGGCGTACTGGTAGCAGGTGGAGGAGGTGATGATGCCCAGGGAGGTGTCCTCCCCCAGCTCCTCCCGGTTCAGGTCGGTGGTCTCGGCGTATGCTGTGAGCCGGCGGGTGCGCTCCTCCACGATGGGGTGGCGGGGCCGGGCATTGCCGGGGACCATGACGTACTTGGCGATGTCCTTGACGTAGGGCCGGGGGGGCAGGTCCTCCCGCTGACCCTCCTCCACCAGGCTCTGGGAGTGGGAGATGCGGGTGCACAGCTTCAGAAAGACGGGGGTGTCATATTCCTCCGAGAGCTGGAAGGCCCGCTTGGCGAAGAGGCGGGCCTCCTCCGAATCCGCCGGTTCCAGCATGGGGATCTTGGCGGAGACGGCGTAGTGCCGGGAGTCCTGCTCGTTCTGGGAGGAGTGCATGCCGGGATCGTCGGCCACGCAGATGACCATGCCGGCGTTGATCCCCGTGTAGGCGATGGTAAACAGGGGGTCGGCGGCCACGTTCACCCCCACGTGCTTCATGACGCAGGCGCTGCGCTTGCCTGCCAGGGCGGCGCCGAAGGCCACCTCCATGGCCACCTTCTCGTTGGGGGCCCACTCGCAGTAGATCTCGTCGTACCGGGCGGCCTGCTCGGTGATCTCCGTACTGGGGGTGCCAGGATAACTGGAAATCAGGCTGCATCCGGCCTCGTACAGCCCCCGGGCCACCGCCTCATTTCCCAGCATCAGCTTCTTCATACTTCCAACCTCTTTCCTGAAACATCCCCCGCCGGCCGGGCCGGTTTGGGATGGTATTGCAGCATTGGATTTTATGATATCATGTTTCTTCCGGTCCGTAAACCGCTTTTTTCGGGAAAAACAGCGGGTTTCCATAATTTTTCCTGGATGTTCAGGATCCGCCTTCCCCGCGGGGATTTCCTGTGGGATTGTGTCGAATTTTGTCGAAACTTGCGGCGACATATTTTCCAGTTTTTGCTAATTTCATCTTGTGTTTTCTGTCCCTTTGTGGTAAATTATGGATAAGCAGTTTCGTTGCTTACCATCACGAGAAAATTTGAGGGAACAGCGCCTACACCGCTTTCCCAATGGGGGGAGACAGATCCGCATGGAAACGAAGAAAACCATTCTCATTGCCGACACCAGCGAGGAGTTCCGCACCGTCCTGGCAGAGGCCATCCAGGCCGAGGAGGGCCTGGAAGTGGTGGGCCAAACCGGGGACGGCCAGGAGGCCATCCAGCTGGTGCAGGACCGCGACCCGGACGTTCTGGTCATGGACCTGGTCCTGGAGCGGATGGACGGCTTTGACGTGCTGGAGGCGGTGAAAGCCAGGCCCATGAGCACGTTGATCCTGTCCAGCTTTGCCCGGGGCTGCATGGCCGACCAGGTGGCCGCCCGGGGCGGGGACTACTACATGATGAAACCCTGCCGCATCGCCTCTGTGGTGGAGCGGGTCCGGCTGCTGGCCGCCCAGCATTGGTCGGAGGGGGAAGAGGGTGCCGCCAGCCCCGCTTCCGCCCGGCAGACCCTGGAGGCCAACGTCACCGCCATCATCCACGAGATCGGCGTGCCCGCCCACATCAAGGGGTACCAGTACCTCCGGGAGGCCATCATCATGACCGTGGAGGACATGGACGTGATCAACGCCGTCACCAAGGTCCTCTACCCCGAAGTGGCCCGGAAGTTCGGCACCACCGCATCCCGGGTGGAGCGGGCCATCCGCCACGCCATCGAAGTCGCCTGGGACCGGGGTGACCTGGACACCCTGCAAAAATACTTCGGCTTCACCGTCAGCAATTCCAAGGGCAAACCCACCAACTCCGAGTTCATCGCCATGATCGCCGACCGGCTGCAGCTGCAGCGGCGGCAGGGGTGAGAAAAATCTGAAACGATATAAACAGCAGAAACGAGAAAGAGCAGGAGGGCAATCTCCTGCTCTTTCTCTTGGTTGCACGATTCATACATCCGATTATTGGTTCACCGTAAGCAGTTTTTCGGCGACCCTTGCTTGCACTTCCAAATAATATGCCGTCTCCGCCGCATTCAAATCCTCATTTTCCCACTGTTCAAAATCCGCACAGAAGGTAGCATACTTATTTATATAGTCGGCATAGTCGGTAAAGATCCCAGGATCAGACCCATCTGACTCCGCATATTTTTTCATAAAAGCGACATACTCATCCATAAAAGCTTCATAGCTGTCCATGGCCGCTTTGAAGTCAGGATCTAAGACATTGGCATTTCCCTCGGCCTCGCTAGAACGGTCCGGTTCCGAAGAATTGGAAGAAGCATTCTCTCCTTCCTGTTGCTTGGGCGCATCGATGCTCACACTCATCGTACGATTTCCCTCATATTGCAACGAGAGATGCCATCCCTCCGCATCGTTGGCGTAGTAATAGGTGTCTCCCTTATTGTAGTCAACAGTAAAGCCCCGGTCTGCACAAGCAGACACATAGGCATCAAAGTCTGCCTGGGAGGTATCCCCAAGGTAAACAAAGAAGCGGTCCTCGTATTCATAAGAAAACTTACCTATGGTCGATTGCGGCACTGGCAACCGGTTTCCGGCTATGCTGGTCGGCCAAGCAATGGGCACAAATTCCATCGGCGCTTCCAACGTAATAGAAAGACTTTCACTTGTATAGCGCAAATTCAACCGATATCCCTCTGCATTGAATGCGTCATAGGAAGATGCCGTTTCCTCCTTGTCGGCTGTGAACCCTTTGCCCGCACAAACCAGTACATAGTCTTGGTACTGGTCATCTGACACCTTGTCTAGGGTTATCGACAGTGTCTCCGCTGAGTTCTCATACAACGTACCTTTGTTGGTGGGTGGCTCTGGAAGCACAGAGCCCAATGCCATCTCCTCCCATGCAAGGGTTCCCCGGCTATGAGATGCAATACTCCCTGCTAACACAACAATCATCTATGAATTTAGGGGGCCAACTTTTCCACTGCCCATTGCAAAAGCACGGCAGCAAAATCTTTCTACTATTATAGTCTCTTTAACGACTATAGTCAAGAAAAAGACCTCCGCATACCATAAAAGAAAACGGTTCCGGAGGTACCCCATGATCGTCTACACCCCCTTCTGGAAAACGCTCCGCGCATCCCGCGAGTCCACCTACACCCTGATCAAGAACCACCACCTCTCCAGCTCCACCATCGACAAGCTCCGTAAAAACAAGCCCCTGAACACCACCACCATCAACGACCTCTGCCGCATCCTGGACTGCAATGTGGAGCACATCATGACCTACGTCCCCTCTGCCCAGGACCAGCCCTTATGATGCAAAGTTTTTCTTGACATCCCCCACCATCCCTGGTATACTATACGCCGAACAACAAAGTAGGAAGGTTCCGCCTGCCTCACCTCTCCGCCCAAGCGAAAGGGGTTTATACGGTCCAGCCGCGTCTCAGAAGAGGCGTCGGTTGCTCTGTCATGCGGATACCTTTTGAAATGGTATCCATTTTTTTGTTTCTGCTTTAAGAATTGGAGGTGCGTCCATCATAGCTCACACGGCTCATCAGATCAACGAGGAAATTCACGACAAGGAAGTGCGCCTGATCTCCGCCCAGGGGGAGCAGCTTGGGATTATGCCCCTGGCCGAGGCCATGGCCAAGGCCGGCGAAGCCGACCTGGACCTGGTGAAGATTTCCCCCAACGCCGTCCCCCCCGTCTGCAAGCTCATGGATTACGGCAAGTATCGCTTCGAGCAGACCAAACGGGACAAGGAGGCAAAGAAAAACCAGCGGATCGTCGAGATCAAAGAAGTGCGTATGTCCCCGGGAATCGACGTCAATGATTTCAATGTCAAGGTCCGCAACGCCCAGCGCTTTCTGTCCGACGGCAACCGGGTGAAGGTCACCGTCCGCTTCCGCGGCCGGGAAATGGCCCATACCGACATCGGCAAGCGCCTGCTGGAAAAATTCGCAGAAGATTGCACTGAGGTGGCGACCATGGACAAGGAGCCCAAACTGGATGGACGCCACATGACCATGTTCCTGTCCTGCCGCCAGAACAAGGATGCAAAGAAAGAAACCAAAAAATAAATTCTGACAAAGGAGTTTTCCGCCATGCCTAAACTGAAGATTAAAACGCACAGCGGCGCCAAGAAGCGCTTCAACCTCACCAAAAACGGCAAGGTGAAGCGCGCCCATGCCAATAAGAGCCACATCCTGAACAAGAAGACCACCAAACGGAAACGCGGCCTCCGCGCCGGCGCTTATGCGGACAAGACCAACGAGGCCGCCATCAAGCGCATGATCCTGTATAAATAAGATTTTACCACAAGACATAGGAGGCTGACATACCATGGCAAGAGTGAAAGGCGCGATGATGACGCGCAAGAGAAGAAATAAGGTCCTCAAGCTGGCCAAGGGCTACTGGGGCGCCAAGAGCAAGCACTTCAAGATGGCCAACGAGCAGGTGATGAAGTCCCTGACCTACGCTTATGTGGGCCGCAAGCAGAAGAAGCGCAACTTCCGTCAGCTGTGGATCACCCGCATCAGCGCCGCCTGCAAGATGAACGGCATGAACTACTCCAACTTCATGCACGGCCTGAAGCTGGCCGGCGTGGAGATCAACCGGAAGATGCTGGCTGAGATGGCCGTCAACGACAAGGCCGCTTTCACCGCCCTCACCGAGCTGTCCAAGGCCAAGCTGGCCTAAGACCTGGGGGCTGACATCCATAAAAAATGCCCCCCGCACCCTACGGTGCGGGGGGTTTTTGTTTGCTTACATCACGCTGTAGCGGTTGAAGATGGCCAGCAGCTCCTCGGTGGAGGTGGCGGCCTTTTCTGCACCGGCCCGGTCCAGGACGATCTTGCCGTGGTCCAGCATCAGCAGCCGGTCCCCGTACTCCACGGCGTAGCGGAGGTTGTGGGTGACCATGAGAGCGGTCAGGCCCTTCTCCTGCACCACTTTGCCGGTGAGGACCATGATGGTCTCGGCGGTCTTGGGGTCCAGGGCGGCGGTGTGCTCGTCCAGGATGAGGAATTTCAAGGGGGTCATGGTGGCCATCAGCAGGGCCACCGCCTGGCGCTGGCCCCCGGAGAGGGCGCCCATCTTCACGTCCAGTTTATCCTCCAGCCCCAGGCCCAGGGCGGCCAGCTCGGAGCGGTAGAAGTCGATCCGCTTTTTGTTCACCCCGAAGCCCAGGCCGAAGGCCTTGCCCTTGTTGTCCGCCAGGGAGAGGTTCTCCAGCATGGTGAGGTTGGGGCTGGTGCCCAGGGAGGGGTTTTGATACACCCGGCCCATGATGGCGTAGCGCTGGTAGTCCTTCTGTTTGCGGATGCTCTTCCCGTCCAGAAGCACATCCCCCCCGTCCAGGGGGATGGACCCGCAGAGGATGTTCAGCAGGGAGGTCTTACCCGAGCCGTTGCTTCCCACGATGGAGACAAACTGCCCGTCGGGCACCGTGAGGTTGAAGTGGTCGAAGAGGGTCATCTCCGTGACGGTGCCGGCATTGTAAATTTTCGTCAGGTCCTGCAGCTCAAGCATGGATGATCTCCTCCCCTCTCCGTCCGGCGATCACCAGCACCACCAGGAAGAGGGCCGCCGTAATAAACTTCAGCATATTGGCGGGCAGGCCGGCGTTGATGGCGATCTGCACGCAGAACTTGTAGATGATGCTCCCCAGCAGCACCGCCATGGTCCCCTTGGGGGTGGCCAGCACCCGGAGCACCGGCACCTTCCGCAGCCCCTGGGCCGCCTTGGACCGGGTGAAGAACCGGATCAGGGAGATGCCGATGATCACCGTGGCCAGGCCAAAGACCACCTGGCCGATGCCCATAACGGCGGAGTAGCTCCGCTGCTCCTGGCAGACCACCGCCCCGCACAGGGCCACCAGAGCATTGGCGATGACCACGCCCAGGATCTTCATGTTCCCCTTGTTCTGGGCCAGGGTGGTGACCAGGGTCCCATTGTCCCCGGTGGCCCGGAGGAGGAGGCCGGACTTGGTGCGGAAGTACAGGTCCAGCAGCAGCTTAATCACCACCGCCAGCACCAGGGAGAGGATGAGCTTCCGGGTGGTGAGGGACAGGTCCCCAAACAGGGTCATGGTCAGCGGGGAGGTGAAGATGGTGTCCACCGCCCGCTCCACCGTGACGTTGGACCCCGCCAGCACCAGGTTGATGGAGGACAGGGCGGTCATGGTGATGATCCCGGCCAGCAGGTCCCGGACCTTCAGCTTCACGTGGATCAGGCCCGTGCACAGGCCTGCCACGGCCCCGGCGCCGGCGGCGCACAGGAGGGTCACCCAGGGGTTCACCCCCTGGAGGAGGAGGATGGCCGTCACCGCCGCCCCCAGGGGAAAGCTGCTGTCCACGGTGAGGTCCGGGAAGTCCAGCACCGAATAGGTAATGTACACGCCGTAGGACAGAAGGGCAAAGATGAGCCCCTGGGTCAGCGTGGATACGATCAAGTCTGCCATGTCATCGCGCTCCTTTGGTTTCTTGCAGATCCCCCGAGGGGGCGCCGCCGGGTCAGGCGGTGGGGCCCACCTCTTCGGCGTTCTGGGCCACGTCCTCCGGGAGGGTGAGGCCCATGGCCGCCAGAGCATTGCTGTTGACATAGAGGCCGTAGTTCTCAATGGTCTCATAGGGCAGGTCTTCGCAGGTGGCCTCGCCGGTGAGGATCTGGGCGGCCATCTTGCCGGTCTGGATGCCCAGCTGGACATAGTCCAGGCCGGCGCCGGCCACGCAGCCCAGCTCCATCTGCTCAATCTCGGAGCCGTAGACGGGAATGCCTGCCTCGTTGGTCTTTTCCAGGATGGAACCCAGCACGCCCACCACGTTGTTGTCGGTGAGGTTGGACAGGCAGTCCACCCCCTGGCTGATGAGGGTGTCCACCGCCTGGGTCACCTCGGACTGGGCGGTGACGCCGATGGCCTCGATGGTGAAGCCGTAGTCGGCGGCCAGGTCCTCATAGACCCCGATGGAGTAGACGGAGTTGGCCTCGCTGGTGGTGTAGACGATGCCGATGGTATCCGCCTCAGGCTGGATGGCCCGGATGAGCTCCAGCTGCCCCTGGACAGGGAGCACGTCGGAGGTGCCGGTGATGTTGCCGGAATCCAGCTTGGCCCCCACGGGGTCGGTGATGGCGGTGAAGACCACGGGGATGTCCTTGTCCTCTGCCGCGGCGTAGCAGGCGGTGGCGGCGGGGGTGGCGATGCCCACCATCAGGGCTGCGTCCTCGGCGGAGAAGGCCTGGGCAATCTGAATGGCCATATTGTCGTCAAAACTGGCGTTCTGGTAGTCGATGGTGTAGTCCGTGCCCTCCACCAGGCCGGCCTCTTCCAGGCCCTGGAGGAAGCCCTCCCGGCAGTTGTCCAGGGAGCCGTGCTGGCCGTACTGGCAGATGCCGATGACGGGCACCTCGCCGCTGGCAGCGTCACCGCCGCAGGCGGCCAGGGACAGGACCATGGTCAGGGAAAGGGCTCCGCAGAGCAGTTTTTTCAGGGTTTTCATGTTACGGTTCTCCTTTTGATTTGATTTCGATGGTGGTGTGGGTCTCTTTGTCAAATCATGGGGCAACAAAAAAAGCCCTGCTCCACATGCCGAAGTGTTTCGGCCACATGGGACAAGACTGAATCCTGCGGTACCACCCAAATTGACGCATTGCGCCCGCTTCTTTCACATACCATCATATGTGCCGCCCGGATAACGGGTGCGGTCCCCGTCGGCCACTACTGCCCGCCGCAGAGATGTGCGCCGGGGTTCGCTCCGCCCTCGTAAGTCCATTCCCGTTTCGCTGTCTCGCCGTGCTTTCACCGGCCACGGCTCGCTGAGGAGGGAAACGAAACGGTACTCCTCTTACTCATTGGTTTGCTTTTGAACTTGCATTTATGGTATCACGTTCCCCTGTCTCCGTCAAGTCCTACTTTCCACAAAATCCGCCTCTGCCATGGGTGGACTTTCTCTTCCCCCAACCCCGTTGCGCTCCCCCCTGGTTTTTGGTATCCTATCCCTGCGGGGATCAAAACACGTCCCGGTTGGTAGTCCGGGAGCGGCTGCAGCCGTCAGTAACCTGCCTCCTTGGTTGTCCCTTCCCTGCAGGCATTTTCTTTAAGGAGGAACCCAAGATGAAACCAGCGCTTTCCACCCTCACGGTAACCTTTGAGGATCCCTTTTGGATCGGCCTGTATGAGCGGGAGGAGGACGGGCAGTACCAGGTCTGCAAGATCCTCTTCGGGGCAGAGCCCAAGGACGCCCAGGTCTATGCCTTTCTCCAGCGCCACTGGAGGGACCTGACCTTCAGCCCGCCCCTGCCGGCAGAAACCGCCGTCCGGCCCCGGCCCAACCCCAAACGCCTCCAGCGGGCCATCCAGAAGCAGCTGGACACGCCGGCCCTGGGCACCAAAGCCCAGCGCGCCCTCCAGGCCCA
>OLQX01002436.1_pt1 | contig 12506 bp, 15 predicted proteins | sample 1672581 | NCBI WGS metagenome assembly OLQX01 (sample SAMEA3136701, study PRJEB25190) | human gut metagenome | reverse complement strand
TTTTTCATATCCTTTTCTCCTACTGAAAATAAATGTTTTTCGCCAATTCCTTACATACTTTCAAATTTTCTGAAACTCTGCAATTCAAAATCCATGTTCCCTTTTTAGCTGAAAAGATATAAGTATCATCCTGTTCACTTTTATATATAGGAATTTCACAATTTAAAGACTCATTAACTACAGAATCGCCTTGTTCTTCATCTATGATAATTCCTGTAGCCTTCCCATCTGAAATTTGTTGTTGAGAGACATATATCTGCTTTTCTCCTTTTTCAAACTTCATGTTCAAAACTCGGTACATTCTATCATAAATAGCTTCGGACAGCTGATACCCCTCCGGTGCATAAGAAATGTAAAACATCGGCATCCGTAATTCCTGACGAATCTGCTCATATGCAGTCTCCAAAGAAGAAGTATCAAAATAAATCTCATTTTCCTCTTCTTCTCCCAAATCTTCTTCCGTCATCGTACCTAAAGCCACCGTATTCCTATCTCCAGAATCAAAAACACTCTCCACAATATCCAGCAGTCCCTCGCCCTGCACCGCTACCATACTATAATCCACGCACGCTGTTGCTGCCAATATAACCCCCGCCGCAATAACTGCATTTTTTATTTTGCGCCGCCTGCTCTTTTTCCGTAACTCTTCCAAGGTTTCATCAATGGTCTTCCGAAATTTCTGATCCCACTCCTGAGAAATCTGAAAATCCTGAGTTAACTTATCTTTTTTCATTTCTTCCATCATCTCTTCAAAATGCTCTTCCAGATATCGAAACTCAGAATCTTCCTTCACGATATTCTTCTTACTCATCCATTCCACCTTCTTTCATATACTCCTGCAATTTCTTTCTGGCTCTATAGCGTTTACAGTTTTTAGCATCCTCATCTGTCACTGCCGTTTTAAAATATTTACTCAAAAGAATTTCTCTTTCCCGCGACGATAGTTTCTCCAAAACGCCTTCCGCCGTAATTCTCTGCAAGGCTACTTCCTCTGTGGATGTAAAACAGGAAAGTTTGCCAAATCTGTCCTGAACTTTTTCCTCCAACTCCTCTTTTCTCGCCTTTGAACGAATCCATGATATCACATTATTCTTCGTCACTGTAATCAGCCACGCCCAACGTTCCGGTTCACTTCGCCCCTCCAAATCATGAATGTGCTCACACATTACTTTCCAAGTGTCCTGCATAATATCATAAATATCTGATTCTTCAAGCCAACTATACCGCCTACGCAGATACCATAGAATTCTTTCTACATTTTCCTCATAAATTTTCTGGCATATCTGCTGTTCTTTTCTCTTCATGTAACCTTTCCTCCTTTATCATAAGTTTACACGAAAAATGGCAGATTTTTACTCCAAATGGAGTACACCAAAAATTTATTTGGAGTATTTTTCCAATCCCTCCTTATACAATTTCTAACGATTTTAGGAAATAACCTCCTAAAAAACGTTTTCCAGTCTAATTCTACTTATACCGCAAAACAACTGCAACCTCATTTCTTCTTCATCTTTATAAATATTTCGACATTTTACTGCTCAATCCGTCACTTTCAACACACTCATTTACTTTCCAGCATTGCGGAATTCCAAAGGCGTCTGACCTGTATGTTTTTTAAAAGCCTCAATAAAAATACTGCACCCGGAAAATCCCACCACTTCTCCAATCTCTGCCACCGTTCTTTCCGTTGATACCAACAACAGCTTCGCATGACCGATCCTCACCTGCAAAAGATATTGATGCGGTGTCATCCCTGCCCATCTTCCAAATAACTTGATCAGATAAAATTTACTAACACCACACACTTTCCCCAATTCTTCCAACGATACTGTTTTCCAATAATTCCGCTGCATATAGTTCTGCGCCTGAATAACGATCTGCTCTCCGCCATCCAATATCTGTCCATCTATGTTTTCCCTATATACGCCGCTTTCATACAAAAAACCGGAAATGCACTGAGAAATTTCCATCTGTTGAAAAACATTTGGATGCATTGCCAAATCTTTTGTCCCTTCAAAAAAATGCAGCGCCTTCTCCACCTGTACTTTCTGCAAAACAATTCCTTTTTTATAAAAATAGTCTGCAAAAGTACACGGCGATCTGTTCAGATAATGCATCCAGACAAATTTCCATCTACTATTCTTTTTCGTTCCATAGCGATGGGGATATTTCCCATCCAACAGCACCATACAACCTTGCGGAAGTTCTCCCTGATAATCCCGATAAGAAATTTCTCCACACCCCTGACAAGTATACAACAAAATAGACACTCTGCAAGAATCCCGATAGGTATAATAAGATTCCCCACACTCATAAATTCCTCCCATATCTACCCCGCAGGCAAAAGCTTCTTTCTCTCCCGAAGAAGCGATAGAAAAGGAATCCAGGGTTTTTACAGAAGACAAATCATATTCTACTATCATACTACAATTTTCCTTTATTTTATAACAATTTTTTGTATTGTATTCTTCATTTCTTATGACTATTATAGTAAAAAACACAAGTTTTTCAACCAGATACAGGAGGAATATCATTATGAATCATCGAGAACGTGTAAAAGCAATTTTTCATTATCAGCCTTATGATCGTATGCCCGTAGTTCATTTTGGATATTGGAACGAAACCTTAGAAAAATGGTATCAGGAGGGACACATTACGAAAGAAGAATATCTGGGATGGGGCGATGGAAATGAATATGATGACAGCATTGCCCGAAAACTAGGATTTGACTTTAACTGGCTCACCTGTTTTAGTCCAAATACCGGGTTAAATCCCGGCTTCGAATCAAAAGATATGGGCGCCTACCCTTCCGGAGGACGGATGATCCGCAACTGCGACGGCGTTATTGTTTTACAAAAAGAAGATGCCGGATCAATTCCCGCTGAAATAGAACACACCCTGAAAGACAGAGAATCCTGGGAAAAAGAATATAAATGGCGTCTTCAGTTTCAGCCTGAGCGCATTTCCGCTCAAGCCTATGAACAGATAAAAACTGCACACCCGGACACTCCTGTCGGACTGCACTGCGGAAGTCTCTTCGGAAGAATCAGAGATATCATGGGTGTAGAAGGAATCAGTTATCTCTTTGCAGATGATGAGGACCTCTACGACGAAATTATCGATACCGTAGGAACTCTGTGCTTCCAGACAGTCGAATACGTCCTGAATCAAGGATGGACCTTTGACTTCGCACATTTCTGGGAAGACATTTGTTTTAAAAACGGTCCTCTCGTGATCCCTGATGTATTTTATGAAAAAGTAGGACCTCATTATCAAAAAATCACCAAACTTCTGAACGAACACGGAATCGACATAATCTCCCTTGACTGCGATGGAGTGATTGATTCTCTGATTCCTACCTGGATGGATCATGGCGTCAATACCATGTTCCCCATTGAAGTCGGCACCTGGAACGCCAGCATTGCCCCCTGGAAAAAAATCTACGGCGACCAAATCCGCGGAGTTGGCGGCATGAACAAAAATGTTTTCTCCAAAGATAAGGAAGCAATCGATCAGGAAATCCGCCGCCTTCAGTCTCTGATTGCTCTTGGCGGTTATATTCCCTGTCCTGACCATCAGATCGCGCCCGATGCCAAATGGGACAATGTAAAATACTACTGCGAACAAATGCATCGGTTATAATGACTTTTTCGCAAAGCTCACAGAATTTTGTGTAACGCCCAAAAAACAGGATTTTTTGCATCAGACAAGCAGGTTTTAGATACAGTAGGAAACAACGAAAAACACCGGAGAACCCTATAAATAAAGGATTTTCCGGTGCCCCTGCCAAGGAGTCGAAGCGACGGGATTCGAACCCACGACCTCTGCGTCCCGAACGGACTCCTGACAGTACTATGTAGGTGTAAATACGACTAGGAAAAAGTCTCAAAAAGCCTATAAAATCAACGTTTTTTGGATGTTGTATCAAAAATTTCTTATGTGTCCGAAATAATATTTTTCATCTTATTTTGTGTAACGTTTTGTGTAAAATCTGGTGTGGATACGTTATAAAAATATCGTCACTTTAAAATATTATCACTCATTTAGGCACACTGTATAATATTCATTCTCACAAAACTAAATCTATTTATGTTATGGAGGTTCATATGAATATTACAAAAGAAATTTTAAAACGTGCAACAGTGCAGGGACTTGCTGATTATCTTCTTTACGGTGAAGGAATGCCAACTCCTTGTAGCAATCCTGACCTAAAATTAGAAAAAGCGTTTGCAGATTATGAGAAACAACTAAAAGCATTAGACACAAATTCTATCCAGCTTATACTGGATATTTCTAATAATCTTGCAAGTGAAGTTGCGGAAGTTTATACCGCACTCGGGCTTAAAGCAGGATTCCTGATCGCACTCGATCTACTCCAAAATACTGAATTGTAATTTATACTTTATTCTTTCCCACTGTCCATCCATTTAATCACCAACCAGTGACAGTGGGGATTTTAATAATGATAACTATTACTATTAAGTTCAGACATCTGAATTTACAACAAACCAAAGTCCCCATAGGGAGAAGGGCTAGGGGGATTTAGGGGGTGACGGAATGGTAGCAGAAAAGAGGACTATCGCCATGATAATCCCCTTTTTCTATTACTTTTTACTTTTTTTCCGCAATTTATATGTTGCCCCAGTTGCAATCAACGTACTTCCTGCCAATGCTATCAGCGAAGAAAAGCTTGTCATATCACCTGTTTTCGGAATCTGGTCTGCATCTTTGTTATCGTTCTGTAAACTTCCCTTTTCTTCTGTTTTTTCCGGAGTCGTTACTGGTTTTGTTGTTGTTTTTACAAGCTCCCAATGACCTTCTGCGTCATGTTTTATTTTCTCTGTCCAAGCTTCCTTATCAACTACCCATACTTTCTCGTATTCAGCTTCGTGTTTTACAACTTCTGTCCAAGCTTCTTTATCAACTACCCATTTGTCCTCAGTTACTGCTGGGTGTTTAATAAAGTCTGTTACCGCTGGTACATCTACTACCCACTGGAACTCTTCGTGAGTTTCTGCTGGGTGTTCAACTTTTTCTACCCAGGCTTCTTTATCTACTACCCATTCTTCATGGGTTTCTGCTGGGTGTTTTACAACTTCGTCCCAAGCCTCTTTGTCTACTACCCATACCTGTTCATAAACTGCTGGTTTGTCGACTACCCAAACGTCATCAGTTACTGCTGGGTGTTTGATAATTTCGGTGTGACCTTCTTCTGGGTGGTTGATAGTTTCTGTCCAAGCTTCTTTGTCTACTACTTTTTTCTGTTCGGTTACTGCTTCATGATGTATAATATCCGTAAACTCACGATCTCCATGCTGAACACAACCGTTTTCCTTATTAGCTTTAAAATGCTGAATCCAAGCTTCGTTTGATGTAATTTCAAACCCACAATTATAACAAACATCCTTATAAATAGTTACCTCTTCATCCCAAGCTGGCTTAATTACAACTGTTTCATAATGGAACTCTTCAGGATGATTAATGGTTTCTGTCCAAGCTTCCTTATCAACTACATATTTTTCTTCTTCCCAAGCTGGCTTAACAACTACCTCTTCGTAATGTCCCTGCTCCTTCTCAAGAAGCTTACCATTTTCGTAGTGACCTTCTTCCTCATGATGAATTGTCTCTTCCCATGCTTCCTTGTCCACTACGGTTTCATAATGACCTTCTTCCGGATGCTGAATTTCCTCTGTCCAAGCTTCCTTATCTACTACAGTTACTCTTTCAGAGTGACCAATCTCAGCACTTACAGGTACTTCCTGAACATATTCAGGCTGGAGTACAACTGTTTCCATGTGACCTTCTTCTTCATGTTCGATTGTTTCTTCCCAAGCATCCTTAATCAGCTTGTCTTCCCAGTGACCTTCCTCCTCATGAACCTTGTCTTCTATCCAAGATTCTTTATCCGTCACCCAAACATATCCGTCTTTTTTCTCAACAGAAGTATCTGCATAAGCGGTTCCAACATTACACATTGTTAAAGACATACCTGCCAATAACGCCGTTACTAATTTCCTTTTCATTTGTTTTTTATTCTCCTATTTCTTTATCCAAACAAATCTATTAATTCGTCATTTTTCATTAAGTCTACTTGTTTGCCAATTTTTAACTCACTCCGAGTTGCTGTAGTTAGTATAACTCACTCCGACTTAAAACACAATATCTTTTTTCATTTTCATGTAAAATATTTTTCTAGATATTTTTTGAGGTGAATAGATATTGAATTATGCAGAGAGAATGAGAAATTTAAGACAAGATCATGACCTGTCCCAAAAACAGATCGCAGATATGTTAGGAGTGGCACAAACCACCTATTCACAATATGAACTAGAGAAAAGACCGATGCCAATCGATTACCTAATAGCTCTGTGTAAATTTTATAAAGTATCCGCAGACTATATGCTGGGGTTTACTAATAAAAAATAGAAAAATTATCTTCATATTAAGAGAGTTCAGACGTCTGAATTCTCTTTTTTTACTTTAAAGTTTTAATTCGTGAAATCAAGAAGTCATTCCCTTTCCAAAATCCTCTCCTATCTGTTTCAAATTTTTTAGCATCAGATTTTTGATTGCCGTTTATAGAATTGTATGTTACACTAACTTCACGGAAAGTCAGAACATATAAAAGGCGGTCTACCCTCCACTTCGGAGGGGCTAACCCTCCAAGCAAAAGAAGGGCGATGCCAATGATTACATACGAAGAGTTATTCTTGTTTTGTACATTCATTGTCTCTCTTGTCGGTCTTTGTTACGAGATCTTCAAGAATAGAAAATAGCCGCCCACTACTCGCAATAGTGAACGGCTGATGCTGTAAAGCTTAGGTTTGTCATTGTCGAGGGTAGACCATATGTTTCTGGCTTTCCCTTTTTCTATTCTCAATATAACATATCCATCTCTATAAAGCAAGAAATTAAAATCTACTTTTTGGTTTCTTATTTTTTGAGATTTTTTCTCATGAAATATTTTGAGGTTTTTTCTCACGAATAAATCTTTTTTTGTAACAGCACATCCTTTTAACTACGGTTCTCTAAAATTTCTAACAACGTATCGGCATCTTCTTGACTAACCTATGCTTTAAAATTCCTTTTCTCACATCCTTCCATAAAATCCAATCGCCCACCGTAGAAAAACTCGAACGCCTATTTCCTTTCTTTTCAATTCATTGCTTTAGCGTAAAAAATTGTTTCTTTTGTAGAAACAATAAAGTTTCAAAAGCTCTTAGACATGTTTTTTCTCCTGTATCTTTCATTTACCCATTGAATTAACTGAATTGCTCCAGGTGGAAGACTACAATTCGAGAAACTCCTAACAATTCCTCCAGAACTACATGAAGTTATCAAAGGTTATGTAGTCAAATCTGACAACACCCATACCACAACCAACAACTCCTTACAATTCCGGCACCATTACTATTCCGAAAACAAATTATTCTAATTTTAAAATATATTTTTATTTAATATCAGTTTTATTTGATATTATTTTCCTATTATTCTGATTTTTTCTATCATAGGAAATAACTTTTCTGCAAACAGTTGGCAATATTTGCCCCATGTTCTTTCTATGTCCAACTGTGATCTTCCATCTCCACAATCGGTGAACCCCCATCCCAAAACTAATATACCCATACTTCTAGCCGTAGTCCCTTTCTCTACGGCTGGGTCAGCACTACAAATCAGAAAATACATCTAGGAATTCTTTAAAAAACGTAATATCTCTGACACACAAAAAATAGGAGGTATTACACCATGAGTAAAACATTACAGAATATTCAAAATATTCAAGAGGCTTTGGCTAGCTTTATCAGGAACTATCTTGAGCAAAATAATTTAACTCAACAAGAGCTGGTAGATCAAATCAATGCCTTTTTTTCGAAGAAAGTCCTTTCACAGCCTCAGCTCAATAAGCTGATTGCGAAAAAGTCTATGCCCCGGTCATACACTTTTTTCTTGCTCTGTGATTTTTTCCAAATACATTCTTCGGAGATTTTCTCTATTACTGAATCTCCAGCAAAAATTTACCAGAAGAAGACGTGTTTGGAGACAAAAAATGAATTTATCTCCTCACTACAAATGCATCTAAAAGACACCATAGAAAAAAGGGCATCGGAATACAAACACAGCAAAGATTATCAAAGCAATACCTGGCTTGCCAAGAAAATGACCGAGGAATTTCAAAAACAAGATCCGGAATTCCCCTCTATCAACTCTAATACCCTACAGCGGTATCGAAACAAGGGAAGAGATTTACCTCTGGATTTTCTGTTTGCCTTGTGCCGTGTTTTAAAAATCGAGGCATCAGATTTAATCGATTAAAATACTTTATATATTTTCGGCACATGTCTCCCCTAATCACTGTATTAGAATTGAGTCATCATAAACAGAAAGGAGGTGATCTCATGGCAAAAGAAATGATTTCTGCCAAACTCAGTGAACTCCAGAAGGGGCTCTTCTCTGGCGTCACTGAGAAGATGGCTTATATTGATGGCAAACGAACTGATAAACCAGAAGCTGTTGTATGCACTCTGGTATGTCCCAAAGGACTGTTCGACTTAGTTTTGGAGTATCAACCAAAACTCATGGAGCAGATCACGGAAAAATTTCCATTCGGGGCAGTCATCGATCTGGAACGTGATTTTGACATCACAGACATTTCGTTCAGTGGGTACGGCGGAAAACTGACCGTCAAAGTTTTAGGAAATTTTAAGGAGGATTTGTTATGAAGTTCAGAGAATTTTTGAAACAGTGGTTTCGGGAGCTTTGTGAAAAATATGAACCGTTTTGGAACGGCAGAATCGTACCAGAAACTCTTAGGTTCGATTTTGAGGAAGCTATGGGATTGGCTTTTCAGCACCCTAGCGTCCTGCGAAGTTACGTCTCCGACTGCTGTTTTGTAATCGAGATCGAGCATTTCGGGATGAAGCCGGGGATGGGCAGTCAGTTAAAAGCGATCGTCCACAACAGCTTCATCGCCCTGCGGAAGTTTTATACCAAATACGGCGTCCGCATCACTCCCGATGAAGTCCACGTAGCGCCGGGAAAATATTCCACTCTCTTCTATGTGGCTCTCAATTCCTACGGACTGCGGAAAATTACCGAGCGCAATCGTGTTCAAAGACAGATATTGCGTTAATTCATCTCCCCCCTGCATGGCAGGGGGGCATCAAAGGAGGTAAAAATGAAAGAAAATAAAAGAGAAGATCATATAATCAGAAATACAAATTCCCCAGCAGAGGATAAGGCAGCGTATCAGAACGCCCTTTACCGTCTCCGGGAAACAGCGGAGAATCTCACAAATGATACCCTCCGTTTTATCGGAATCTTATTGGAGATCAAAACGTACGGATGGCACCGTATAGACGGGTACAAAACCATTGAAGAACTGGCAGAAAAGGAATTAGGATTTTCCCGTACCACAACATACCAGTATCTGAAGATCGGAACCCGGTTTATGGAAAAGAAAAACGATGGCTTTATGCTGAAACCAGCTTTTCAGAATTACGGTATCTCACAGCTCATGGAGTTATGCCCTTGCGAAGAAAAGGATATTCTGGAACGTTTTTCACCAGATATGACCATCCGTGAAATACGTGATCTGAAGAAAAGTCTGAAAAGTCCGAAAAATCCAAAAGCATCCGAAAAATCCGTCCCACTGGCAGAAGTCCGTCAGACGGTCTGCGAATTGGAGCTGAACGGATTGGAAGATTACCAAACACGGGAAGAAGATATTCTGGTAAACATTTATCAGGCAATTTCTAAACATTCAGACCATCGCCTTCGGATTTTGATAGATTATCCTGTCACCTAAAGGGAACCGCAACGAAACTGAACCGCCGGACGTCTGCCAAGACGAAGGCGGTCAGTGAGGGGCGGTGTATTTTACTTGATAGTTATTCCATATTATCAGAAAGGAAAATGTTATGAAGAAGAAAGAAATCAATGCATCCGATATCACAATCCAAAGGGATGCCAACATTAAAGTAACACGAATGGGGCTTATTACAGAAATCCAGTTCATGAGTTTCCGTAATACAGAACCAAAGATCAGAAAAGTGAGCGAAGAAGAATATATGGTCTTAGAGACTGGGGAAATCAAACCGTTTGAGAAAAAAGCTGAAACCCGGAACGAATCCATAGCTTCTCTGCGAAAAACCCTGAAATATATCCGGGAGCTTGTTACAACCAATGTTGTTGACCCACGTAAAGTCCGCTGGGTAACGCTTACCTACAAGGAAAATGTACGGGACACCAAAAAACTTTATGATGATTTTCGAAAGTTCCATCAGCGTTTCCGTTACTATCTTGCCAAAAATAACATTGAGCAACCGGAATATATCTCTGTTGCAGAACCACAGCTGAGGGGTGCATGGCATCTCCATATCTTGTACATATGGAAAAAACACACTGCACCGTTTATAGCTAATTCTGAATTATCCAAAATCTGGGGACATGGTTTTACCACAATAAAAGCACTTGATAAAGACAAGCCGGATGTTGCCTCTTATCTCTGTGCGTATCTTCAAGATCTGGAAATAGATGATGAACTATCCCAGCTTATACCAGATGACCTTCAAACCATGAAAGCAGTTCCGGATTCCAAAGGAAAAGAAAAACGTATCGCAAAAGGTATGCGAATGTATCTCTATCCGGCAAAAATGAATATCGTACGTCATTCCAAAAACATCAAATATCCGGAAAGTTTTGAAACCACCTATGAAAAGGCTCTGCATCTAGTCCATGGTCAAACCTTAAAATACGAAACAGCCTATCAGCTGTCCGATGAAACGGGATTTTCGTTCATTGTCAAAAAACAGGAATTTAAACAAAATCCTGTTTCCTACTGAAAACGTAAAACAAGACCAAAGAATCATAAGGAGGATATCATGTCTGAAAAGAGCAATAGAAAGCCAATCGAAAGCAACGAAACGATCGAATTTGACCCACAGGCAGGACTTCACCGGGTATATGACACTTTACCCTATACGTTCCACCGACTGCAACGTATCCTGCAACAGTATGATATGCGGATGGAAAACATCTGGCAGGGATATAAGGCGAACCGCCATTATAATTACCACGAACTCTACCGCATCATCCGTATATCAGACGGGAAAGTCATACATCGCAGAATCGATCTGGATAGCCTGAGACGTTTCTTCGCAAAGCTGGACATTCCACTGGAAGACGATCACAGTATGTCAGATACAGCCTTACGCCGTAATAAAGGCGCACAGGCGTTTCTGGATGCCGTATATAAAAATGGGAGGTGAGCCTTTTGCTGGAAAATTATGCCGATATTTTGTCCGTCAATGACTTGTGCAACATCCTCCATATAAGCAAAAAGACGGCTTATAACCTTATCCGGGAACACAAATTCCCCTATCGGAAGGTAGGGAGGATATACAAAATCCCAAAATGCGGATTTATCAACTATCTTTTAGAAAACAATATTGAAAATCAAAGGGCATCCTGTGTATAATAGTATTGAGAATGAGTTACTGTACAGGTGCCTTTGGAAAGGAAGGCATACAATGACAGGAACTTTAGTAACAAAAACTTTGCCATCCGGCAAATCTTATTATTATATCAGGTTAAGCTATAAAGACCCGATAACTTATACATGGAAAAGCAAAACCCTATCCACAAAGCTGGAGGTTAAAAACAACAAACGAAATGCCAACGCCATGATCAAAGAATATCTGGAAAAATACAGAGAGATTCTTCTGGAAGCAGTGGCAGAGACCAGTGAAGAATTTATGGATCGTTACTTTGAGGGCGATGAGTTTTCTGTAGCAGAGATTTCCGCAGCGCTGGCTATGTGCGTGGGAGACGGAAGTATTGTTCCTGTTTGTATGGGTTCTCCAGTGAATCTGCAGGGTGTAAAGATTCTTCTGGATGATATTTGCGGTTATTTCCCAAGCCCGAATCAGAGAGAGAGAGCAGGCATCTTAAAAAATACCAGTGAGATTTTTGAGGCGAATTATGATTTTACCAAATCAAAATCTGCGATGGTATTTAAGACTATCGTGGATCCATTTCTAGGAAAGTATTCTCTTCTGAAAGTATGCTCCGGTGTTATCAAAGCAGGAGATGTGCTTTATGATGTGGATCAGGATACAGAGATAAAATTAGGCAAACTATATGTGATGGAAGGCTCCCGCCCCGTGGAAGTTTCAGAACTTCACGCCGGTGATATCGGAGCGGCAGCAAAATTAAATGAGCTTCGGACCGGCGACAGCCTGGCAACGAAATCGGTGCCGGTGATGTATGGAAAACCGGATATTTCCACTCCGTATACCTGCAAACGATACAAAGCAGTGAATAAAGCAGATATGGATAAGATTTCTCAGGCATTGTCCAAAATGTGTCAGGAAGATTTGACAATGAAAGTTGTAAATGATTCTGCAAATCATCAGACACTGCTTTACGGTATGGGCGATCAGCATATTGATATCATTGTCAGCAAGCTGGAAGAACAGTATAAGGTACATGTGGAAATCTCCAAACCG
>OLQX01002430.1_pt1 | contig 12536 bp, 10 predicted proteins | sample 1672581 | NCBI WGS metagenome assembly OLQX01 (sample SAMEA3136701, study PRJEB25190) | human gut metagenome | reverse complement strand
ATACCGCAACCAACACCGCCACTTGCCCGACTGTCAGAAAGCAGATCGGCAAGACCACCTATATCGTCCGTGTCCATTTCAGCCAGACCGCAAAAGAGACGATGGAGGACAAAATCAAGCGTCTGCTCCGTGAAGAAGTCCGCAGAATGTGACTTCTTTTTGAATTTGATGAAAAAGTCCTTGACTTTTCGTCTCTGGAAAAACAGCGAAGTCGATCCTTATTTCCTGTGGAGCCAGATTAGCTCCTTTTGATATCCAGGAGCTTCGGGAAATCATGTCCTATGATGAGATGGAGTTGGATATGATCGGAGATCAGAAGACAGCAATGTTTGTCATTATCAGTGATACTGATGATACTTTCAACTTTGTGGTGGCAATCATGTACACACAGCTTTTTAATCTGCTCTGTGATAAAGCAGATGATGAGCATGGTGGAAGACTTCCGTACCATGTGCGATTACTGCTGGATGAGTTCAGTAATATTGGTCAGATCCCGAAATTTGATAAACTGATCGCAACGATTCGAAGCCGTGAGATCTCCGCCTCTATTATTTTACAGTCGCAGAGTCAGTTGAAAACCATTTATAAGGATGCTGCTGAAACCATCACAGGGAATTGTGATACCGTATTATTTCTTGGAGGAAAAGAAAGTTCCACGTTAAAGGAAATCTCGGAAACGCTGGGAAAAGAGACCATCGATCTTTACAATACCTCTGATACCAGAGGAACAAGTCAGTCCTATGGTTTGAATTATCAGAAGACAGGGAAAGAATTGATGAGCCGGGATGAACTGGCTGTAATGGATGGAAATAAATGTATCTTACAGCTTCGAGGCGTACGGCCATTTCTTAGTAACAAATATGATATCACAAAGCATAAGAGATATAAGGAATTGTCGGATGCGGATAAAAGGAATGCGTTTGATGTGGAAAAATATCTGGAGCATAAACTGGTCTTTTCTCAGAATACAGAGTTTGAGATGTATGAAGTAAATGTAACAGAAGAGGATGTGAAAGAAGTGATAGAGGAAGAAGTAAACTAAAAAGAGTATCTTTTGGGTTAGAAATGTGATATTCTTTTATAAAAACAAATTTGAATTGAACTAAATTTCAAGTTGTGAAGGTGAAATGGCAATGTACCCTAATTTTTGGTTAATAATGTTTTGTGCTTTTATAGTTTTGCTGGAAGATATATCAGTAAAAAAAAGGAAATAGATAAAACGGGAAATTTAAATGTTGGAGAAGGGAATATTAGCCTCAATATAGGAATGCAAGAGGTTCTTGCGTCTGTTTTTTTGATATGCAAGAGGCACTTTCTTGAAAAAAACTTGGTTGAATTATAGACTGGAAACACGGAGGTGAAATACATGGATTTTGGAGAACAAATTAAAAACATTCGTCAAAAAGAAAAATTGACACAAGAACAATTTGCTATGAAACTGAATGTGAGTAGACAAGCTGTTTCAAACTGGGAGAATAACAAAAATCTTCCAGATATAGGAATGCTTATTTTGATGTCTGATGTGTTTCAAATATCTCTGGATTATTTGATTAAAGGAGAAAACGAAATGAACAACATGACAGAAAAAGTAATCAAAGATGGAAGTGAAACCAGAAGAGCCAAGTATAATATGGTGTGCTCGATTATAGGCAGTTTCTTGATTTTAATCGGAATTATACTGCTTTTTGTGAAGGGACTGTCGGTAGAGTATATTGATGCACAAGGGGTGCTGCATGAGAATTTCTTTCTTGTCCCAATTGGATTTTTATGCGTGTTTAGTGGTTTGATTTCTTTTATTACAGTTGGTATAACTACAATTATCAGCAAATTTAAAAATAGGAACTCATAATTATAGTGCTATTTTCAAGGCAATTTTTTCTTGAATGTGGAAACTATTATTCACATGGATTGTCAAATTTCAGTTTGTCAAATTGAAGTGTAGTATTAAAAATTAAATAAAAAGCGTTAGAGCATGTAGATATCCGTCTATGTGCTCTTTTTTTGCGTTTTTTTAAGAAAAGCCCTGATGATCAGGCAGAAAGGAGAGGAAAGTGAAGATAAAAATAAGATCACCTTGCAAATAAAACAGGTAAAAAAAGAGGTCTGAATAATAGGGAAAGGAGAGAGGAAACGCTGACAGACCATAGAAACAGCGTTTATTCAGAAAAGAATATGGGATTTTTCGGAAGTGCAATTACAATCTTACAGACATTAGTCGTAGCGATTGGTGCAGGTCTTGGTGTCTGGGGAGTCATCAACCTGATGGAAGGTTACGGAAATGATAATCCGGGTGCTAAATCACAGGGAATTAAGCAGCTTATGAGTGGCGGTGGTGTGATCCTGATCGGTACACAGTTGATTCCGCTTTTGAGTGGATTATTTGGTTAAGAGAAAGGAGTAGAGATCCATGTTCAATCAAATTTTTGATGCGATTGAGGAATGGATGAGGGAACTTCTAACAGGTATGATCAGTTCTAACCTGGACCGTATGTTTACGGATGTCAATCAGAAGACAAGCGAGATTGCGGGCCAGGTTGGACAGACACCACAAGGATGGAATGGCAGTATCTTTAGTATGATCGAAGGACTGTCAAATTCAGTTATCATGCCGATTGCAGGTATCATCATAACATTTGTACTGTGTTATGAATTGATCTCCATGCTGACAGAGCGAAATAATATGCATGATATTGATACATGGATGTTCTTTAAGTATTTTGTAAAAATGTGGATCGCCGTTTATCTGGTAAGCAATACGTTTACCATCACGATGGCAGTCTTTGATGTAGGACAAAGCGTCGTAAACTCGGCGGCAGGGCTGGTTTCCGGAGATACATCCATTGATATCAGCTCTGCGATCACAGATTTATCTACTACATTGGAAAGCATGGAGATCGGGGAACTTGTGATATTGGCATTGGAAACTTTGATCGTAAGTTTCTGTATGAAGATCATGTCTGTACTCATTACGGTTATCTTGTATGTCCGTATGATAGAAATTTACCTTTATACCTCAGTTGCACCGATCCCATTCGCAACGATGAGCAACAGAGAGTGGGGACAGATCGGAACGAATTATTTCAGAGGACTCTTTGCCCTGGCATTCCAGGCATTTCTGATGATGGTATGTGTTGCTATTTATGCAGTATTAGTGGCAGGCATCCAGTTTTCAGATAATCTGAGTTCCTCATTATTTGGTGTGATGGCATATACGGTGATCTTATGTTTCAGTCTGTTCAAGACAGGATCACTTAGTAAGTCAATCTTTAATGCACATTAAAAAGAAAGGAAGTGAAACACATGGCGTATGTGAGTGTGCCGAAAGATTTAACGAAAGTAAAGAATAAAGTGGCATTTAATCTTACAAAAAGGCAATTGATCTGTATTGGCATTGGAGCAGCTATGGGAATTCCCTGTTATTTTCTCTTTAGAAATGCTCTTGGAATCAATAATGCTGCAGTCCTTATGGTACTTATGATGCTGCCGGCCTTTTTGTTTGCCATGTATGAGAAAGATGGAATGCATCTGGAAGACGTATTGATGCATGTGATCCGGGTAAAATTTATCCGGCCATCTGTCAGAAAATATGAAACTGAAAACTATTATGAATTGGATCCAGATGGAGAAGATCAGAAAACGATGAGAAAGGAAGAAAGGAAAGGGGGAAAAAGCGGTGGTAAGAAAAAGAAAAAAGACCGCAAATAAAAAGAAGAATGGAAAAAAAGATGTAAAGAAACTTACCGTTCAACAGACCATTGCCTACAAAGAAATGGGAAGGGATGGTATTTGCAGGGTGCAGGGAAATGTCTATTCCAAATGTATCCGGTTTTACGATATCAACTATCAGTTAGCGCAGAATGAAGATAAGAATGCGATCTTTGAAAACTGGTGTGATTTCCTGAATTATTTTGACAGCAGCATCCATTTTCAGCTTAGTTTTATCAATCATAAGAGCAGCATGAAGGAATTTGAGCAGGTGATCAAGATCAGCCCACAGAGAGATGCTTATGATGATATCCGTATGGAATATGCCAACATGCTGAAAAAACAGCTTGCAAGAGGAAACAATGGTTTGGTGAAAACGAAATACATCACCTTTTCCATTGAAGCGGAAAATATCCGGGAAGCAAAACCGAAGCTGGAGCGTATCGAATCCGATATCCTGAATAACTTTAAGATCCTTGGTGTGATGGCGTATCCTCTGAATGGGGAGGAACGATTGCGGCTCCTGTATGAAACCTTTAATCCGGATTCCACAGTAGATTTCCAGTTTGATTATGGCTCTATGATCAAAACTGGTTTAAACACAAAAGATTATGTAGCGCCTACCAGTTTTGTCTTTAAGGATGGGAAGATCTTCCAGATGGGAAATACGATGGGGGCGGTTTCTTATTTACAGATTCTTGCTCCGGAGCTGACAGACAAGATGCTGGCAGAGTTTTTGGATATTGATAAGGACTTGATCGTAAATCTGCATATTCAGTCTGTGGATCAGATAAAAGCGATCAAGCTGGTAAAAAGCAAAGTAACGGATATCAACAGAATGAAAATTGAAGAGCAGAAAAAAGCAGTAAGAGCAGGGTACGATATGGATATCATTCCGTCGGATCTGAATACCTATGGAGGGGAAGCAAAACGGCTTTTGGAAGATCTGCAGTCACGAAATGAGCGTATGTTCCTTGTAACAGCGCTCTTTTTAAATACCGCAAAAAGCAAGCAGGAATTGGATAATGCAATCTTTCAGACAGCCGGTATCGCACAGAAATATAATTGTATGTTAAAGCGTCTGGACTATCAGCAGGAAGAAGGCTTGATGAGCAGCCTTCCCCTTGGAGTTAGCCATATTCCGATAAAAAGAGCGCTGACAACGACCAGCACAGCGATTTTTGTACCATTTACCACACAGGAATTATTTATGGGTGGCGATTCTTTGTATTATGGACTGAACGCTACCAGCAATAACCTGATCATGGTAGATAGAAAGAAGTCGAAAAACCCTAATGGCCTGATCCTCGGTACGCCCGGATCAGGAAAATCCTTTGCAGCAAAAAGGGAAATGACAAATGTATTTTTTACGACCAATGATGACATTATCATTGGAGATCCGGAAGGTGAGTATTATCCATTGGTTCATGCTTTGGGAGGACAGGTCATCCATATTTCTCCAAACAGTAAGGATTACATCAATCCGATGGATATCAACATGAATTATTCTGAGGATGATAATCCGCTGGGAGTAAAATCTGACTTTATTTTATCCCTTTGTGAATTGATCATGGGAAGCCGGGATGGAATTGAAGCGGAAGAAAAGTCTGTCATTGACCGATGCCTTCCGCTTGTATATCAGAACTATTTTTCTGATCCGAAACCGGAAAATATGCCAATCCTTGGAGATCTGTATGATTGTCTCCGCAAACAGAAAGAACCTCAGGCACAGAGGATTGCCACAGCTTTGGAAATCTACGTCAACGGATCTTTGAAAGTGTTTAATCACCAGACCAACGTAGAACTGAATAACAGGATTGTCTGTTTTGATATCAAGGAGCTCGGCAAGCAGTTGAAAAAGCTTGGAATGCTCATCATACAGGATCAGGTGTGGAACCGGGTGACTGTCAACCGTGGCGTAAAATCTACCTGGTACTATATCGATGAATTCCATCTCCTTCTGAAAGAAGAGCAGACGGCATCTTATTCGGTAGAGATCTTCAAGAGGTTTAGGAAGTGGGGCGGAATCCCGACTGGAATCACGCAGAATATAAAGGATCTCCTATCCAGCCGGGAGATTGAAAATATTTTTGAAAACAGTGACTTTATTTTGATGTTAAATCAGGCTGCAGGTGACCGGCAGATTCTGGCAAAACAATTAAATATCTCACCGTATCAGTTGTCTTATGTTACGAATTCCGGGGAAGGAGAAGGACTTCTCTTTTATGGGACAACGATCATTCCGTTTAAGGATAAGTTTGATAAGTCCCTGAAGTTATATTCTCTGATGACAACAAAGCCGGAAGAAGTGGAACAAAGAGAAAAGGAAGGAGGCGGAAGTCTTGGCAGGGAAAGAACTGAAAGGAAGAGAGAAAGTTGTAAGTAAAATGACAAGAGACGGTCTAACGGAAGAAAATCTGGCAGATGGTTCCGTAAAAGATATCAGCCATAAAAGCCGGGGCAGACCGCCGGAAATGAAACAGGACTTTGTTTTTGACCGGGAAAAGAAGAAAGTCAAGCTGCCGGATGGACAAGGTGGGGAACGGAATCTGCAAAAAAAGCAGATCCGAAAATCCTCTTTGCGAAAAGAAGCAGTAGCCGAGGAGCCTATTTTAGAAGAATCTGTGTTAGATGGAGAAGGAACTGGAGAGAAAAACGTTTCTGGAGAATCCCTCAAATACAAGAAAAAGTTTCGGGAACATGCGCAGATACCGGAAGATGACTCCTTGACCGGACAGAAGAAAAAGATCCGGAAAAAGCAGATCCAGAAACAGATGAGAAAAGAGCAGACAAAATCCGGAAGGTTATCCTTTGATGACGAGGAAAGTCAGATGGTAAAAGGCCCGGGGATGAAACTGGGCAGAACCATTGGAAGGTATGCGGTAAGAGATGCAATTTCAAAAGGGGGATCGGATCCAGAAGAAGAGGAACAGGATGTTGCAACGGAAACGGTTCAGTTTGCAGAAAGAGGGACCGAAACAGCGGTAAGAGGTCTGCGCTATGCACAGCTTCGAAACCAGCGTGCAGATGTAAAGGCAAGCAATGAAGTGACGGTAACGAATACGACAACGAAGAAGATCTTGTATGTTACCTTAGGGAATACAGGATTTGATGCAGTCGCAAGAGCCAATCTGAATGAGGAACAGATGATCCTATACAATGCTTTAAATACCACCTATGGAAACAGAAATTACTTGTGGGATACAGGAAATATCTCTACAGGCTCCGGTTCAGACGGAATGAGTTATGAAATACCTCCGGAAGCATTACAGGATGAAGAATTTGCCCGGATGATCCGGGAAGCTGAGAAATATCTGGGAGTCCCGTATGTATGGGGAGGATATTCGCCTTCTGGATTTGACTGTTCCGGATTTGTATCCTATGTGATCAATCATTGTGGAAACGGATGGAATCTGGGAAGACAGACCGCAGAGGGATTGCGAAACAGTTGTACGTTTGTTTCTCCGGGCGATGCAAAGCCGGGAGATCTGATCTTTTTCCAGGGAACGTACAATACGCCAGGAGCAAGCCATGTGGGTATCTATGTGGGAAATAACATGATGATCCATTGTGGAGATCCGATCCATTATTCCAATATCGGTACTGCATACTGGCAGCAACATTTTATGTGTTTTGGCAGATTGCCATAAGAAAAGGAGAGTGAAAGATTTGAATAAAAAAATCAAGAAATATATGGAAGAGATCCATAAGACAGAACAGAAGATCGCTGATCTTCAACAGTATCTCAAAGGACTTCATGCTGCTTTAAAACAGGAAGAAGATAATGAGATGATCAAAAGCATCCGTGGAATGAAATTAGACAGTCATGCCCTGCATGATCTTCTGAATGGAATCCAGGAAGGAACCGTAAAATTTCAGGTTAGCCAGGAGTCTGAGAAAGAAGGAAGAGGCTCCTTTGTATTTACAGAAAAGAAAGAGGAGGGACATCCGTATGGTGAAATGGAAAAAACTGAATAAGAAAGTGGCAGGAGTATTGTTAGGCGTTATGGTGCTTTTTTCCGCATCCACAACAGCCTTTGCATATGTGGATCCGTCGGCAGAGACGGCAAATACAGAAGCGGCACAGACGGAGACGGTACAGAATGAAGAAACAGAAAAGCCGGCAGATGAGGGGGTTCTGCCGGAAAATAATACAACGGAGAAGAAAGAAGATGCTTTTACAGAACCGGGAAATGGGGAAGTCCAGGATGATATCCAGAATGGATCCAGTAAAGAATTCCTTACGATCACAACAAAGAATAACAATACCTTTTATCTTGTGATTGACCGCAGTTCTACCTCCCAGAATGTATATTTGTTATCCCAGGTAGATGAAAATGATCTGAAGGAATTTGTGGATCAGGAAAAAGAGACGGCAACTGTCACACCCACTCCGCAGGTAGTCATCGATGAAAATAAAACCGAAGAAACCGATAAAAAAGAAGAGATAGCAAAGCCAGAAAAAGAGAAGATGCCACAAGCGAATATGGGAGCAATGGCAGCAATCTTTATTCTTGCGTTAGGTGGAGTTGCAGCTTATTACTACTTCAAGATCTATAAGCCAAAGAAAGAGGAAGAAGAGGATTTTGAAGAGGAAGGACTGGAAACAAGTGACGGATTGGAGATCATCAATGAGGATGAATTTGAAGACCGGGAAGAAGAAAATGAATAAAAAACAAAAAAAATGAGTGGAACGCCCTGTATTTTTGGGGCGTTTCCTTTCGTTATATGAAGGAGGTAATAAGTTATGTATTTAGTAATTGCAGAAAAACCAAGCGTGTCCAAAGCGATTGCGGAAGTGATCGGGGCATCAAAAAAAGAAGAAGGGTATCTGGAGGGAAAGGGCTGCATTGTCAGTTGGTGTTTTGGCCATCTTGCAGAATATGTTCCACCGGATTCTTATGATGAAAGGTTCACCAGATGGCTGTATGAGGATCTTCCGTTCATCCCAGAAGAATGGAAACTGGCAGTATCCAAAGATAAGAAAGAACAGTTCTATATTTTGAAAAAGCTGCTGAACCGCCCGGATATTGAGTTTGTGGTAAATGCCTGTGATGCCGGACGGGAAGGAGAACTGATCTTTAAGCATGTATATGATCTGTCGGGAAGTAAAAAGCCGGTCAAGAGATTATGGATCAGTTCGCTGGAAAGTTCTTCGATCTTAGAAGGGATGGAACATCTGAAAGCCGGAGAAACCTATCATAATCTGGCAGAAGCGGCGGTTTGCCGGGCACAGGCAGACTGGCTTGTCGGTATGAATGCGACAAGAGCTTACACAACAAAATATTTTAAAAAGCTGGCAGTTGGCCGCGTGCAGACACCGACTCTTGCCATGCTTGTCGAAAGACAGAAGCAGATTTCAGGTTTCAAAAAAGAAAAATATTTTAATGTGGTTTTGGATTGTGATGGACTGATCGCAGAGAAGAAGAAAATCTTCGATGTGGAAGAAGCAGAAAGAGTGTGGAAAACCTGTCAGGGCAGTGATGCGATTGTGGAAAAGGTGGAGTCAAAGGAAAAGACGGTAAAACCGCCGAAACTGTATGACCTGACAACCCTACAGAGAGAGGCGAACCGTATCTATGGAATGACTGCTCAGCAGACATTAAATGCGGCGCAAAGCCTGTATGAGCAGAAGCTGATCACTTATCCGCGTACAGACAGCCAGTATTTGACAAGCGATATGGAAGAAACAGCGAAACAAGTGATCCGTAAGATCCATGAGAAATATCAATTGCTGGGACCGTTTGACCAGCCCAAAACACCGGAGGTAAAGAAGGTGCTGAATGACAAGAAAGTATCGGATCATCATGCGATCATTCCTACGGTAGAACTTGCAGAATTTGACTTCTCTAAGCTAAGAGAATGGGAACAAAAGATTTTATTCCTGATCGCAGTACATACCGTAGAAGCAATGGAAGAAGATCATGTATTCATGGAGACAGAGGTGGAAGTACGATGTCAGGATGAGATTTTTAAAGCAAAAGGAAAAGTGGTCAAACAGATCGGTTGGAAACTGTATGAGGAATGCTTTAAGAATGATGATGGACTTGCCATAGAAAACCCGGCAGATGCAGGGAAGGACCACATTCCAAAAGTAGAAGTAGATCATAAGTTTTACAACGTGTCCGCAGCGAAGACGGAACATTTTACAGCACCACCGAAACCGTATAGTGAAGATACTCTCCTTGCGGCAATGGAAACTGCTGGAAATAAGGAATTTGATGAAGACACAGAAAAGAAAGGATTAGGAACTCCGGCAACAAGGGCAGGGATCATAGAAAAACTGATCGCTTCCCAGTATGCGGTACGAAAAGGCAAACAGATCCTTCCAACAGAGGACGGAATAATATTGATTGATATCTTACCGGATTTCTTGAAATCTGCCACCATGACAGCCGAATGGGAAAACCAACTGTTAGAGATGGAGCAGGGAAAGATGAATCCGGGGCAGTTTATGACAGGTATCGAAAAACTGATTTCCATGATGTTAAATCATTGTGACTCCATTCCGGAAGAAGAGACACGAAGATTCCAGAAAAAAGAGAGCTTGGGAACCTGTCCGGTCTGTGGCGGCCTGGTCTATGAAGGAAAGAAAAATTTCTATTGCGGTAATCGTGAATGTAATTTTTGTCTCTGGAAAGAAAACAAGTATTTACAGAGTATGGAAAAGGATATGGATGCCAGGATGGCTGCTGAGCTTTTGAAGAATGGAAGTGTTCATGTGAAGGATCTGTATTCCAAAAAGAAAGATCTGTATTTTGAAGCAGATCTGCATATGGAAGCCGATGAAAACGGGAGAGTGACATTTTCATTATCTTTCCCGAAAAAGAAAACAACGAAGAAAAATAAGAGAAAATAGAAGGAATAGAATATGGAATTTAATCAATTTGTTGACGAAGTAAAGGGAGGAATTAAACAGTTTCTTCCGATTGAATATGAAGATGCACAGGTAAGAATCGAAGAAATCAAGAAATTAAATGAGAATTATCTCGGAATCACGGTCTTAAAAGAAAATCAGGTAATCGCGCCGACCTTTAACCTGAATCAGTTATACGAAATGTTCCAGTCAGATCCACAGAATTCTATGGAAAACATTTTGAGAAATATTACGGAGCTGGTGCTTGATGCACCGGAACAGTTTGATCCGAAGAGCATCACAGAATATGAGACTGCAAAGGATAAGCTGTTCATCCGCGTATCTTCAGCAGAAAAAAATGAAGAAATGCTGCAGAACGTACCTCACCAGATGAGAGAAGATCTGGCAATTACCTATCATCTTGCAATCAGCATTGATGATATTGGGGTGGGTTCTACGATGATCACGAATGATATTTTAAAACGTTATGGGATCAGTGAGGAACAGCTTCATGCAGATGCCATGGAAAACAGTCCTAATGTCAGACCGGTTCAGGTGATGATTATGGGAAGTATGATTGAGCAGCTTATGGGAATGGGTTCTGAAACAATCATGAGGGACGAACCTGTTCAGAACATTACAGATATTATTTCAAAGGGAATGGGAATGGAAAGGGAGACTCCGATGTTCATTATCACGAATCCGCAGACAGTGGATGGAGCAGGTGTGATTTTTTATCCGGAAGTAATGGAGCAGATTGGGGAAGGTTTTCAGGGAGACTTCTTTATTCTGCCCTCTTCCACCCATGAAACATTAGTCATTCCGGATAATGGAACATTTGATTACCGGGTTCTGGAGGATATGGTCCAGACGATCAATGAAAATGAAGTCGCTCCGGAAGAACGACTTTCCGATCACGTCTATCATTATGATGTGAAAGACCGGGTATTTGAAAGGGCAGATAAATTTGAAGAGCGTCAGAAAGAGAAAACAGCTCAGCTTGGTAAAAATGAGCATACGGGAAAAGAGCAGAGTATGAAGCAGCCGAAAGCTAAGAAACATGAGATGGAATTATAGAAGTGTAGAGTCCGTATAACGATAAGATGGGAATCCCTCATACACACGGCTGTATGGGGGATTTTTTAAAAGAGAAAGAGAGGAAATGAATGAGCGAAGAATTGACAAAAACCAAATTACTTCCCATACAGGGAAAAGATATGGACAGTATCATGCAAAACCTGGAAACAGGAGTCGCAGAACTATTTACCAGTGAACGGTATCAGGAATATTTGAAGACAATGTCAAAATTCCATAATTATTCTTTTAATAATACGCTGTTGATCGCCATGCAAAGACCGGATGCCACCTTAGTAACGGGATATCGGAACTGGCAGTCTATGGGCAGACAGGTAAAAAAAGGGGAGAAGGGAATCACCATTATCGCACCGGCGCCAATCAAAAGAAAAAAGGAGCAGGCAGTATTGGATCATGATCAGAAACCAGTCATCGGTCCGGATGGAAAACCAAAGACGGAAGAGGTAGAGGTCACACTTCCGTGTTTCAAGGCGATTACAGTATTTGATATTGAACAGACCACAGGAGAGCCGATTCAGACACTTGCTCCGGAAATCCTGACAGCGGCAGTAGAAGATTTTGACTTATTCCTGCAAGCAATCCGGGAAATCTCACCAGTGCCGATACGATTCGATGCGATCGAAGGATCTGCAAACGGTTATTATCACAACCTGGATAAAGAGATCGTGATCAAAAAAGAAATGAGCCAGAGCCAGACCTTAAAAACAGCGATCCATGAAACCGCACATGCAAGGTTACATGATAAAGGCACTTTTTCTTGTGAGAACGTTATGAATAATTGCATTTCCACTAGTATCTTCAGTTCGATCAAGCATAACGAAATCACCCACTGCAGGGAAATCAGAAACAGTTTTTACTTCAAAAAGAAACTACCAGAAAC
>OLQX01002429.1_pt1 | contig 12536 bp, 10 predicted proteins | sample 1672581 | NCBI WGS metagenome assembly OLQX01 (sample SAMEA3136701, study PRJEB25190) | human gut metagenome | reverse complement strand
TGCATGCTGCCGGTGTGGTTATCAGTCAGAAAGATGTTTCTGAATATGTACCGCTTTCCAGAGCGTCGGATGGTTCCATTGTCACACAGTTTACCATGACAACACTGGAAGAATTGGGACTTTTAAAAATGGACTTCCTGGGACTTCGTACTCTGACTGTGATCCAGAATGCAGTAAAGCTGATCCAGAAGGATGCAGGAGTGACTCTGGACATGCAGAAGATTAATTATGATGATAAAAAGGTTTTGGATTCCCTTGGCACCGGTCGTTCTGATGGTGTATTTCAGCTTGAAAGTGCGGGAATGAAAAACTTCATGAAGGAACTGAAGCCTCAGAGTCTGGAAGATGTGATCGCAGGAATTTCTCTTTACCGTCCGGGCCCCATGGACTTCATCCCTCAGTATATCCGGGGCAAAAACCGTCCGGATACCATCCGTTACGACTGCCCTCAGCTGGAGCCAATCCTGAAGCCTACTTATGGGTGTATTGTCTATCAGGAACAGGTTATGCAGATCGTTCGTAACCTGGCAGGTTATACTCTGGGCCGAAGTGATCTGGTGCGCCGTGCAATGTCCAAAAAGAAGGCCTCTGTCATGGAAAAGGAGCGCCAGAACTTTGTTTACGGAAATGAAGCAGAGGGAGTTCCAGGCTGTATTGCAAATGGAATTGATGAGGCAACGGCAAATAAAATCTATGATGAAATGATTGATTTCGCCAAATATGCTTTTAATAAGTCCCATGCAGCAGCCTATGCAGTTGTTTCCTATCAGACTGCATATCTGAAATATTACTATCCTGTGGAATTTATGGCCGCATTAATGACATCGGTTATTGATTTTCCAAATAAGGTTGCAGAATATATTCTGGTCTGCAGACAGATGGGGATTAAGATCCTGCCGCCGGATGTGAACTGTGGAATGTATGGATTCTCTGTAGATAACGGTGCAATCCGATATGGCCTGTCCGCTATAAAGAGTGTGGGACGTCCGGTTATTGAAAGCCTGGTAAGAGAGAGGGAAGAGAACGGACAATATCGTTCCCTGAAGGATTTTATGGAACGAAACTCTCCGCAGATGAATAAGCGAGCAGTAGAAAACTTTATCAAAGCAGGTGCGCTGGATTGCCTGGATGGTAACCGCCGCCAGAAAATGCTGGTTTATCAGAAGATTTCCGACAACATCAGTCAGGAGAAGAAGAATTCACTGGCCGGACAGATGAGTCTTTTTGATCTGGTAAGCGAGGAGGACAAGAAAGAATTTGAAATCCGTATGCCCGATGTGGAGGAATTTGGAAAAGAGGAACTTCTGGGATATGAGAAGGAAGTTCTGGGAATCTACCTCAGTGGTCATCCTCTGGAAAATTACCGGGAAATGATGGAGAAAACCATTTCTGCGAAAACCTCGGATTTTCAGCAGGATGAAGAAACAAATCTTCCGAAAGTCATGGATGGTCAGAAAGTAATTATCGGTGGAATGATTACGGATAAAACCATCAAATATACAAAGAATAATAAGGTTATGGCATTCCTTACAGTAGAGGATCTGGTAGGAACAGTGGAGGTAGTTGTGTTCCCCAGAGATTATGAGAAAAGTCAGCAGTTCCTGAATGAAGAAGGCAGAGTATTTATTCAGGGCAGAGTATCTGCAGAGGACGATCGCGCCAGCAAACTGATCCTTGAAAAAATCCGTCCCTTTGACAATATGCCAAGGGAAATCTGGATACAGTTTGACAATAAAGAAAGCTACACACAGCAATCTCAGGAATTGCTTGCAGACCTCAGACGTTCACCGGGTGACAGTGCTGTTGTGATCTACCTGAAAGACGTAAAGGCCATAAAGAAGCTTCCGGTTGGATATCATGCACAAATTCAGGACTCATGGCTGAACTATATGTACGAAAAATATGGTAAAACCAATGTTAAAGTTGTAGAAAGAGGATTGAAAAACTTATAGAAATGCGCTAAACTATACCCGGATATGTGTATAGTAAAAATGAGATAGATTCAGAAGATGGAGGAAGAAAAGATGGCAGAAAACAAGATAAAAACCATTGGTGTCCTTACCAGCGGTGGTGACGCACCTGGAATGAATGCTGCAATTCGTGCAGTTGTCAGAAGAGGTTTAAGCAATGGATTAAATGTAAAAGGTATTCTGAAAGGATACAATGGTCTGTTAAACGAAGAGATTATTGACATGAGCGCAAAAGATGTATCTGATACAATCGAGCGTGGAGGTACAATCCTTTATACAGCACGTTGTGCAGAATTCCGTACAGAAGAAGGCCAGAAACGTGGAGCAGAGATCTGCAGAAAACATGGAATTGACGGACTTGTTGTCATCGGTGGTGACGGATCCTTCGCAGGTGCTCAGAAGCTTGCGAATCTCGGAATCAATACAATCGGTCTTCCCGGAACAATCGACCTTGACATTGCATGTACAGAATATACCATCGGATTTGATACAGCTGTAAACACAGCAATGGAAGCAATTGATAAAGTACGTGATACTTCCACTTCTCATGAGAGATGCAGTATCATCGAGGTTATGGGACGTGGTGCAGGATATATTGCTCTGTGGTGCGGTATTGCCAACGGTGCTGAGGACGTTCTGGTTCCTGAAAAATATGACTATGATGAGCAGAAGCTGATCAATAACATTATCGAGAGTCGTAAGAAAGGCAAAAAGCATCACATCATCATCAATGCAGAAGGTATCGGTCATTCTGAAGCAATGGCAAAACGTATCGAAGCTGCCACAGGTATCGAAACACGTGCTACAATCCTTGGACACATGCAGCGTGGTGGAAGCCCGACATGTAAAGACCGTGTATATGCATCTATGATGGGTGCTCTGGCTGTAGACCTTCTTATTGCAGGCAAGACATGCCGCGTTGTCGGATATCGTCACGGTGAATTCGTAGACTTCGATATCAATGAAGCACTTGCTATGCAGAAAGGTATCTCTGACTATCAGTGGGAAGTATGCCAGTCACTTTCTCATAACTATGATAAAAACAACAAATAACAAATGAATAAAAAGATGCAGTTATATAACAGACTGCATAAATTAAATACTGCTCAGATAATTACCCTCGGTTTTGCGGGGGTGATTATCTTAGGGGGATTACTTCTGTGGCTGCCGTTTTGTACGGCACCCGGATACCACACATCTTTTACAGATGCCATGTTTACCGCAACCACAAGTATATGTGTAACAGGGCTTGTGACAGTTGTTACGGCAACTCACTGGACTCTGGCAGGCAAGATTATTATTCTTGTCCTGATCCAGATCGGAGGTGTGGGACTGATTTCCCTGGGCAGTATTATTTTTATAAGTCTGAGAAAGAAAATATCGCTGAGGAACCGGCGTGTTATCCAGGAGTCCTATAATATGGACAGAATGGGTGGGATGGTCAGGCTGGTGAAGAAAGTTCTGATCTGTGTGTTTGGAGCAGAAGGAATCGGTGCAGTGTGTTATGCAGTTCGATTTATTCCACAGTTCGGTCTGGCAAAAGGTCTGGGATACTCTGTTTTTACGGCAGTATCTGCATTCTGTAATGCTGGTATTGATCTGCTGGGAGAGGACAGCCTGGCTCAGTATGTTGCTGATCCGATCGTAAACTTTACAAGTGTAGGACTGATCATTATGTCAGGTCTTGGGTTTGTGGTCTGGTGGGATATCTGGGATAAGATCAAACGAGTCATCAGAGGGAAACTTCCTGTGGGACGTGTGTTTAAAAATCTTCGTCTTCACAGTAAGATCGTGTTGATGATGACGCTGATACTTGTTGTGGGCGGTACAGTACTGATCTTTCTGTTTGATCATGGAAATCCGGAAAGTATTGGGACATATTCGCCGGGAACGAAGTGGATGGCATCTTTGTTCCAGTCAGTTACCACAAGAACAGCCGGATTTTTCACTGTAAGCCAGGAGAGATTTTCCAATGCAACTTATATGCTGTGCCTGATATTGATGTTGATCGGCGGTTCCCCTATGGGAACAGCAGGTGGAATTAAGACAACAACAGTTGCGGTCCTTCTGCTGAGTCTGAAATCCAATCTTCAGGGAAAACGGGATGTGGAAGTACACCACAGGAGAATCAGAGACAGCTATATCCGTTCTGCCATCGTAGTGACAGGTATGGTACTTACAGTACTTATTCTCATGAGTATGCTGTTGTGTGCAGCCATGCCGGAAGCACCTATAGAAGATGTTGTTTATGAAATTACATCTGCGGTTGCAACGGTAGGACTTAGCAGAGGGCTGACACCCTGCCTGAATACAGCAGGCAAATGGATCGTGATCCTGACTATGTATCTGGGAAGAATCGGTCCGCTGACTCTGGGAACTGCAGTGACTGTACGTGTACAGAAAATGCCGGCAGATTCACATCTGGCAGAAGAAGATATTATGATTGGATAGTAACGGTTCGGCAGTCAGGCGGATATTCGCAGAGGATAACGAATACATGTTCAGAAAGAGAAATGAGGAAGAAAATGAAGAACAAATCTTATGCAGTGATCGGTCTTGGGCAGTTCGGGATGACGGTAGCCCTTACTCTGGCAGAGGCGAACTGTGATGTACTTGCCATTGACGATAAAGATGATAATGTGCAGGATATCGCAGAGAAAGTTTCCTATGCTGTCAAGGCAGATGTGCGTGATCCGGGAATTCTGGAATCGCTTGGAGTTCAGAACGTAGATGTTGCGGTCATCGCAGTAGCCGAGAATATGGAGGCCAGTATTACAGCAACCATGCAGGTGAAAGAACTTGGAGTTCCTTTTGTCATGGCGAAGGCAATGAATTCTCTTCATGGCAGGATACTGGAGAAAATAGGGGCAGATAAGGTGATTTATCCTGAACATTCCATGGGTATCAGAGTTGCAAGAAATCTTCTCTCCAGTGGATTTGTCGATATGTTTGAGCTTTCTTCTGATTTCAGTATGGCAGAATTTAAGATCCCGCGGGAATGGATAGGAAAAACACTTCGGGAGCTGAAGGTCAGGGAAAAGTATAACATCAATCTGATCGGTCTGAAGCATGGCGATAAGATGAATATGAATGTGGCGCCGGATGAAGTGTTTCCGGCAGACTGCACAGTTGTTGCAGCAGGAGCAAACAGTGACCTGAATAAGGTTTCGGAAAATTGAGGATAAGATATGATCACCAGTGTAAATAACGGACAGGTAAAAAATATCATACAGCTGAACCAGAAAACAAAAGCCCGCAGAGAACAAGGGCTTTTTGTTGCAGAAGGAAGAAAAATGTTCGGCGAAGCACCTAGGGATTGGATTTCGAAGGTGTATGTATCAGAAGCTCTCAGCGGTGATGCAGAACTGATGGCTCAGGTGGAGAAACTTCCATATGAAATAGTAACAGATTCTGTTTTTCGACAGATGAGCGATACGCAGACGCCGCAGGGAATTATGACAGTGCTTAAGAAACCTTCCTATATAATGGAAGATATTCTCGGCGGGAAAAATCCGCTGGTTATGATTCTGGAAGATCTGCAGGATCCGGGAAATGCGGGAACTATTCTCCGTACAGGAGAGGGTGCCGGAGTAAGCGGAGTTCTTCTGACAAAGACCTGCGTGGATATCACAAACCCGAAGGTTATACGATCAACCATGGGTTCTGTCTACAGAATGCCTTTCCTATATGTGGAAAGTGTGGTATCATTAGCACAGGAACTGAAAGACAGAAATATCCGCACATTTGCGGCGCATCTGCATGGTAAGAACTCTTATGATCAGGAATCCTACACAGGAGGAACTGCTTTCCTGATCGGCAATGAGGGAAAAGGACTGACAGATGAAGCGGCAGACAGTGCTGATTGTCTGATACGGATTCCTATGTGTGGAAAAGTAGAATCTCTGAATGCTGCCATGGCATCCGGAATTCTCATGTATGAAGCTGCTCGTCAGAGACGATAGCAGACGAAAGGAGGAGTTTCATGCAGCCTTTGATCTGGCTTGGGATTCTTGCGTTATTGCTTGTTGTAGAGGCAATTACGGCAGGACTGACCACCATCTGGTTTGCCGGCGGCGCACTGGTCGCTGCTATTGCATGTTATGCAGGAGCGAACCTCACTGTACAGATATTGCTGTTTCTGTGTGTTTCATTGGTACTTCTCATCTTTACCAGACCACTGGCAATGAAGTACTTCAACAAAGAAACCATACAGACCAATGCAAACAGTCTGATTGGAAAGAAAGCAGTTGTGATTCAGGAGATTGACAATCTGGCGCAGACAGGCCAGGTTCGTATCAATGACATTGAATGGACTGCACGTTCTGCTGATGACGAAAAAATCGGCGAAGGCACCGTTGTAACGATCGAAGAGATCCGAGGTGTGAAACTTATCGTAAAACAGAATAAGGAGGATTAGTTATGGGCGTGGTTTTTCTGATAGTTATTATCGTTATTGCGGTATGGGTCCTTGCATCCTGCGTCCGCATTGTACCACAGGCATATGCAGTAATCCTGGAACGTCTGGGAGCTTATCAGGCAACCTGGAGTACAGGAATTCACTTCAAGGTTCCGTTTATTGAACGAGTAGCCAGAAAGGTAAATCTGAAGGAACAGGTAGTGGATTTTCCACCGCAGCCGGTTATCACAAAGGATAACGTAACCATGCAGATCGATACTGTCGTATTCTTTCAGATTACAGATCCGAAGCTTTATACTTACGGTGTGGAGAATCCGATCATGGCAATCGAGAATCTGTCCGCAACAACCTTAAGAAATATTATCGGTGACATGGAACTGGATGAGACACTTACATCACGTGAGACGATCAATACCAAGATGAGAGCTTCTCTTGATGAAGCTACTGATCCATGGGGAATCAAGGTCAATCGTGTGGAACTGAAGAACATTATTCCTCCGGCAGCTATTCAGGATGCAATGGAGAAACAGATGAAAGCTGAGCGTGAACGTCGTGAAGCAATCCTGATCGCAGAAGGTCAGAAGAAATCTACGATCCTTGTTGCAGAAGGTAAGAAACAATCCGCAATTCTGGATGCAGAAGCTGAGAAACAGGCAGCAATCCTCCGCGCAGAGGCTCAGAAAGAGCGTATGATCAAGGAGGCAGAAGGACAGGCTGAGGCAGTTCTGAAAGTTCAGAATGCCAATGCAGAGGGTATCCGCATGATCAGAGAGGCAGGAGCAGATGAGGCAGTTCTGACACTGAAGAGTCTGGAAGCATTTGCCAGGGCAGCAGACGGTAAGGCAACCAAGATCATTATTCCGTCGGATATTCAGGGAATCGCAGGTCTGGCAAGTTCGCTGAAAGAGATCGTCACTGATCCGAAAGCGGAGACAGACAAATAACAAAAGAGAATAAATGACATCGGGGAGAGAATTATTATGAACTTAAAAGGAAGAAACTTTCTGACACTGAAAGACTTTACACCGGAGGAGATCACATATCTTATTGATTTATCCGCAGAACTTAAAGCAAAGAAGAAAGCCGGCGAGCTTCACGAATATTACAGAGGCAAAAATATTGCACTTATTTTTGAAAAAACAAGTACAAGAACCCGCTGCTCTTTTGAGGTAGCTGCCCATGATCTTGGAATGGGAAGCACATACCTGGATCCGACAGGTTCTCAGATCGGTAAGAAAGAAAGCATTGCAGATACAGCAAGAGTTCTGGGAAGAATGTATGATGGTATCGAATATCGTGGATTTGGTCAGGAAGTCGTAGAAGAGCTTGCAAAACATGCAGGTGTTCCGGTATGGAATGGCCTTACGAACGAATATCATCCAACACAGATGATCGCTGATATGCTGACAATCCGTGAGCATTTCGGAGATTTAAAAGGACGTAAGCTTGTATACATGGGTGATGCCCGTTACAATATGGGTAATTCCCTGATGATTGCCTGCACAAAACTTGGCATGCATTTCGTAGCCTGCACAACTAAGAAATATTTCCCGAATGCAGAGTTAGTTGCTCAGTGCGAGGAATATGCAAAAGCATCCGGCGGAAGCATCACTCTGACAGAGGATGTTCAGGAAGGAACAAAGGATGCAGACGTTATCTATACAGACGTATGGGTATCTATGGGTGAGCCGGATGAGGTATGGACAGAGAGAATCCATGATCTGACACCTTATAAAGTAACAAAGGACGTTATGAAGAACGCAGGAGAGAAAGCAATCTTCCTTCACTGTCTGCCTGCATTCCATGACCTTAAGACAAAGATCGGCAAGGAAATGGGCGAGAGATTCAATCTGACAGACATGGAAGTAACAGACGAAGTATTTGAATCTGAGCAGTCCAAAGTATTTGATGAGGCAGAGAACCGTATGCATACCATCAAAGCTGTTATGGTAGCAACATTAGGAGAGCCGGAGAACAAATAATGGCACATCTGTATAATGAAGAAACAATTTCACAGGCAATAAACACAAAATGGGCGGGCAAAACCGTCCATTTTGCAAAAGAAACAGATTCTACCAATTCATGGATCAAGCGTCTGGCAAAAAATGGTGCAGAGCATGGAACTCTGGCAGTTGCGGAATTTCAGTCTGCGGGAAGAGGACGTTTTGACAGAAGATGGGAAGCGCCGGAGGGCAGCTCTATTATGATGACACTGCTCCTACGTCCGGAATTTTCACCGCAGTATGCGTCTATGCTGACACTGGTTATGGGAATGGCAGTGGCACAGGCAGCAGAGGAACTGGGGTTTAACGTAAGTATTAAATGGCCCAATGATATTGTGATCTCTAAGAAGAAAATCTGTGGTATCCTGACCGAGATGGGAACAAATGGTGTGAAGATCAATTATGTTCTCATCGGAGTAGGAATCAATGTAAACCTGAAAGAATTTCCGGAAGAAATGCAGGACAAAGCGACTTCACTGATTCTGGAGGGCGGTCATGAATATGACAGAAATCAGGTGATTGCACTGGTGATGAAATATTTCGAGATCAACTATGAGAAATTTATCCAGACCTGTGATTTTACTCATCTGCTGGATGATTACCACAGAATCCTTGCAAACCTGAACCAGCCGGTCAGAGTGATCGATGGTGACAGAAGTTTCGAAGGAATCTGCAGGGGGATTGATGAAAAAGGTGAACTGCTTGTGGAAAGGCAGAATAAAGAAGTTGTGAAAGTCAGCGCAGGAGAGGTTTCAGTGCGTGGGCTTTACAGCTATGTATAAAGATTCTGAATAATTTCGAAAGAGGGAAACAGTAATTTATGTATCAGGACAACATTACTCTCTGCGGCGCAAGTGCCTATGAGAAGAAATTTTATTTTAATCAGGATTTCAATGCACTTCCGGATCATGTGAAGAAAGAGCTTCAGATCATGTGTGTTCTTTACACAGAGGATGTAGGAGGAATCCTGACTCTGGAATTTGACGAAAACGGCAGACTTCAGTTTAAAACAGAAGCTCTGGAAGCAGATGCCCGCTACGATGAGATCGGAAGCGGACTGAAGATCAAACAGCTTCAGCAGGACAAGAAAGAACTTCTGGAATCTCTGGAAATGTATTATAAAGTATTCTTTCTCGGAGACATCCCGGAAGAAGAACTGAAGAAAACATCGGGCAGTGAGGACTGAATCCATGCAGACAAGGAATGAGCCGGTACAGGCAAGAGAACCATTCATGAAGATGCAGTGGAAAATAGGAAACGTACAGATTGATAATCCGTTTGTTCTTGCACCAATGGCAGGTGTCACAGACCTGCCATTTCGAACGCTCTGTAAAGAGCAGGGGGCCGGACTGATCTGTATGGAAATGATCAGTGCAAAAGCGATTTCTTTTCACAATAAGAACACTATTGCCCTGATGGAGATTGATCCATGTGAGCACCCGGTTTCCATGCAGCTTTTTGGCAGTGAACCGGATCTTATGGCAGAGGTTGCGAAATCCATTGAGGACAGAGATTTCGATATCCTGGACATCAATATGGGATGCCCTGTGCCGAAGGTTGTCAATAACGGTGAGGGATCTGCATTATTGAAGAACCCGAATCTGATTGAAGAGATCGTTCGAAAAGTATCATCTGCAATCAGTAAACCGTTGACTGTCAAGGTGCGAATCGGATTTGAGAATGAACCGGTAGATATTGTTGAAATCGCGAAACGTATTGAGGATGCGGGAGCAGCAGCACTTGCAGTGCATGGGCGCACCAGACAGCAGTACTATTCCGGCACTGCAGACTGGGATACGATCCGCAGGGTAAAAGAAGCGATTACCATTCCTGTAATTGGAAACGGAGATGTAGATTCTCCGCTGAAAGCAGAAGAACTGGTGAAACAGACCGGATGTGATGCTGTTATGGTGGGACGTGCAGTAAGGGGAAATCCCTGGTTGTTCCGCGAACTGAACCATTATTTCCGGACAGGAGAACTGTTGGAACGTCCGTCTGTAGAGGAAATACGTGAAATGATCCTGCGTCATGCCAGAAAACAGATTGAATTAAAAGGGGAATTCGTAGGAATCCGTGAGATGCGTAAACACGTTGCCTGGTATACTGCAGGTATGCGTCACAGCGCAGGGCTCAGAAGAGAGTCAAACACCATAGAAAGTTATGAAGCTCTGGAGGCGCTTTTATCAAGATTAGCATAAAAGTTAAAACCATGTGAAATGAGAAATATAAACAATAGCAAAGGCGCTCGGAATGCTTGACAATCCGGGTGCTTTTTTGTATAATACAGAAATTGTGAATATCCTAGAATAAGTCTGCCCTTTTTCAGGTATGATGTATCAGGAAGCACATAAATCCATGTAGTGATCCGGGGCGAAAAGAAACGCAGAAGACTATACCGGATGTTGAAAGGGAGTAAGGTTATTATGGAAGAAAAGAAAAACTTACTAACTTATGCAGGACTTAAAAAATTAGAAGAAGAGCTGCATGATTTAAAGGTAGTAAAGAGAAAAGAAGTAGCAGAGAAAATTAAGGAAGCCAGAGAACAGGGCGACTTATCTGAGAATGCGGAATACGATGCAGCGAAAGACGAACAGAGAGACATTGAAGCACGTATCGAAGAAATCGAGAAGATCTTAAAGAATGCTGAAGTTGTTGTAGAGGACGAAGTAGATTTGGACAAGATCAGCGTTGGATGTAAGGTTAAAGTACACGATTTTGAATTCGAAGAAGACATCGAGCTGAAGATCGTAGGTTCCACAGAGGCTAACAGCCTTGAAGGCAAAATCTCCAACGAATCTCCCGTAGGAAAAGCACTTATCGGTGCGCATACAGGCGATGTAGTAGAAGTAGAGATGCCGGCAGGAATCATGAAATACAAAGTTCTGGAGATCCAGAGAAACGTATAAGAGACAGATGACTGAGGTGCGCGTAGAGATTTATCATGCAAAGGCATAACGCGCACCTTTCTCTGACTATATAAGCAGATAATAAGAAGACAATAAGAAGTTTGTTATTTCTTATTTTTGTCTGTATATCTGATAAATTGATATTTGAAAATACAGGATTCTGTTGAATGGAATCTTCTGTTACATCTGATATCACATGGAAATGTAGAATAAATGTAACTATTCAGTAGTCTACTATCCCGCGAGGTGTTTTGGCACGTAAGTACCAAAATCCCGAGACATACAAGCCAAAATGCCATCACCGCAGGTGATTTTTAATGCATTTTGGCTCGTAACTGTGAAGGTACTGAACAGTTATGAACAAATAATAATTATACAAGTATATAAGGAGGAACCAAGGTGGCACAGCAGAAGCAGGAACAGGATTTAAACCAGTTACTGAAGGTACGTCGCGATAAACTGGCAGATCTTCAGGCTAATGGAAAAGACCCATTTCAGATCACAAAGTTTAACCAGACTCATCACTCAATGGAAGTGAAGAGTCTTTATGAAGCACATGAGGCAGAACTTCTTAAAGATCGTGCAGAAGTAGATGTAACAGGTCTTGATGAAGAACAGGCAAAGGAAGCTGTTAAGAAAGATTATGAAGAGAGAAGAGAAATCATGGACGCAAGCCCGATCCACGTAGCGATCGCAGGCCGTATGATGTTCAAGAGAGTTATGGGTAAGGCTTCTTTCTGCAATATCCAGGATTTACAGGGAAATATTCAGGTATATGTAGCAAGAGATGCGATCGGAGCAGATTCTTATGCAGATTTTAAGAAATCCGATATCGGTGATATCTTCGGACTGGAAGGTTTTGCATTCAGAACAAGAACAGGTGAGATTTCTATCCATGCAGAAAGCATGACTCTTCTTTCCAAGAGCTTACAGATTCTTCCTGAGAAATTCCATGGACTGACAGATACAGATATGCGTTATCGTCAGAGATATGTAGACCTTATCATGAACCAGGACAGCAAGAACGTATTTATCAAACGTTCCCAGATTCTGAAAGAAATCCGTAACTTCCTTGCAGACCGTGACTTCATGGAAGTGGAAACTCCGATGCTGGTTGCAAATGCAGGCGGTGCTGCAGCAAGACCGTTTGAAACTCATTATAATGCACTGAACGAAGATGTTAAGCTTCGTATTTCTCTTGAGCTTTATCTGAAGAGACTGATCGTTGGTGGTCTTGAGA
>OLQX01002424.1_pt1 | contig 12564 bp, 9 predicted proteins | sample 1672581 | NCBI WGS metagenome assembly OLQX01 (sample SAMEA3136701, study PRJEB25190) | human gut metagenome | reverse complement strand
AATTATTTTCTTTTTTGAATTCCGTCTCCGTGATATTCCATTGTTCGATCGGATATATTGGTTTCTTAAACTCCATTATTCACTAACTCCTTCTGTTTTCCTAATACACAATCTCCCAGAACAACTCTTCTCTTTTAATAAACGAATATAAAAATTCTACCGCATCCTCTTTGATCGCATTTTTATGACATGCCAGCGCACGTGCCTTTCTGTTCTTGGAAAAATCAAGTGCCCACATATCTTCCGGAACTGCAAAGCTGATGCGTTCTTCCCATTTTAACAATCCTTTATCAAAATCTTTTGGACACGCAAATGGTTCACAGACATCCATACTCTTCGCATAATCCCAGATGTTATCTCTCTTAGCAGAGCGGTTCGGCCAATTTTCATCCCCGGCATTTGAGTGGACTACTCCTGAAAATAATGTCGGATGATATTCTTTCTCCTCCGTCAGAATCTCTTTAATAAAAAGTACCAGACCACTGTGATCCCCATGTCTGTCATATTCTGCAGTTGTAAAAATAATTTCTGGACGTTTTTCCATAATGATCTCTTTTAAATCCTGTTTAAATTGATTTCTTGTATACAAAGCAGGTTTTCCATACTTTTCCGCATGATAATCTTTCTTGTCAGGAAGCGCATACGTATGATTCGAACAGTGCGACACATGTACACGGTCTCCCTCGCTGTCATCATATAACTGATGAAGAAAACTCTCTGTCTCATCCATCCCGGTATCCGCATAACCGAGAAATGTCACCTGTCTCCCGTCCAGTCCAAGCACCTGAAGCCCTGCCAGTGTCTCTGGCAGACGGACACTTCCGGTTGCCTCATCATGTCCTTCATAATCTCCGTTTCCTGCCATCACTACATGAACACCAATTCCTTTTGCAAGTGCTTTCTCCATAATACCTGCTGCAAGAAGGATCTCATCATCTTCATGCGGCACGATCACCATAATATTTTTGATTCCTGCATCCAGTTCCATTCGTCTCATATTCTTCTCCATTCTGCAATATCGTCTTACCCCTTCACTGCACCGGCAGAAACTCCTGCGATAATGTATTTCTGCATGAAAATATAGAAGATCATAAGTGGTGCAACACCAAGCATGAGCATTGGGAACAACGCTGTCCAGTCGGTTGAGAACTGTCCGATATTTCTGGATACTTCCTGAAGGATGACATCCTGCTCACGGCTCTGTAAGAACAGAAGCGGTGTCATAAATTCATTCCACACATTCAAAGTAACAAGGATAACAACCGTTGCAATAACCGGTTTCAATAATGGAAGTACGATCACAAAAAACTTACGGATCACAGAGCAGCCGTCGATTTCTGCCGCTTCCTCTAACTCCTTTGGAATGGTCGATTCCACAAACTCTTTAAACAGGAAAATTCCCTGTGGAACATTGATCGCCACATCCACAAGAATGACTGCCCATGCCGTGTTCATCAGTCCGATACTTTTCACAATTTTAAACAGGCTGACAATATTCATCTGGAACGGAACAACCAGACCTGCAAGGAACAGCAGGAAAATGCGGTTTCCCCATCTGGACTTCGTTCTTGCCAGCGCATAACCTGCCATGGATGTAACCAAAACAATAATTGCAACTGCAAGTACTGTAATTTTTACAGTATTAAACAATGCTCTCGGATACTGCATATTTACAAAAGCATCTACATAATTCTGGAATACCCAGACTTTTGGAAGCCCCAACGGAGACTGTGTTGCCTCCTGCGGATTTTTAAATGTCGTCACGATCAGGTAATAAATTGGAATAAACCATACCGCTGCCAGAAGTATCATAAAAATCTCTGTAATAACAAGCCCGCGTTTTTCTTTTTTACTGACTCCCATTTCACTACTTTTCTGTTTTATCATGAGATAGCCTCCCCCCATTTTCCCATTATTTTGGTTGTCACACCGCTAATGATCAATACGATGATAAAGAAGCATACACCGAAAGCGGAACCTACCGAATAGAAGCCATCCGAGATACCTTTCTTCATCATAACTGTCATAACCGTTTCCGTTGCATTTCCAGGTCCGCCGGAAGTCATGGAGTAGATTGCGTCAAACGCTTTCATGCCTCCGATCAGTCCGGTTACTACAATAATTTTTACGGAAGGACACATGAGTGGGAGCGTAATCCTAAAAAAGCTCTGTCTGCCGTTTGCTCCATCGATCTGTGCCGCCTCATATAACTCTGGTGCGATACTCTGCAGGTTGGCAAGAAAAATAACCATCGCCCAGCCGGTCCACTGCCAGATCTGCGTAAATATAACAGAGAATAGTGCCCGGTTTGTCGTGAAGAAGTTAATCGTATCTAACCCGAAGCGGTGAAGCAGATTGTTGATCAATCCATAGTCCGAGGACGATAAAATAAAGTTCCATAAATATCCAATAATCAAAGAACTGAATACTGCCGGGAAAAAGTAAACCGCACGGAGCAGATTTCTTGTCTTTAACTTTTTATTCAAAACAGCAGCGATCGGAAGACCAAGAATTACCTGAAATCCAGTCAGTAATATGGCATAAATCAATGAATTCTTGATTGCAATCCGCATTAAAGGCGTCTGGAATACTTTTATATAATTCTGAAATGCAACAAAGTGCAGATTTGTCGGATTCATATCAGTATAATCAGTAAAACTGTAAAAAATGGTGTACATAAACGGCAAAATACTAAAGATCAGATAAATTGCCAGTGCCGGAATAATAAACACCGCAAAGTAACGTCCGAGTGAACCACATTCCCTTTTTTTCTGTTTTTTATTCATAAAATCTTGCTTCCTTTCCGAAAAAAGGCAGAAAAAGAGCCTCAAACCCAGCCTCACTGCCGAGTTTGAGGCATCTTCACTGCACTCTTATCTATTTTGATAATAGCTCAGAAACCACTTCATCAACCGTCTGTAATGTTGTGGATAAATCCTGCGCACCTAAAAGATAACTCTGCATCTCTGTTCCATAAGTCTCATGTGCACCTGCTGCAGAACCCCATTCATTCCATGGGCAGTAAACATTTCCTGCTGCTAACGCACCTGCGACACTTGTATATGCTTCCGGAAGGTCAAATTCTACTCCATTTAAGTAAGAAGAACCCCCCTGATTGTTCTGCCATAAAGCGTTCTGTCCATCTGTCGTTGAAATTGCTGCAAGCACTTTTTTCACTGCGTCAAGGTTCTTGGAAGAAGCATTTGCTGCAAATCCACAGCCAGGACCACCAATGAGCCAGCCTGCGCTCTCTTTTGTTCCATAGAAAGGCATCATGTCAAGCTGTAACTCCGGATTTTTTTCCATGATCGCATCATAATCCCAAGGACCGGAGCAGAACATTGCTGAACCGCCTGTTGCAAACTGCTCTAATGCCTGATCATGATCAATACCTGTCATGTCTGCTGTGTATACACCATTATCGATCAGTTGTGACCATGTCTCGATATATGGATTCCAGGTTCCGTCCATTGTCACTTCGCCGTTACGATATTTTTCTCCAAAACCTTTTCCCTCATCAGTGGACAGATACTCTGCTGTCACAAATGCCATAGAACTCTTTAACAGCGGTTCCCATGATTTTAAGCCTGCTGCAAGTGGTGTAACTCCTGCATTCTGGAATGTTGTACAAACATCTAAAAACTCATCAAATGTCTTTGGAAGTTCCACATTATTTTCTTCAAAAATTTCTTTGTTATAATAGATTCCTTCAAACCAGCTGATTCCCGGAAGTGCATAGGTACTTCCGTTATATCCGTAAACACTTGTACCTGCTGTGGAATAATCAGCTGCCAGATCATCCAACGCTTCCAGATAACCTAATTTTGCATGTTTTAATGCAGAACCCGGTGACTCGCAGATGATGTCCGGTCCTTCGCCTGCGGAAAGCTGGGTATCAATAATTGTATCGTAGTTAGAGTTATCAATAAACTGATATTCAATCTCTACCTCCGGCACTGCCTCTGCAAGATAATCTAACATTGCCTGTACCGTGTCTTCACTATTCCAGTAAGACATACGGATTGTCACTTTGTCCGAAGAAGAGTCTGTTTTCTCTCCCTTTGTCTCTGTCTTAGATGCTGAATCTGTGCTTCCTGTATCCGAGGAGCTTCCACATCCTGCTACTACCCCAAGTGTCATTGCTGCGCACAATAATACGCTCAAAACTTTTCTCTTCATACCTTTTTCTCCTTTTCCCGAAAGAAAATACCGCTGTCTGCTGCTGTTTTTCTCTTTCATTTGATATATTTATCATACAGTCGAACCTAGCAGAATAAAATAATACTTTCTTTGGAAAAGTAATACTTTTTCATGTATTTTATTTTGGATTTTTCTTCTGCAGCGTATCCGGCATCTTTACCGTAAAGCAGGTATATTTTGCATCAGTGACTTTCACTTCAAGACTTCCGAGTGCTCCGTAATAAAGCTCCAGACGTTCCTTGATATTGTGGATTCCATAGCCTTTTCCCTGTTCATTCAACAATTTCTCTACCATTTCAAGTTCGATCAAAGGTCCGTTATTGTAAATAGAAAATACCAGCTGCTCCGGTTTTCTGCAAAACTCTACAATAATTTTTCCGGTGTCCGGTTCTTCCATATAATCAATGCCGTGCTTCATCGCATTTTCCACCAGCGGCTGAAGCAGAAAGTTCGGCATACAGCATTCGAGACCGCTCTCATCTATACGGTATTCCACCTCAAATGGTTCCTCATGCATTTTTTTCTGGATCTCAATATACGCCCGGATATTCTCCAACTCACTGCTCACCGTTGTGATCTGTTGTCCGTTGTTTAATGCTGTGCGGTAGAATTTTGCCAGAAGTCCTGTGATATCGCTGATATCGTCATCCCCTTTTCTGAGCGCCTTCCACTTGATACCTGAGAGGCAGTTGTAGAGGAAATGAGGGTTCATCTGCGCCTGCAGCGCTCTCAATTCGGATTCTTTTTTCTCAATCTCCATCTTGTATACTTCATTAATCATGGAATCTAACTGCACAGTCATTCTTCCGAGACTGTTCGTCACCATGCCAACCTCATCCGTGTCGGTTGTGTGACAGGGATTTTGCAGATCGCCGTTTGCAATACGCTCCGCCTGATCCCTCAACTGCAAAATTCTCTGACCGATCACACGCGACAGCACTCCAATCACCACCAGTGTCAGTCCGACACAAATAAGTACTACTATGATTGTAGAAAATATAATGGAATAAATCTGTTCCGAGATTGTATTCCGGTCAATAAAATAGTAAATTTTCCAGTCGACTTTTTCCATCGACGCTTCTTTTAAAATATATTCTTTATTTAAGACGGATGCATCCTCCGGGTTTTCTCCGATGTACGCTTCAATTTTCTGTTCCATCTGCTCATCAGCAATTTTTTTTGTGTAAATCACCTGACCATTTCCGTCTTTTATCACGATCCCGTTGTCCAGATAATCCATCGTATCAAACGGTTCCAAAATCCGGTTTAAGTAAAATTCCGCACGCAGTACACCGATTCTTCTGCTGGTCGTTGCCGTATCTAAAATTGTCCGCGTTGCATACAGCTTTCCGTCCTCCTCGACCGTCCACTCTGTATTAAAATCTTTTTCGTGCTTTTTGTACCACACCGTATCCTCATATGGCTCCGCCGACTCCAGGAAAGAGCCTATGTCTGATGCCGTATTTGGTGTGACGATTTTGATCATTTTTAAGTTTTCATCACTCGTTATAAAGTACCAGAATACCGGTTCCACCGTCTTATTCAGGCTCTGTGCGATTGCACTACCATTATAGGCATTCCCCTCCAACGTCTGTCGAAATTCCAGATTGTACGCCAGATATTTTGTAAAATCTGTCTCTCTCTGAAAAATAGCGTCTGCCTCCTGACACATACGGTGTAAATTATTGTCCATCGTCACTTCTGTCTGGTCCAGCAGATTTTGATTTGCCGCAGAAAACGAATGAATACCGAGAATACATAATGGAATCGACACCAGAATAATATAACTTATAATAAGCTTTTTCTGCATGGACGCATTATGTATAAACCAGTTACAAATTTTCTTCACTTGACCTTCTCCCCACTTCTTATGTATTTCTGGCAACATGACCGCACCACTGTATTTCACTTCCAATTTTTCTGTTTATTTCTGCTCACGGTACTGCTTCGGTGTCACACCATAGTAATTTTTAAACAGTTTGTTGAAATAGGGCTGGTTTGTGTAGCCACATGCCTTTCCGATATCCACGATCTTCCAGTTACTCTCCTCTAACAGTTCTTTCGCTTTCTTCATGCGATAGTCTGTCAAATATTTCACAAGATTGTATCCTGTCTCCTTCTTGAAAATAAAGCTCACATAAGACGCTGTGAGGCAGACTTTTTCTGCGATCTCTTCCAGACCGATATCATGCATATACTCATTCTTGATGACTTTTTTGATTTCGGATACCGTGAGGCTCGTATCCGGCAGACTCTGTTTCTGGGAAACAGTGATCTCCCGTATCACTTTTGACACAACTTCACCCACTTTCCAAAGATCATGACTGTTCATAATTTCATCTGCTGTCTGCATGATCAGGCTCTCGTTATAGATGCCGTATTTCTGATAAATAGCCTTGACAATATCTAAAATCAGATACTTTGCATAAAATGCACTCGACGCTTTTTCATTTTCCAGACGTTTCAGATAGACCAATAACTGTTCTTCCACTGCAGGCATATTTTCATCCTCTATGCTTCGGAAAATACTATCTTTCATCTGCATGGTTTCCTCGAGCGTTCCTGTATCCCGCGCTGCTTTCTGTGCAATGTAGATTACTCCCGAAAAATAGCTGAACGTGTCATTTCGGACATCTTCCATTTCTTTTACCCTGCCTGAAAATTCTTTTATTCCAAAGAATGTTGTTCCGACAATAATCGATGGCATCTCTGCTTTTTCCTCGGTCAGATCGGCATATAATAAACGGATGGAATTTTCCACTTTCCGTTCCTCGATCGGCTCTCTGCTGTAAATGATCACATAAATCTGGTTTGGATAAAAGTCGATCTGTTCATATGGTAATTTCATATTGCGTTTCAGTATTTTTTCAAATTCTTCCTCGCACAGTTCAAAGTAATTGTTCCGTGTCTCAATACTCACGAAACAGATATATTTATTTTCCAGATTAATCTTGTATTCTTTTAATTTTTCCACAATCTCTGTCACAGATTCTTTCGTGTTAAAAAGTCTGTATAACAATAATTTTTTATCTGCGACTAACAGATTTTCTTTCTGTTCTTTCCACTGCTTTTTCTGTCTGCAAAGTGCAATGACATGCTCCATCACCTGTTTGAATTCCTCCACTTCGATCGGTTTTAACAGGTAATTGACCGCACTTACCTCGCATGCCTTTTTCGCATAATCAAACTCGCTGTAAGCACTGAATATAATAATGATCACATCCGGTCTGTTTTCCTTTGCATATTTTGCAAGTTGTAGTCCGTCCATATACGGCATTTTTACGTCGGTCAATAAAATATCCACATCCTGATATTTCTGTAGATACTCCATTGCCAGTTTTCCGTTAGCTGCTTCCGCTACTTCAAGCTCAAATTGAAATTTTTCAATCAAAAACCGGATTCCCTCACGCTCTGTTCTTTCATCATCTACTAATAGTATTTTCATTTTCCCCACAATCCTTTTTTCTTCTGTATCATTTTTATACGCATACTATTTCCAATCTCCGCTTTCCGACATTCTTTCATCTCTTGTCGTTTTGTATACACTGCCTCAATTATATTTTATTAATCCGGTATCCTGTTTGAAATAACATATTTTTTTGATTTCTTGCAATTATTTGGTATCTTTCATTTTTACCGCAGATTATTCACCTTCCCAACTGAAATATATCCATCAACAAGTGCCCGGAAATCCGTTCCCTCCGGGGCATTCTCATTATAATTTCCATGCACAGTCAGTCGTATTCTTCCATTTTCAAGCTCCTCTTCCAGATACTCGTCAATGAAAAATCCACAGTCTGCAATTTTCCTATCATATAAAATTCCCCGCAGCTTCTCAAGTTCACACTGCGGAAAATTTACGTTCCAGATCTGATTGTACGCCAGAGGCTGTTCCATCAATTCTTCCATCATCCGCTCAAGGTAAGCGTCTGTCACCTCATGACACTCCGATGCACCCTCGGAGAACGCAACCGCATGCACACCTGCGCACGCAGCTTCTAACGCAGATCCTACGGTCGCTGAATACTGAATATCTGTTCCGCTGTTATATCCATAATTAATACCGGAAAATACATAGTCCGGCTTTTCTTTCACAATATTTAAAATTCCAAAACGTACACAGTCCGCCGGTGTTCCTGTACTTGCATATGCGTGCACACCCTCCACCGGAAAATCAACCGGAAAAAACTCTATCGTTTCACGTAATGTGATCCTGTGTGACATTGCACTGCGCTGTCCGTCCGGTGCCACCACCCAGACTTTACCATATTTTTTTGCCGCCCGTGCCAAACGAATGATACCGTCTGACTGTATTCCATCATCATTTGTAATTAATATTTTTTGCATTATGTTTTCCTTTTCCACAAATTTTCTGAGACTCTCTTCTCCATCTTTTCTATTTAATTTATCATATCCTTTTTTCCACAAAAATGCAAAACTCCTCAAAATGAGGACTTTTTAGCCTTAAAAGTCCTCATTTTGAGGAGTTTACTTTTTCGTTCATATACACAAATATAAACTGCATTCCCTTATTCTCTGTTTTCATATTGAAACCATCGCCAGTTTTACTGCTTTACTCTTCTCCGAAATAAGCACTTTTTTCAAGAGTGATACTGGGCGGATTCGAACCACCAACTTCGGTTTTGCAAACCTATGCCCTACCAGCGGCTACAGCATCGGATACGAAACAACAGAATACACACTCGGCGAATATCTATTGTCATAAAAATCCCCTCACGGAGTATGTTTATCAAATTTTCCATGAGGGGGCTGTTTCAAACTGATTTCATTCTGCTGATTTCACGATCAGCACCTGAAACACTCTTAGTTGCTGAATAATGCAGTAGACAGATATCTGTCACCGGAATCTGGAAGAAGAACTACAATATTCTTTCCTTTATTTTCCGGTCTCTTTGCTAAAATAGTGGCTGCTTTTAAAGCTGCTCCTGAAGAAATACCAACCAGAACGCCCTCGCTTACTGCAAATGCTCTTCCCTCGTCAAAAGCAACCTCATTTTCAATTGGAATGATCTCATCATAAACGGAAGTATTCAAAGTATCCGGAACAAATCCTGCTCCGATTCCCTGGATCTTGTGTGCTCCTGCTTTTCCTGTAGAAAGAACTGCACTTGTTGCAGGCTCAACTGCTACAACTTTGACATTTGGATTCTGCTCTTTTAAGTACTCACCAACACCTGTTATGGTTCCGCCTGTACCAACGCCGGCTACAAAAATATCTACTTTTCCGCCTGTCTGCTCCCAGATTTCCGGTCCGGTTGTTGCCTTGTGTGCTGCCGGGTTTGCAGGGTTTACGAACTGGCCTAAAATAACGGCTCCCGGGATCTCTTTTGCAAGTTCATCCGCTTTTGCGATCGCACCTTTCATTCCCTTAGCGCCCTCTGTCAAAACAAGCTCTGCGCCGTATGCTTTCAAAAGATTTCTACGCTCAACACTCATGGTATCCGGCAGTGTTAAGATTGCTCTGTATCCTTTGACCGCTGCAACTGCTGCAAGACCGATACCTGTGTTACCGCTGGTTGGTTCAATAATGGTTGCGCCCTCTTTTAAAATACCTTTTTTCTCTGCATCCTCGATCATTGCCAATGCAATTCTGTCCTTTACAGAACCGGCCGGGTTAAATGCCTCAAGTTTTACTAAAATGGCTGCGTCTGTCACGCCTGCTTTTGCAGCATATCTGCCTGCGTTTACGATTGGTGTTTTTCCTACTAACTCTAATGTGCTTGATTTGATATCACTCATGTTAATCCTCCTTGTTTTGCGAAGCAAAATGCGACTGTTCCTACAAGAGCAGAGGATTTAGCCTCCTTGTTTTGCGATATTTAAAATTGTGATCTTAGTGAGAAGAAGCTTTATCTTCCAAAATAAAAATGGCAGGTATCCTATGCACGACACCTGCCTGAGTTACAAATTTTTAGCGGGTACACAATGCATATGAAAAATAAACCGTACTCATACATACAGCCTGATAGCGGCAACAACACATTATATGATTTCTCTGTGTACCTGATCCCGTATATTTCATAACATTGTCTCCTTTCTCATTTCCTACTAAACATATAGGAATATGTGTTTATATTTGAATTATAGCGATTAACACATTTACTGTCAACTGTTTTTTCATCATTTTTGCAATTCTTTTCGTCAGGATACATTTTTCTGTTCGCTTACATTGCATTGCGATCTCGATGTGTGACTGCTGCTCGATTTGATTCAGCTTGCAGCTTTTATGGTATCTGCCGGAAGTACTTTTGCGATGCGCTCCAGTGCCTCTTTTAACGTACTTCTCGGACAAGCCACGTTGATCCGCTGGAATCCTCTTCCGCATTTTCCAAAAATTCTTCCACTGTCAAGCCAGAGTTTCGCCTTGTGAACGATCAAATCCTCCAACTCCTGCGTGCACAATCCAAGTCCATTAAAATCAAGCCAGATCAGATACGTTCCCTCATGTTCCACCATGTTCACGCCCGGAAGATTTTTTTCCACAAATTCTTTTGTAAAAGCGATATTGTCAGCCACATATTTTTTCATGGTCTGATACCACTCTTCCCCATCCCTGTAAGCCGCCTCACATGCCACAAGTCCGGCTGCATTGAGCTGACTGTATCCGGCTGCAGCCAACTGTTTTTTGAATGCATTTTTCAGTTTCTGGTTCGGGATAAAAATATTAGAAGTCTGCAGACCTGCCAGATTAAACGTTTTGCTCGGTGAAGTACAGGCAATTGTCATCTCCTCATATTCCTTTTTCAGATTTGCAAAAACCTGATGTTTTCCCTGAAAAGCAAAATCTGCATGAATCTCATCGCTCACAACGATCACGTGATGTCTGCAGCAGATATCTCCAATTGTCTCCAACTCCTCCTTTGTCCACACTCTTCCAACCGGATTATGCGGATTGCAAAGGAAAAAAAGTTTTACTCCTTCCTCTGCGATTTTTTTCTCAAAGTCTGCAAAATCAATATGATAGCGATTGTCCTCTCCCAGGAAAAGGTCACTGCTTACGATTTTTCTTCCATTATCTGAAATCACTTCTGAAAAAGGATAATATACCGGTGACTGAATCAATACTGCATCTCCCGGGTCTGTATATGCTTTTACGGACAATGCCAGAGCCATCACGATCCCCGGTGTTTTGACCAGCCATTTTTCCTGTACTTCCCAGTCATGATGTTTCTTCAGCCATCCTTTCACAGCTTCAAAATAAGATTCCTGTCCATCACTGTATCCAAAAATCCCATGCTGTGCCTGTCTGATCAGTGCATCCTGTACATAAGAAGATGTCTGAAAATCCATGTCTGCAACCCAGAGTGGCAGCACATCTTCCGGCATACCTCTTTTCACTGCAAAATCATATTTTAAGCAGTTTGTATTTCTTCTGTCTGTAATTTTGTCAAAGTCAAGATTTCTTTCTGCCATGCTGTGCCTCCTGTTCCTTCTGATTGTAATATATTGCTGTCTTCTGTGATTGGTTATCATAATTTCCCACTGTTTCTGTAGGTCTTGTTGGATATATACATCATAGCAGAATTTTGCTTTTTGACATAATTCATTTTATCTAGAATCAGCTATAGGTGAATCCTATAGCCGGAGTTTAACGGACGTAGTGTCGCAGATTCTATAGTGCTTTTATAGGGTGTGAAGGGCAGATATAAGCGTCCTCTCACAAGTCGTGATTTTATAGGTTTATGAAAAGAAAAACGGTACAGACGAAATATGATGTTCCTGTTCGCCGGGCATTCCGCTGGGCTTCTGAACAACAATCATGTTCAGCTGAAGCTTCCATGATTGTTAGAATCCCAGCTCCATGGCTCACGAAGGAAATCATATTTGTCTGCACCGTTTTTCTTTTATTTACGCTGTGAATGACTTGTGAGAGGACGCTTATACATGCCCAATTTACGCTATGAAACGCACCACAGGATCTGCAATTTACGTTATGGAACTCTGGTTATAAAATGGGGAGTCTAAGGGTATTGAAATGCTGAATGCTAACTCTGTAACTTCAGAACTGACATATTTCATTCAGATTCTTCATCCGTTGTTATCTTACGAAAACCTATATTACTAAGTGATCTTCCAGGCATCCATCCCGGAGTTTCATCTTTGATTTCTGCCGTTTGCAACCTGAATTGACAGATTTTCACAACTTGGATATTGCATGCTACACAGCTTTGGATGAATAAAAAATAGAAATGATTTGTTTTCAGGATTTTTGGAGCGGCCGGTCCTTAGAAAGTAGACATTGCGATTTCAAAAGACAATGTAATTGGATTTTGAAATCACGATGGATACTTTCTTAGTACCGCTGCCAGCGACAACAAGCGGAAGCGCTCCTGAAAACAAACA
>OLQX01002422.1_pt1 | contig 12568 bp, 4 predicted proteins | sample 1672581 | NCBI WGS metagenome assembly OLQX01 (sample SAMEA3136701, study PRJEB25190) | human gut metagenome | reverse complement strand
TTGCAGGTGCATTAGATGATATTAGGGAAGCCGTCGGTGAGAATACAATTGTCATGAGTCTTATGAATGGTGTTGACAGTGAAGAGATAATATCTACCAAGATAGATAAATCACATATCATTTATTCACTTATAAAGGTGGCGTCACACCGCGAAGGTAAGGAATATGTGTTCAATCCTGAGACTACAATAGGCATTATATATGGAGAGGAAACTGCACCATTTGAGAGTGAGAGAGTTGCGGCAATAAGAGATTTATTTGATGGAACAGGACTTAATTACAGAGTGACTGAACATATCAAAGAAGAGATATGGAGCAAGTATAGACTTAATATCTGTAACAATCTTCCACAGGCTATTATTGGAGCAGGTGTTGGCTGTTATACTGACAGTGAGCATATGAAAGCAATCAGCGAAGGACTGCGTAAGGAGGTTGAAACAGTAGCGCTAGCCAAAGGCATTGATATGAGCAGATGCGCAGATAACTCAAGCCGTGGAAGTGCAGTTCCACCAACAGCAAGATATTCAACACTGCAGGACATTGATGCAGGCAGACACACAGAGATAGATATGTTCTCCGGCGCAATGATGCGTATGGGAAAAGAACTTGGAATTGATACACCATATAATGAATATACATATCACATCATCAAGGCACTTGAAGAGAAGAATGATGGCATGTTTGATTATGATGAGAATAGTGAGGCTGTGACTTATTCTAAGTAGTGGCAGACGGATTTAGCACGCATGTGGGGTACAAGACAGAAAATATTAAGATATTAATCATGGCGCAGCCTTTTTAAGGGCTGCGCTTATTGCTTCTATAAAGACGGAATATGTATATCTGTTGGCTGAATCATAGGTTATGTTGGTCGTGCCGGCTTCCATGACTTTAGCAGCAACTTCATCAAATGAAGTTGTGAGCTTAGGGTACATAGTTGTGATTGATTCAGAAAGATTAACAAGCTCAATGCTGTTAATGTTAGAGGAATCAACTGTGACCTGGATATCAACGGGGTTGCCGTCTAACAGAATAGAGGCGGTATATACTCCGGGGCAGAATTTAGGAGCGTCGGCATTATCAAGGGGTGTCTCAATATTAGAAGAAGCAGAAGCATTTACAGTGCTGCTCTTAGGTTTAGTAGTATTCCTGGAATTATCAGAACTATTGCTGCCAAGACGGATAACAGCGAATATAATAAAAGCTATTATAATAGCAGCGATAACCGCTCCAATAAGGAGCTTTTTAAATGGAATAACAACAATTTTAGTCTGACTCATCACAAAGAAACCTGCCCTTCATATTCATTATTACAAAATATATGGTATGGAGTGGGAGATTATGATTAAAATGTGGTATATTAAATACAAATGTATTGGATAGTGTAAAATGGCACATTAAATTAATGCATAGCTTGAAAAACCTACTAAATGGTTAAATATGATGAAATGGTAGGTTTATGAAGAGGTGAATGATTATGAACAGTAAATTTATCAAAACATTTGCAGTAATAGTGATTATAGCGGCAGGCATGACAGCGTGTGGACAAAAGAAAAATGTCACAACAGATGATGTATCAGAAAAAGAGATGGCGAACATACAGGAGACTGCAGCACAGGAGGTGACAGCACAGGAAATTATAACACAGGAGATTACAACTGAAAAAGAACCAGAGAATGACGAATATGTGCTTGTTAAGAAATATATACCGGATATATATGTCGAATTGATGTATGCGACAGACAATAACTTTACAGGTGTCAGAATATATGATTTCACAGACGCATACCTTCGATACGGAACAGTTAAGAAGCTTGCAAATGTGCAGAAAGAACTGAAAGAACAGGGGTACAGCTTAAAGATTTGGGATGCATACAGACCGTTTGAGGCACAGCAGAAATTATGGGAAGTATATCCGGACCCTAACTATGTGGCAAATCCGGCTGACGGAATGAAAAAGCATAATCTTGGAGGAACAGTAGATATAACTATGGTTGCTGCAGATGGAAGCATTATACCAATGCCTACAGAATTTGATGATTTCTCTCTAAAAGCAGACAGGAATTATTCAGATATAGACAATGAAGAAGCTGTGAACAATGTTATGATTCTTCAGAATGCTATGGAAAATAACGGATTTACAGGCTATCAGGGAGAATGGTGGGACTATTCAGATACGGTGGAATATGAAGCGGTTGATTTCGAACCATGATGAGGCATGATATGAAAAGGTGCATTATGGTAAAGCAAATGATGGTAAAGTCTATTATAGAAAGATTAGGGGAGTAACACATGTCATTACAATTAATTCTGGGAAGCTCAGGTGCGGGTAAATCGCACTATCTGTATACGCATATAATTGAAGAGTCAATGAAGAATCCTGACAGGAATTATATAGTTGTTGTGCCGGAGCAGTACACTATGGCAATTCAGAAAAGACTGGTGTCCATGCATCCAAGAAAAGGAATACTTAATATAGATGTTGTGAGCTTTGAAAGGCTTGCGTATAAAGTATTTGAGGAAGTGGGGGAGGATAATCTTGAAGTCCTTGATGATACAGGAAAGAATCTGATTATTAAAAGAGTTTTAGAGCAGAACAAGGACAGATTAAAATATTTTGGAAGTAATCTGTCTAATACAGGATTTGTGTCAGAGATGAAGTCTGTTATATCGGAAATGCTTCAGTATGATATCAAGCCGGATGTTATGCAGGATGCGGCAGGTGCAGCATACAGTGATTCAGAGGGAAGTGCAGCACTTCAGTATAAGCTTGATGATATAGTACTTGTATATAACGCATTTGCAGAGTACATAGACAAGAATTATATAACTAAAGAAGAAATACTGGATAAATTATGCAGCAAGGTTACAGAGTCAGAGAGAATAAAGAATTGCGAGATAGTATTTGACGGATTCACAGGCTTTACTCCGGTTCAGTACAATTTAATGACAATTCTTTTATCAATGTGTCCCAAGATATATGTTTCCCTGACAATTGATGCATCTGAGCGTGAAAATTCAGTAAGAGGCAGGGAAGAACTTTTTTTCATGAGTAAGGACTGCGTATCAAAGCTTTATAAGATATGCGATGAAGAACATGTGAAAGTCCTTGAACCTGTGTATATTGCAGGAAAAGTAGTACCGGGAAAGAATGTAATTGTAAATGTTAATTCAAGATTTAAGAATTCAGAAGAACTGGATTTCCTGGAACAGAATCTTTTCAGAAACAATTCGGGAAGATTTAATAAGAAGACTGACAATATCGTTATATATGAGGGAGCTGTTGCCAAGGAAGAATTAACATTTGCAGCAGGAGAAATAATAAGACTTACAAGACTGTGTGGATACAGATATAACGAGATTGCGATAGTTACTGCGGACATGGATGGCTATGGCAAACTGGCGGCTAATATATTAAAGCAGAACGATATACCATATTTCTTAGATTACAAGCGCCATGTGACGGACAATCCATTTATTGCGGCAATTAACGGTGCACTTGGAATAATAGAGAATAATTACAGCTATGACAGCATATTAGGATTCCTAAGAACCGGAATGAGCGGAATGGAGCGCGAAGATATTGATCTGTTAGACAATTACTGTGTTGCAGTTGGAATCAGAGGCAGGGGAAAATGGCATGAACCATGGATAAGAAAGTTCAGGGGAACAGTCAATAATACTGACCTTGAGAAGCTTAATTCACTAAGAACAATGATAACAGATATGTTGGATCCATTGGAAGAAGTGCTTAAGTCAAAGGAATCTGATGTTGCAGATATGGTAAAGGCTCTTTACGAATTCCTTGTGAGTGAAGATATGGAGCAGAAGGTAAGTGTGCTTAATGACAGCAAGTACACTGGTGATGAATATGCGCAGTTATATAAGAAAGTTATAGAAGTATTAGATAAAATGTATGCCCTTCTTGGAAGCGAGAAGGTTGGTATTAAAGAATTTAACAAGATACTTGCGTCAGGATTTCAGGAGATTAAGATAGGACTTATTCCGCAGACCAATGACTGCGTTGTTATCGGAGATATAGAAAGAACCCGTCTTGACAATATCAAGGTCATGTTCTTTGTCGGAATCAATGACGGCAATGTACCTAAGAAGGCTGATTCAAGAAGCGTTCTGTCAGAAAGCGACAGGGAGTATCTTGAGGATAAGGGAATAGTTATGTCAGCTTCCGTGAGGGAGAAAGCATTTACACAGAGATTCTATCTGTATCTTATTATGACAAAGAGTGCGGAGAAGCTTTACATGTCATATGCGGTAAAAAACAGCGAGGGTGCGGCGCTGATGCCTTCATATATTATAAGAAGCATGAGAAAAATGTTTTCACATTGCCTTAAGTTATCTTACAAAGACACGGCACAGCAGAATTCATATGTGACAATACCGCGGGCGGCTAACAGCTTTGATAATACTGAAATTGCTGCAAATGTAGATGAGGATATTATTGATTCACTTACTGGCGGCAGGCTTGTCGGAAGCGTCACATCTTTTGAGAACTTTGCAGAGTGTCCATTGAGATATTACTTAAGATATGGAGTTGATTTAAAGGAAAGGGAAGAATTTACATTTTCACCAGTAAACTTTGGCGTCGTACTGCATGCGGTTATCCGTGAGGTGTGCGACGAAATCAAGAAAAACGGTGAGTCGTACTATCTGATATCAGAGGAGAAGCGCCGCGAGATGGTAAAAAGAAGTGTTGCTGCAATTACTGACATATACCAGAACAGTATCCTTAAGGATTCAAGCCGTAATTCATTCATGATTAAGCGGATGGAAGACCTTGCAGACCGCACTGTATGGGCGATGGGTGAACAGTTAAAATGTGGTGATTTCGTGCCATTTGTATTCGAGCATAAGTTCAATATGGAAGTCGGGGACGGAGACAGAAAGCAGCTTATGAGCGGAACAATTGACCGCGTTGACATATGCGAAAACGGCACAGATGTATATGTAAGAATTATCGATTACAAGACAGGAAAGAAGGATTTCAACATAGTAAAGACCTACTACGGAATTGATATCCAGCTTATGGTCTACATGGAAGCGGCAATGAAGCTTGTGGCGAAGATGCGTCCGGGTAAAAATGTGATTCCTGCCGGAGTGTTCTACTACAACATAAGTGACCCGATTGTATCTGCGACAACAGAGAGTGCAGAAGAGATAGAGGATAAGATTAAGGGTGAACTGCGTCTTAAAGGAATGGTTAATTCGGATAAGGATATTGCCGAGAAGATGGACAATACCGAGGGTACATCACTTAATATTCCAGTTAGCAGAAAGGCTGACGGCGGATTTGACTCACGAAGAAGCAAGGTGATGAATACAGAGCAGTTTAATATACTTGGAAGATTCGTTGATGTAAGAGCCATTGATACTGCGGACAGAATTGCAGGTGGTGATATCAGGAGAAGTCCTTATAAAGATGGACAGTTTTCAAGCTGTGACAGATGTCCTTATGGGGCAGTGTGTGGATTTTCAGTGGATTTGCCAGGCTGCAATTATAGAAAATTAAAGAAATTCGATGATGAAGTATTATGGAATAATATAAAGGAAGGGGTTGATGAGAATGGAAAGAAAATGGACACCGGCGCAGAAGAGCGCGATTGATACAAGAGACTGTAATGTGCTTGTTTCGGCGGCTGCCGGTTCAGGAAAGACTGCTGTTCTGGTTGAGCGAATCATTTCCATGATTACAGACCCTGACAAGAATATAGATATAGACAGGCTGGTTGTTGTTACATTTACAAAGGCGGCAGCAGCCCAGATGAAAGACAAGATAAGAAAAGCACTTGATTCAATGCTTGACGAGAATCCGAGGGATGTGAACCTTTTAAGACAGATAACACTGCTTAACAACGCACAGATAACAACTATAGACAGTTTCTGTCTATGGATAATCAGAAATCATTTTCCAGAGGTTAATCTGGACCCGGGGTTCAGGATAATGGACGAGGGTGAGAAGAAGCTTATTGAAAATGATGTGTTGGAAGATGTGCTTGAGGAATTCTATGCCGAAGCAGATGAAGAATTCTTTAATCTTGTTGATGCATTTGGCATGGGACGGGACGATTCAGGGCTTGTGAGCATTATAGATAAAATATACCGTTTTTCAAGAAGCAATCCGTGGATTGATGAGTGGTTTGACGAGTGCATGTTAGTTTATGATGATGAGACTTACGATAATCCTGCAATTAAGGAGCTGTATGATTCAATTAAAAATGCACTTCTTGATTACCGTGATAAATACAACAGATTAGTAGATATCTGTTCTGAGCCGGCAGGACCTGCAGCATATACAGGTGCTTTGCAGTCTGACCTGCTTGGAATTAATGAGATGATTAATTCACAGGATTTTGGAGAGCTTGGCAGAAGGATAAGAATATTTTCATTTGAAGCTCTGTCAAGAAAGAAGGATGCAGGAGCAGACCCGGATATTAAGGAATATGTTAAGGGGCAGCGAAAGTTGTTTAAAGATTACATAGGACGGCTTAATGATAAGATATTCTTGAAAGATGATGAGGGAATATTTGCAGACATGCAGGGGGCAGGCATCCAGATACGGACTCTTCTTAAAGTGGCAAAGGTGTATGCCAAGCGTGTTTCAGAGGTGAAGCGAGAGAAGGGCATAATTGATTTTAATGACATGGAACATCTTGCTCTTTCAATACTTGTAAAGAAAGAAGATGGAAAGCTTGTATACACAGAGACTGCCGACAAGCTTGCGAACAGATTTGAAGAGATACTGATAGACGAGTATCAGGATTCCAATCAGCTGCAGGAGGTTATTCTTAATGCGGTGTCAAAGACGAGACTGTCCGGTGAGAATAACAATATATACATGGTTGGAGATGTAAAGCAGAGCATATACAAGTTCCGTCTTGCCTGCCCGGAGCTTTTCATAGAGAAGTACGATACATACGGCGAGACTGGCGATAATGTTAGAATTGAATTACAGAAGAATTTCCGAAGCCGGGAAAATGTACTTGAGTGTGCCAATGATGTGTTCAGTCATATCATGAATAAGAATTTTTCAGGAATCGGGTATGACGAATCTGTAAGGCTTAATGCGGGGTTTCCATATCCTGAATACAGTGACAGTAATTATGGTGATGAAGCCAACAAGAGTACAGATGTAATTCTTATATCTTCAGAGAATGAAGAAGAAGCTACGACAAGAGAGCTTGAGGCAGACAGGCTTGCAAAACTGATTGAGGGAATAGTTGCTTCTGGTGTAAATGTGTATGATTCAGATGAGAATATATACAGACCGGCAGAATACAGGGATATAGTAATTCTTACAAGGTCAGTTACAGGTTGGGCAGATACATTTGCAGATGCCCTGATGGACAGGGGGATACCGGCGTATACAGATTCGTCAACAGGATATTTCAGCGTGCGTGAGATACAGGTAATCTTAAGTATGCTTACAATAGTAGATAATCCGGTTCAGGAGATAAGCCTTGCGGCGGCAATGATGTCTTACTTTGGAGGATTTACGGCAGCGGAGCTTGGAATGGTGAGAAAGCTTGGCAGGGAGCATGCAGATAAGAATACACATAACAACCTGTATGAACATTTGAAAGCAGTTGCAGTGCTTGGCGGAGCAGATAAGATACAGGAGACGGATGTTAAGCAGCTGTCCGGCAAATGTGCGTTATTCCTTGCAAAGCTCACAGAATACCGAGACAAGAGCAGTGTTGAGTCACTATATGATCTGTGTTGGGAGATGATATATGATTCAGGCTACTACGATTATGTGGGAACAATGCCTGCCGGAGCACAGAGACAGGCTAACTTAAATGTCTTGCTGGAAAGAGCAGCGGGATATGGAAAGTCAAGTTATTCAGGTCTGTTTAATTTCTTAAGATATATTGAAAGACTTAAGAAGTTTGACGAAGATTTTGCAGAGGGGGCTGCCAGCCTTGACAATGAGAATCTTGTAAGAATTATGAGTATCCATAAGAGTAAAGGTCTGGAATTTCCGATTGTAATACTTGCTGGGGCGCATAAGAGCATTAACTTTATGGACGCAACTGCGCCTGTGCTTGTAGACCAGAACTTAGGAATTGCAGTTGATTATGTTGACCTTGAAAGAAGAACGAAGACACCTACTATTATTAAAGGTGCTATGGCAAGAAGAATTGAAAGGGAGTCGATAGCTGAGGAAGAGAGACTTCTCTATGTTGCAATGACAAGAGCAAGAGAAAAACTCATAATTACCGGAGTTGTAAAAGATGCAGACAAGACACTTGATAAATACAGGGGAAGTGCAAAGCAACTTGCAGCAGATGGAATGTTGTCTTTCGCGGACAGTGAGAATATAAAGAACTATCTTGATATGATAATGCCAGTGTGTCTTATGGATTCAGATAAATTGAAAGGCAGCTTTAAAGTGATGGTTGATGCCGGAGAGGATTCTTGGGCTGATGTGGATGAATCCGGGGAGATGGCTGGTGAAGCGAATGCTGTTAGAATCGGGGGACTGGCTGATGAAATTATGGAAGCTGTGTCTTATCCTTTATTAGAGGAGCTTCCGGAGTATGTTCCTGATGATAACGCAGCCGGAAGGATGAAGCTGACGGTTTCGCAGCTTAAGGCTATGCAGGCGGATGATGATTCAGAGGAAAATGCTTACATGGATGAATCTGTGAAGACAGCACTTAAAAAGGAAGAATGTGATGAGACAAACAGCATAATTCCAAAGTTCATAAGCGGTGAGGAAGTTAAGCTTGCTGCTAATGAGCGTGGTAGCGCATATCACAGGGTTATGGAATGTCTTGACTATTCAGTGAGTGTGAACCTTGATGGAGTTAAAGCAGATATTAACAGAATGTTAGAAACAGGCAAGATGAATGAATTACAGGTGAAAAGTGTCAATCCGTGGGATATATATACATTTGTACAATCAGATACAGGCAGGAGAGTTGCAAATGCGGTGAACTGTGGCAGTGTCAGAAGAGAACAGCCTTTTGTATTTGAGTACGAAGGACAGCTTATACAGGGTATAATTGACTTGTGTTTTGAAGAGGACGGAGAACTTGTGATTGTTGATTATAAGACTGACAGGGTTATGAAGGGCAAAGCGGGGGAAAAAGAGCTTGTCAAAAGATACGCAATCCAGCTTGATTACTATGCAAAAGCGCTGGGACAGCTTACCGGAAAAACTGTAAAAGAAAAAATTGTATATTCATTTACTTTAGGAAAAGAAATAATGTGTTAAAATTACGAAAAATTTTCTCTAACATGTAAAATGCGGTTGAAAATATTGTACAATAATGGTAATATAAACATGATTTATGAATAAAACATATCAAATTTGCACAAAAATGTGCATAAAATGGAAAAGGAGAGGAAAAATGAAAAAGCAAGTAAAAAAATTTATGAGTGCATTACTTGCATGTGTAATGGTGGCAGTGTCAGTTATAGTATTTGACATGAATCCAGTACATGCAGCTTCTGGCGCAATAACAGAAGCATCAGGCTGGCTTGAGACAGCATATGTTAAGTGGACACCTGTAACAGGAGCTACAGGTTACAATGTATATGTTAAGTCTGCAAGTGCCTCAGATTCAGCTTATGTCCAGTTGGACGATGAGCTTATTAGAAAGTATCCATCTTACATGAGAGCGGATGCTGTAGGATTAAAAGCAGGCGATTATGTTATGAAGATTGTTCCGCTGAACAATGGCAAGGAGAATACATCAGCTGCTATCGTTTCAGATAAGCTTACTGTAAATGCACATGACAGAAGCGGATTTACATTTTCAAGTAATTCACCGGTAAAGAATGGCGTTGGTGCATATAACAACGATGGTACATTAAAGTCTAATGCATCTGTTCTTTATGTTACAGAAGCTAATAAGAATACAGTTAAGATGAAGATTGGTAACACAGAATATACAGGTGTAGCAGCTATTACACAGGCAATTAAGGCTAAGAATAACTGCCAGCCAGTTGCTATCCGTATTATAGGTCAGGTTACATTAAGCGGACTTGCCTGCAAAGATGTATCATCAGCATATGCAATTGGTGTTAAGGGAGCAGCTAACGTAACATTTGAGGGTATTGGTGATGATGCTACTTTATATGAAGCAGGTGTGGCTGTATTCCAGTCAACAGGCATAGAAGTAAGAAACCTTGGTCTTATGAACTGGGGCGGTGGAGGCGACGGAGATGGTATATCTCTTAAGCAGTCACGTGGTGTATGGGTACATAACAACGATGTGTTCTATGGTAATGCTGGTTCAGATGGTGACCAGGCTAAGGGCGATGGCTCTATGGATTTAAAGGATAATTCTCAGTATGTGACAGTATCTTACAATCATTTCTGGGATTCAGGAAAGATGTCACTTTGTGGCATGAAGTCAGAGTCAGGTGAGAACTGGATTACATATCACCATAACTGGTTTGACCATTCTGATTCAAGACATCCTCGTATCAGAACAATGTCAGTTCATGTATATAATAACTACTATGATGGTAATTCTAAATATGGTGTAGGCGCTGCAAAGGATAGTGAGGCATTCGTAGAGGCTAACTATTTCAGAAACTGTAATTATCCAATGCTCAGTTCAATGCAGGGAAGTGATGTTCTGGCAGGTGGAATATTCTCAGGAGAGAATGGTGGTGTCATCAAGGCATACAACAACTATATGGAAGGTCAGAAGTCTGTTATATATGCTAATTCGGATGCTGGTACAACAACTGCAAGTGCAACTGATTTCGATGCATATCTTGCAACATCAAGAAGTGAAACAGTACCTTCAACTTATAAGGCAAAGCAGGGTGGAAAGACATATTCTAATTTTGATACTAAGGTTGATTTAGGTGTTGATACTGCTGATATTGATGCACCTGCAGATGTTCCTTCAATTGTAACTAAGTATGCAGGACGTATTATGGGCGGAGATTTCAAGTGGACATTTGATAACAGTGTTGATGATACAAGCTATTCACTCAACAGGCCATTAAAGGATAAGCTTAATGCATACAAGACATCTCTTGTATCAGTAGGTGGTGGAAGCGTATCTGGCACTTCACATACACATACATATGGTGAGTGGGTAGTTGTTACACCTGCAACAGAGACAGAAGAAGGTCTTAAGAGCCGCACATGTACAGGATGTGGTTATAATGAAACAGCAGTTATTCCAGCTATTGGAAAAGATACACCTGTTACACCTGACACACCGGTATCAGGAGATGCAAAGGTACATAACTTTACAGAATCAGGAACAACAAGTGACTTCTATAGTATTACAGGAAGCATAGCAACAAATAAAGGTACAGCAACATACAACGGTCTTACACTTACAAAATGCCTTAAGATGGAGTCATCAACAAGTATTAAGTTCACAGCACCATCCGCTGGAAAGCTTACACTTGTATTTGGCGGAACAACGGCAGCTTCTGGTAAGGGCGTAAAAGTTAATGGAACAAGCAAAAAAGTTGGTTCTGATGGTACATTAACAGTAGATGTTGCTAAGGGTGCTGTAACTGTAACAAAGGGAGATTCAATCAATCTTTTCTATATGATATATACACCATCTGGAACATCAGAGACAACACATACACATAAGTATGAGTCAAAGATAACAAAGCAGGCAACATGTACAGAGGCAGGAGTGCTTACATATACATGTACATCTACAACAGGAACATGTGACAAGAAGACATACACAGAAACAATCCCAGCAAAGGGACACAGCTTCAGTACAGAGTGGACAGTAGATGTTGAAGCAACAGAGACAACACCAGGAAGCAAGAGCCACCATTGTACAGTATGTGATGCGAAGACAGATGTAACAGAGATACCTGCAACAGGAGTTGTTGAAAAGAAGAATGGTCTTAGTAAGGCAGAAGATGGAAATTACTATTATTATGCAGATGATGTGGTAGATACAAGCTTTACAGGATTTGCAGACTGTGACAATGAAAGAATGTATGTAAAGAATGGTAAAGTTGACACAACATATACAAGTGTAGAACAGGATGGAGCAGACTGGGTATATGTAGAAAATGGAAAGATAAGATATGACTATACAGGAATCAGACAGAACTCAAACGGCTGGTGGAGGATAGAGGACGGAAAAGTTAATTTTAACTTCACAGGATTAGCAGATAATGAGAATGGAAGATTTTATATCCAGAACGGAAAAGTTAATTTTGAATATACGAATTTAATTCAGGATGGAGCAGACTGGGTATATGTAAAGAATGGTCATGTAAAAAATGATTACACAGGATTTGCAGAAAATGAAAATGGAAGATTTTATCTTGAAAATGGAAAGGTAAATTTCGAATATACAAATGTAATTCAGGATGGAGCAGACTGGGTATATGTAGAGAAAGGTCATGTAAATACTAATTATACAGGAATCAGACAGAATGCAAATGGCTGGTGGAGAATAAAAGACGGAAAAGTAGATTTTAGTTATACAGGACTGGCAGATAACGAAAATGGAAGATTCTACATAGAGAACGGAAAAGTTAATTTTAAATATACGAATTTAATTCAGGATGGAGCAGACTGGGTATATGTAAAGAATGGTCA
>OLQX01002417.1_pt1 | contig 12595 bp, 9 predicted proteins | sample 1672581 | NCBI WGS metagenome assembly OLQX01 (sample SAMEA3136701, study PRJEB25190) | human gut metagenome | reverse complement strand
TGGAAGCAGCGTAGTTGCCGCCGCACTTGGTGAAGCCGGTCAGGCCGGGAGCGGCACGGATGTACTCGTCTTCCACATAGATGCGCACGGGGTTGATGCCCTCGGCGTAGTAAGCGCCCGACGGTGCGCAGATGATGCAGAAGATATAGTGCTTGGAAGCGTGCACGCCCAGGCCCACATCGTTTGCAAACACGAAGGGACGGATGTACAGGGAGGCACCATCGGTGTGGGGCACCCAGTCACGGTCCACATCCACCAGAGTCTCCACAGCCTGGATGTAATCTTCCACGGGGATCTTGGGGATGCACAGACGGTCGGCGGAATCCTGGAAGCGCTTTGCGTTGCAGTCCGGGCGGAACAGCTGGACGGTGTCATCCGCAGTCCGGTAAGCCTTCATGCCCTCGAAGATCTCCTGAGCATAGTGGAACACGACGGTAGCCGGGTCCAGCTCAAAGGGGCCGTAGGGGACGATGCGGGCATCGTGCCAGCCCTCGCCCTCGGTGTAGTCCATCACGAACATATGGTCGGTGAACTTCTTGCCAAAGCCCAGGTTGTTCTCGTCCGGCTTCTCCTTGGGAGAAGTGGTACGGGTGATCTTGATATCCAACATGATAAATTTCCCTCTTTCCTGATCACGGGCGCTGCACAGTTCCTGCGCCCGAAACGCCGAATATTGTTTTCTATTATAATAGGATGACCAGCTTTTGCAAGGAATCGCAAAATCTTTCATCTTTGGGCCGGGTAAGTTGCGCCAAATTATGAGCAGATGTGTGTGCAAACTGCTAAAAAAATGATACAATAGGGGTACAAACCGTGTTTTTGACCCGGAAAGGAGTTTTGTTTTATGATCCAGGGCGTCATTTTTGATATGGATGGCCTGATGTTCGACACCGAGCGCATCTGGGCCACCCTGTGGGAACCCGCACTGGCCGGGCTGGGCCTTTCTTATAAGGAGGGGCTGGACGAAGCCGCCCGCGGCACCGCAGGCGACTCCATGCGGGCGGTGCTGCGCCGGTTCTATGGGCCGGACTGCGACCCCGACCGCATCATCGAGGCCCTGCATGAGCAGGGTGAGACGGCCTTTCTGGCCCCGCCGCCCAAAAAGCCCGGCCTGGACGAGCTGCTGGCCTGGCTGGAGCAGCGGCACATCCCCATGGTGGTGGCCTCTTCCAGCCGTATGGCCTCCATCCGGCATCATCTGGACAGCTGGGGCCTGACCCACTACTTCAAGGCCGTCATCAGCGGGGAGCAGTTCATCAGCTCCAAGCCGGACCCGGAGATCTTCTACCGGGCCGCCGAGATGCTGGGCACCGCACCGGAACACACCCTGGTGCTGGAGGACAGCTACAACGGCGTGCGCGCCGGGGCCGCCGGCGGTTTTGTGACCGTGATGGTGCCGGACCTTGCCCAGCCGGACGACGAGATGCGCCGCCTGTACACCGCCGAGTGCGCCAGCCTGCACGAGGTGCGCCGGATGCTGGAAGAAGGCCGGCTGTAAGGGTTTCGTCTTCCACGACCGCCGGGACGATGCCCCGCCGCACCAGACCGGTCACGAATCGTTTCTCCACCCCGGCTTCCTTTCCCCGCCGGGTGATGGTCAGGCTCAGGGTATCGCCCACCGATGCGATGCCGCAGTTGTAGGGGGAGTGCGCCCGGGGCAAGCGTCAAAATAGTTCTCCATCCTTATTTACCCTTTACCTCCTTCAAAAAATGCCCTCCCACCGTGGTTTTCCACAGATGGGCGGGCATTTTGCGGTTTATTGTCCGTGCGCTGCAAAAGCGCTCAGAGGACAGTGGTCTGGGGTACCAGCCGGAAGAGCATTACAGGAAGCTCGCTGTTTGCAAAATCCAGCGTAAAGATAAGCCTTCCGTTCTTTGCTTCAAACGGCAGCTCCGTCTGTGTGCCGTCCGGGGCAATGCGCACAAGCGTTTTGCCTTCCAGCAGTCCGGCGGGCAGCGCGAGCCTTACCCGGCCGGTGGGCTGCGTCAGGCTGCCTGCGGTTTCAAAGGCCACACTCAGGTATTCCCCGTTCGTCCGCGCGGTCACATCCTCCGCAGAAAGGCTGCCGCTGAGCGGCCATGCCGTTGCGGCTTCGATCTTTTCCAGCTGCGCGGCGTTTTCTGCCTGCCCGCACACGGGGCAGAAGGTCAGAGCTTCGCCTTCCGCAGTGCGGAAGGTAAACTTCCGGCAATCGGTGATGCCGATGTGCGCGCAGCCCTGCCGCAGACAACCGGCGCTCTGAGAGCCGGTTCCGTTCGGGGACCATGCACCAAACTGGTGTCCCAGCTTATCGGTCGGGTCTGCGGTGTAGCTGTCTTTGCAGCGGGAGCATGTAAAAACGGTGTAGCCGTCTGCTTCACAGGTGGGGTCTACGGTAACAGCCTGATAGTCATGGTTCAGTGCGGGCAGCTCCACATAGGTGGTATAATCGCAGCGGGAACAGGTGTCGTAGGCGTCCCAGCCGATTTCCGTACAGGTGGGGGCTTTTGCTTCGTGCTGCTCCAAATCATGATTCAGCGCGGGCAGCTCCGTGTAGGTGGTATGGTTGCAGCGGGAGCAGGTTTCGTAGGCGTTCCAGCCCTTTTCCGTGCAGGTAGGGGCTTTTGCTTCATGCAATATCGGATCATGACCGAGCTTCTCGACCCAGTCAGTCTCCGAATAGGTAGTACAGGTTGTGCATAAATAATAGCTCTTCCATCCTGGTTTCGTACAGGTTGGTTCCCGTGTAAATTCTCGCGCCTTTTTTAAATTGTGCTGCTTGGGGGTTATTATATCGGGCGTCCTGTAGTTGCATCCTTCTGCAGTACAGCGTGTGTATTCAAGTCCTTCCTGCCGACAGGTAGCCGGTCGTTTAAATGTTTTAAGCTGGTGCGGATATAGATCGCCATATTCCGAACGGCAATAGATGCACACAGCCCTCTGAAAGCAGGTTCTTGTACCACCGGTACAGTTTGCGGTATCAACTGCGCCGCAGCGCATGCAACTGCGGCGGTGCGTGCCGTTGCCAAGGGACATCCGCGTTGTCCACATATGACCGAGAATGCCGTATTCCGCGCCGCATTTTTTACAGGTTCTGCCTGTGGTGCAGGTGGGAAATTCGGTGCCGCCGGTATGTGCGGGCGGTTCCCCATATGGCTGATTGCAGACCTCGCAGACGGCGCGTTCTGTGCATGTAGCCGTGCCGCCCGTATGTGCGGCCAGTTCCCCATATGACTGATTGCAGACTTCGCAGACGGCGCGTTCTGTGCACGTAGCTTTGCCGCCCGTATGTGCGGCCAGTTCCCCGTATGGCTCATTGCAGACTTCGCAGACGGCGCGTTCTGTGCACGTAGCCGTACCGCCCGTGTGAGAAACATCCAGACGCGTATTCATTTTGCAAGCATCACACCAATAAATAAGCTCATGATAGCGTGGATACGGTTTCAATTTGACAAATGTCACATCTCTCCCGCAAAAATTGCAGCACGGACCTGATGCCAGCGCCGTGGCGGGGCGTATAAGCAGCAAGGTACACAGCAGCAGAATGCCCAGAACCGTTTTTTCATGTTGCTCCCTCCTTGTCATCAAACCTTGTTATCCTTTCAGATCAAACTGCACGGACAGCGATGCAAGCACTGCATCTATCACCTTCCGCGCCTCGGCAAGCATATCGATTTCCGCCACAAAAGCGATGACCTGCTCGCGCTCCTGCGCGGGGACCTGCAGCGCACTCAGGCTCATACTCAGATAGCGCCGTATTTTGCGCTCCAGCGTAAAGTAGGGGTCGCACCGCCGTGCCATATAGCCGCGCATCATGCCAGCCGTGCCCAGCTCTATCTCATAGAAATCGCACTCGGCGCACCCGGGCAGGTATGCGCTGAACGCCGCCTGCAGCTCGGCCGTGGTGCTGCGGTGGATGATCTCCGCCGTGGCGGGGAAGGTGTACGCCTCCACATAGATATCCCGCAGATTCTCGCTCAGCTCGGTCACCGCCAGCTGCAAAGCCGTCTCCACTGCGTAGAGGTACACCGGCGAGGGGGCGTTTGCCGCCAGCGGCCTTACCGCGCCGAACTGCCTGCTGAACATCATGCTGATCAGCTCGGTCAGCACGCCGTCCTTGGTGCGGAAAATGTTCTGGAATGACCCGGCAGAAACATCCGCTTCCTTTAAAATTTCTGCTACCTTGGTGTTCGTGTAGCCTTTTTCCAGAAAAAGCCGGACACAGGCGGTCAAAATCCGCCGTTTTGCTTCTTTGCTGTCGTATCTGCGCGCCATTGGGAATCATCCTTTTCTGTAATTGATTTCTGACCCAGAGATATACTAGTTCCGAATTCGGTTCAAGTAGAACTTTCCCGGCGTATTTTGGGCAATTCGACGAGGAGAGCCTCCCGGCGCAGGAAATCCCGCAGCAGGTCGGTGGCGAACCCACCATCTCCATGACGGCTCTTTTGGAATTGCTCAAGGATGCCGACCCGGAAATGAAGGCAAAGCTGCGCCTGGCACTGCTCACCTGATGCAAAAAAGGGCACTGATTGCAATGCAATACAGCGCCCTACATCATCGGACATGGAAAACACCCACCGTGCAGAAACCGTGCAGAAACCGTGCACTTACTCTCAGACAAACTAAAATCCACTTCATCCGACAACGACTTGACGGCATTGGTTCGAGTGACCGCACGCCAAAAATCAAGTCTTGGAGGATAAATGATGCCCGCCCAGCTGTGGAAAAGCCACAGTGGGCGGGCATTTTGCTTTTTAATCCAGATATCGGTTCATCAGGCTCAATACGATGCCAAGTCCTGCCGGGAGACTTTTCAGGTCTACCCACTCGGCACGGGTGTGGGCACCGGCACCTTTTACGGTGCCAATGGTATTAGCCAGAACATTGCGCGAGAGAGGAATGTTGGCATCGGTGGAATAGGGGCCAAAATCCAGTTCGCCCTCATAATACTGCCGGATGCAGGCGGCGTTTTCTGATGTCCACTTTTTCAGCTCGGACTTATCTCCATCGCCGCAGCCCGGGCGAACGCCCAACACTTCCAGATTGATCTTTTTGCCCTTGGCGCGGAATTCATTCACCACCCGGTTCAGTTCCCCCTTCATGACCTGCAGGCACGCTTCACTGGCAGAGCGGTACTCATACAGCAGGGTAACTTCCTGTGCAATGGAATTGACTGTGCTGCCGCCCTCAATGCGGCCCACATTGTAGGTGGTGTATTCCTGCTGCGGCGGGGTGATCCGGTACAGCTCGTGAATGATCTCGGCAGCGATCTGAATCGCGTTGTCTTTGCCAAAGTCCAGATAGGAGTGCCCGCCGGGGCACTGCACCTGCATCCGGTAGCGGTGGGAGCCTACGGCGATGCTGGTGCACTGGGATATATAACCGTCGAAGGAATAAAACCTCCTGATACGGTCGCCGTAGTTATTGAAGATCTCCTTGCAGCCCTTCAGATTGCCAAGGCCTTCTTCGCAGCTGTTGGCCACGATCATCAGACCGGTGTGCAACCGGTCTTTGTGCTGCACCAGAAAGCGGGTGGCTAGCATCAGGTTCACCAGATTGGCAGTGTCATCGCCGATGCCGGGTGCCCGCAGGATGTCGCCGTCACGGCGCATAGGCAGTTCTTCCGTGTCATTGAACACCACGTCCATGTGAGCCATCATCACGGTGATCTCATCGTACCGATCACAGTTGAACTTGCAGATTACGTTTTGGGCTTCATCGATCCACACCTCGTTGCAGCCCTCGTGCTCGAACCACTTTTTGCAGAACGCAGCGCGCTTTTCCTCGTGGTGGCTGGGGGCCGGGATGCGGCCCAGCGTCATGAGCAGTTCTGCCTGTTCATCCTTGCAGGACGCTATAAACCGATCCAGCTCTTCTTTTTCGATCATACAGTTTCCTCCGTTTCACATAGCAGCCGTACCACCGCAAAAAAGGAGCAGAGCTGTGGTTGATCAGCTCTGCTCCTTTGCAGAATGGGGGTCTCCGGTTATGCAGGTTATTCTTCGGGGATCGTCACGTCATTTTCCAGATCCGCGCCGTTGGAAGCAATGAGCTTTTTATAGTAGTAGAAGGACTTCTTGCGCAGGCGCTTGCCGGTGCCTTTGCCGTAGTCATCCTGATCCACATAGATCATGCCGTAGCGCTTGGTCATCTCGGAAGTGCCGGAAGAGATCAGGTCGATGGGGCCCCACCATGCGTAGCCGAACACGTCCACGCCATCTGCGATCGCCTCCCGCAGCTGCTCCACATGGGCGCGCATGTAGTCGATGCGGTAGTCATCCTGGATCTGGCCCTTTTCATCAAAGTGATCCACGGCTCCCAGACCGTTCTCGGAGATGAAGATGGGCTTGTGGTAGCGGTCATAAATGCGGTTCAGGGTGATACGGAAGCCGATGGGGTCGATGGTCCAGCCCCACTCGGTCTTAGGCAGGTAGGGGTTCTTGATATCGGACACCAGACGGCCGGTGGGCTGCGGCACCGGGCTGCCCTTATAGCGCATGATGTAGGTCATGTAGTAGCTGATGGTGATGAAGTCCACCGCACCCTCTTTGAGGATCTTCATGTCATCCTTGCCCATCTCGATGTGGATGTTGTTCTCATCAAAGAAGCGCTGCATATAGTAGGGATACTCACCGGTGGCCTGCACATCGGTGAAGAACCAGTTGAAGTGATCCTCGAACATGACCTGCAGCTGATCCTCGGGCTTCGGGGACTCGGCGTAGTTCTCCAGACGGCAGAGCATGTTGCCCATCTTGGCATCCGGGTCGATCTCGTGCAGCTTTTTGGTGGCCAGTGCGCTTGCCACGAACTGGTTGTGCACAGCCTGGAACTTCTCCTGCCAGTGGCCCAGATAGGGGTTGCAGCTGCCGGGTTCCGGTGCACCGTCAAAGATGACGCCGCTGCTGGTAAAGGGGTTGGACAACACATTGTTGATCTCGTTGAAGGTGAGCCAATACTTGACTTTGCCCTTGTAGCGGCGGATGACCGTCTCGGCATACTTTTCAAAGGCCTCTATGGTGTGGCGGCTACGGAAGCCGCCGTACTCCTCGGCCAGATGCAGCGGTGTATCAAAATGGGACAGGGTGACCAGCGGCTCAATGCCGTACTTGTGCAGCTCGTCGAACACTGCATCGTAGAACTTCAGGCCCTCTTCGTTGGGGATGGCATCATCACCGTTGGGGAAGATGCGGCTCCAGCTGATGCTCATGCGGAACACCTTGAAGCCCATCTCGGCGAATAGCTTGATATCATCCTTATAGGTATGATAGAAATCGATGCCGCGGCGCTTGGGCAGCTCCCAGTTCTCCGGGTGAGCCTTCATGTCCTCCACCATTTCCTTGGAGGCTGCATTGTGGGGCACATGCACATCAAAGGTGCCCTCGGTATCACGGATCTGTTTGGTGATCAGACGGGCGAAGTCTGAAGTAGCCGGACCTCGACCGCCCTCGTTCCATGCGCCTTCGATCTGGTTGGCGGCTGTGGAGCCGCCCCAGAGGAATCCTTCCGGGAATGCCTTTGCCATGGTTCAGTCTCCTTTCTTGTTCAGCAGCATCTTGACGATGGGCAGCAGTTTCTGGGTCATGCGCAGCTCGGTGGTGATGGTCATGACCGTATCCTGCGCATGGACGAACAGCAGGGAGTACTCCATGCTCTCACCGCTGACCTGACTCTGAATGACCTCGGTCTGGGCGTTATGGGCTTTGACGATCAGAGCTTCTGCCTCTTCCAGCAGCTTGTCCACCTCGTCCAGCTTGCCCTCGGCCATAGCAGCCAGTGCTTCGTCGATCTTGTCGCGGCCATCGCCTGCGTTCATGATGACTTCCATCGCCACCACATTGATATCGCGCTTTTCGTTTTCTTCCATAGGATGTTACCTCGCCTTCATTTTCCTCTTATCTTACTCGAAACAATTATGCCTTTGCTGCAGCCTTGGCAGCCTTCTTAGCGGCCTTGGCGGCTTCACGCTCGGCTTCCTTCTTGCATTCTGCTTTGTCCGCTGCCTTAAAGAACGGATACCAGATCAGCGCAGCCAGCACGAAGTTGATGCAGATCAGCAGAACGTTGCGCCAGTCGCCGCCGGACATGAAGAAAGCAGACACGGCGTTGGGGGCAAAGTTCATATCGAAGTTGACGTAGTTGATGGTGCCCCAGCCCATGGCGAACCACAGGTAGGAGAAGCCGGGCAGGATGATGGCGATGAGCACGGTGGGGATCAGCATAAAGGGGTTGCCGACGACTGCACCGTACTGCAAAGGCTCGTTGATGTTGAAGATGGAGGGCACCAGCGTAGCCTTGCCCAGCAGACGGAACTTCTTGGATTTTGCACGCAGCATGAACAGTGCCAGCGGAAGGGTAGCGCCCTGACCGCCGATGTGGTGATAACGGCTGAAACCGTAAGCGTAGATATTCTTGGGCGCAAGGCCGGCAGCTACCAGTTCTGCATTCTCAGCAATAGCAGCCTGAGTAATGCTGCGGGTAACAGGGGTAAACACCCAGCCGGAGACACCGAAGAAGTAGAACACATTCTGCAGGAACACGATCATAATGACGCCAGGTGCGCTCTGTGCAAAACTGGTAACCGGCTTCATGAGGATCTGCACCATGGCAAACACATCGATCTTTGCAATGTAGGTGAACAGATAGGCAACGGTCAGGCTGATGAGGATGGCCGCGATGTTGTCGAACCAGTTCTTAACAAAATCGGGGATCACACTGTCCTCACCAAAGAAGGAATACTTGGCCAGCAGCTTGTAGATGACAGCCACCATCAGACCGACCACCATAGCAGTGAACATACCGCCTGCGCCGAACTTGTTCATGGAAACCAGCGAGCCGCCGTCCACCGTTTGAAAGTTCATGCACATCATGTAGGCACCGATGCCGGTAAAGCCTGCGATCATGGAACGGTCTTTCTTTTCGATCTTCTGCAGGCAGTTGTAGGGGATCACGAATACCACGAACAGACCAATCAGACCAAACGAGAAGGTGCTCAGCGGGCTGATGTCCGGCAGCACCGGAACAAAGCGGCGGAGGATGGCCCACAGGGACGGGATGGCACTGACCATCGAGAACGGAACAATGAACAGGACCGCATCTGCCACGATGCCGAACCAGAAGTTCGACGTGATCTTGTTAATGACCGGAACGAGATGTTTCTCGATCCACGCCTGAATCTTCTCCATCATAGTTTTTTCCTCCCATTTCAACCTTCTTCATAAAACTCGAGGGCCGACTCCAGAATGGCTTCGCCATCCAATGCAGCATAGTCGTCCGGATCAATGGAAGTCACCTTCACATTGTGGTCCTTCAGCATCTCCTTATACTTGGGGACCTCGGCTGAAAAGTGGGGGCCAAGCAGCAGCACGTCAATCTTGTCGGCGTACTCCGGCACCTGAGATTTGCTCACAGCGTGGATGGAAACATCCAAACCCTGAGCCTTTGCGGCCTTGCGCATATTGGCGGCCATAAAGCCGGTGGAAGCACCAATGCCGCAGGCAAGTAAGATACGGGTCATAACAATTACTCCTTTCCATATCCAATGCAACAATTCTTTTCTCCGGAATCGCTTCCGGGTTTCGTTGTGCTCAGTATATCAGGTCCGTTTGTGAAAACAAAACAAAGTTTTTCCCCGGTTCCGGCAAATTCCTCATCTTTCCAACAAGGCGGAAAAAAGTATGGTTTAGTTTTCTTCTTCCATTTGCTATACTATATAAGATGAATTTTTATTCTGTCTTTCACCTGTATTTTTATAGAAGGAGTGTCTCTGCATGAAAACCGATAAGCGCACGCAGCTGCTGAAGATCTTATCCGACGCATCGCAGAGCATTTCCTCTGCAGCACTTGCCAATATGCTCGGCACCAGTGAACGGACGGTGCGCAACTACATCAAAGCCATCAACGAGGAGGGCAAGGCCGTTATTACTTCCTCCCGGGAGGGCTACCGTCTGGAAAGCCATACTGCCAGTCTGGACACCTTGCCCAACGAAGCAGAATCCCGCGTCTGGAAGGTGCTCTCTGATCTATTGACCAGTAAGGAGGGTGTCAACGCTTTTGACGAAGCTGAAGCCCTGTATGTCAGTTCCAGCACCATTCTGAATACCGTCATCCCACAGGTAAAAGAGATCGCCAAAGAATACGACCTGCGCATCGAATCTCAGAAATACCAGTTCTATCTGCGTGGCAGCGAGCAGAACCGTCGCAAAATGATCGGCAGCCTTGCCGTGCGCAACACCTACGGCTTTTTCAATTCTAAAGATGCGTTGGAACAGCTGTTTCCCTCTCAGGATATCGATGGCATTATGCAGGAGCTGTTCACGACCTGTCAGGAGTCCAAACTGTTTCTGAACGATTTTGCGCTGAATAATCTGTTGATCCATATTCTGGTCATCCTCATCCGGCTGAACATCGGCAATGAGCTGGACGACAAAGAACCGCCCATCTCGGTAGACGAGCTGCTGGCATCCTCTCAGGATCGGGAAGACATCGTAAATCTGGCCGACATGATCTCGGCAAATTTCGAGCAAAAATACAGCATCCGCATCCCGGAGCGGGATTATAAACAGATTTTGATGCTGATTGCCCTTTCGGTGGAGCACGAAACCGTGGATATCCAGTGTGTCATCAGCCCGGAGTTCATCCACAATGTGGCTTCCATCCTTTCCATGATGTCCCAGCGGTACTGCACCCCGGAATTTGACAACGGCTATATCCTGCAGTTCTCCCTGCATATGTATTATGCGCAGCAGCGATGTGCCTTCCATATCAGCTACCCCAATCCCATTGCGCTGCAGTTCAAGAAAGACTATGCCCCTGTCTACGATATGGCGGTCTACTTTGCACACCGCTTTGCGCAGATCTACCATATCGAAGTGAGCGAGGACGAGATCGCATTCATTGCGTTTCACATTGGTTCCTATCTGGAGAACAACAAGCAGAGCCGGGAACACGCCACCTGTGTAGTGATTGTGGAGTCCTACCATATGCTGGCACGGCAGCTGATCCACGAGATCAATGTTGCTTTTGCCAACCAGATCATCGTAAAGGAAGTTCTGCCCCTGAACCGGTACCTCAACCGTCAGCCGGAATGCGACCTTGTGCTGACAACCCTGCCGCTGGGCATACAGCATCCGCATGTGGTGCAGATCAGCCCGATCCTGACGAAAGCCAACTGTGAAAGTATCCGCGCCCAGCTAAGCTCCATCAGCACCGAGCGGGAACTTGCCCGTGCCCACCAGTTTTTGCAGAGCCTACTGCACAAAGAACTGTATTTCCGCAACGTGAGTCTGTCCGATGCCGCAGCCTACATTCAGTTCATGGGAGAACAGTGTGTCAAACATGGCTATGCGAAAGAGGAATTTGTACAGGACGTTCTGCAGCGCGAATCGTTTTCCAGTACCGCCTTCACCGATGTACTGGCTGTGCCTCACGCCATCAATCAGTACGCCGACCGTTCCTTCATCTGTGTTATCCATAATGATATGCCAATTCAGTGGAAAAAGAAAACGGTGCATTTCGTTCTGATGATCGGCATTACCGAAGCTGAGATGAAGTTCTTTAAACCCGCCTTCGACAGGATCGTGGAATTGTTCAACTCCACATCCCGCACCCTTGAATTGCTTAAAACCAATACCTTTGAAGAATTCTGTGCGCAAATGCGGTAACCTATAAAAAGCCGGGTGTCATCTACTTTAAGATTGGCATCCGGCTTTTCTATTTTGATGGGTTTCCAAAGGGGTGCGGGTCGCCAGTGGCGACCTCAAAATGCAGCACATTTTGAAGCACCTGACCGAGCCGACAGGCGAGAGGCAGCACCCCTTTGGCACACGACTTTGCCTGCAAAGTCTAGTGTGTTACACCTTGGTTCCGGCTGATGCGGAAAAGGGGCTGCGAAAGGCTCCGGCAAGCACCTGTTCTGTGGCAGAAGGATGCGCAGATGGGCGTGGCAGCTAATGGTTTCTGCCCACCCAGCGCAGGCTTGCAGAGGAACCAATGGTGTACGTTCTCCCGTCCTGCCGCAGCAGCGTTTTTCCCCTATAAGCCGCAAGGTAAATAATCAACGTCTGTGCTTGCCCCGGTTTCCCGCTAGTGTCCCCGGTTTCAGCATTGCCGTTTTATAAAGGATCTTCTTTATCAGCTTTCTTTCATCCTCTGTCAGCTTATCGTAGTTGATTCCGATTGCCTTCAATGCCGTTCGAATCTTCTTTTCATCCGCAGACCCTTCATGTTTCTGTGCATCCTCCAGTTCCTTCATCAGGTTATCGATCATTGAACCATCCGAAGTGGTCTTGTCCTTGCGGTGTTCCGTCTTGATGTTCTTCAGGATAGCCACCAACTCGTCATACAAGACCCGACCAAAGTACTCATCTTCATCGATCTGCCCCAGCTTCAAGGTGCTCATGTACAAATCATTTTCATCTGCTGCATACTTCTTTTTCAGCATTTGCCGTGTTGCTTCCAAACCGGCATTGAGGTTTTGAATGTTTGCGCTGACATATCCATCCACATAGATCTCCAGATCGGTCATGAACCGCTGGAAATTCTCATGCACGATCAGCTCACACAGCAGCCGATGATTGAATTTTCCATTCCTTAATACGTCCACTGCGCCATCGC
>OLQX01002401.1_pt1 | contig 12694 bp, 9 predicted proteins | sample 1672581 | NCBI WGS metagenome assembly OLQX01 (sample SAMEA3136701, study PRJEB25190) | human gut metagenome | reverse complement strand
GACAGTGTAGAGCTCGTCGATCTCAGCGCGAAGTTTCTCGCGGATGATCGGCCGGCGCAGCTTCATGGTGACTGTCAGGCATCCGTTATCTACGGTCCAGTGTTCCTTCAAAAGACGAATATTGCGCGGAATACCGTACTGCGGAAAACGAGAGGCGGCTTTCTTTAACCGCTTCAGCGCGGCCATACGGATGTCGCGCCGCATGAGCATGCGTTCGTCAGTCGGATCCACGTTGAATTCCTTAGCAAATTTCTCCCATTCTGCTTCGTTGACGACAGCCAAAGCCGTGATGAAGGGACGCGCTTCTCCGACAACCATGACTTGCTCAAAGAGCGGATCCGTCTGAATGGCGAGCTCCATATCGGTCGGAGGGATCTTCTCTCCTGTGGAGGTCACGATGATTTCTTTAATTCGGCCTTTGATGCGGATGCGGCCGGCATCCGACAAGTCCGCTTGGTCTCCGGTCTTGAACCAGCCGTCTTCGGTAAAGACTTCGGCTGTTGCGTCGGGACGCTTCCAGTAGCCTTTCATGACAGTCGGGCCTTTAACCTGCAGCTCTTCCATATCCCCGAGTCGAATTTGCAGCCCGGGAATCGGCTGACCGACCGTGACAGGATTGTTGCAGTTCTCGCGATTAACAGAAATAACCGGAGAGGTTTCGGTCAGTCCGTAGCCTTGCCTCAGTTCAACGCCCATGGCATTGTAGAAGCGGCCGATGGCATTGTTTAATGCAGCGCCCCCGGCAATTGCAATTCTCAGGCGCCCTCCGAAAACGTCGCGAATCGGCAGGACAATGCGGCTTTCCAGCATCGGCCAAATGAAAGAATAGAGCCAGGAAGCAGACGAAGAAGGGACGGCTAAACCGTTGCGGCGGCAAAACCTTCTCCAGCCGATCATTTCGGCTTGATCGGCAAGTGTGGCAGCAATGCTTCCCTTGGATTTCAAGCTCGCTTTAATGCGATTATGGAATTGTTCAAAGACACGCGGTACGGCCACAAAAATCGTCGGGCGAATGACCTTCAAATCCTCGGCGAGTTTCAAGACAGAACGTGCGAAACCGACCTCTGCGCCTAAGAACAAAGTGAAGTAGAAAGTCACGGTTCTTTCGAACGTATGAGAAAACGGCAGGAATGACAAGAAGACATCATCGGGACCGACATCGATCACTTGAGAGAAGGATTTCACATTGCTCAAGACGTTGTCGTGCGTCAGCATGACGCCCTTTGGCTTCCCGGTGGTTCCGGATGTGTAGACGATGGCGGCAAGATCATTCGGATCGATCGAGACGTCCTCAAGCTCCGTTTTCTCACTTTGCTTTAACCAATCCGAAAGATTCACAACAGGCACCGGAGAATCCGGCGAGGCGCTCTCTGCGTCATTTCCTGTGGTCACAACGAGCTCGAGATACGGATATTCTTTCTGGACGTTTAACATTGCGTTCCAGCGCAGTGTGCGCGGTACAAAAAGAATCTTGGCTTCTGAGTTGTTCAGAATGAAGGCGCTGGAGGAAGGCGTATCAACCGCGTGGAGAGGGACCGGCACCATTCCTTGGGAAAGGATGCTCAGATCACAAGCCGTTGCCGTAATGGAATTAGGTAGGAGGACAGCTGCGTGGTCGCCTTTTTTTAATCCGAAAGCTGTGAAGGCTTTGCGCCAGCTGCGGACCATATCGGCGAACTCTTTCCAAGTTACACCGATCCATGTCTTAGATTTGTCGTTAAACTGGCGGTAAGCAACCTTGCTCGGACGAACGTTTTCGTTGATCACAAGCAAATCCGGAATGACGCGCACGTTGTTAAGGTTGTCAGCTGTCATTTATTTTCCAAAGTCTTCATAAAGTTTTTCGATTTCGTTCCCGTGTTTGGCGAGAATGACGCGGCGCTTCAATTTCAGTGTGGGCGTTAAAGAATCGTTTTCAATGGTCCACGGATCCTTAAGGAGAAGCACAGAACGAGGTACACCATACTGCGGAAATGATTTGCAGGCGCTCTTGATGCGTTTAAGGATTTCCCTGATGACGGCTTTATTGGTCAAAATCTCGGGGTCTTTGGAATCCAAATTCAGAGAACCGGCAAAACGTTCGAAGTTGTCTTTGTTGAGTACCAAGAGACCCACGATAAACGGACGATTGTCCCCGTAAACCATTGCCTGATCAAAAAGCGGGTCGGTTTCGATCGCCTGTTCGATATCGACGGGCGGTACCTTTTCACCTGTGGAGGTGACGATGATTTCTTTGATGCGTCCTTTGATCTTCAGATAATTTCCGGGAAGAATGTCAGCTTGGTCTCCGGTAGAGAGCCAGCCTTCGGGATCCAGAGTCTTGAAAGTGTCTTCCGGGCGCTTCCAGTAGCCTCTCATGACCTGCGGCCCGCGAACTAAGAGTTCATCCTTTTCTCCTAGTTTGGCTTCGATGCCCTGAAGGATTGGACCGACAGTGTCGGGATGATTGGCTCCGATCTTATTGACGGAGATAATCGGAGAGGTTTCGGTCATGCCGTAGCCTTGGAAAATTTCGATTCCTAAGCCGATGATGGTTTTTGCAACTTCCGGGCTCAGCGCTGCGCCGCCGGAGACGGCGACGCGCATGCGGCCGCCGAATGAATTCTTGATTTGATTGCGGACCAGTTTGTCGTAAACAGGATCCATCAGTCGATCAAATGCCGCCGGAACAGAGGAGTCGACGGGGAGGCCATTCCTGCGGCTGAAGTTGCGGTAGCCCGCATCGACAGCAGCTTGGAAAACGAGACGGCTTACAGCGCCTTTTTGTTTCAGACGCTCATTGATTTTGGCGGCAACTTTTTCAAAGACTCTCGGAACGGACATCATGATGGAAGGACGGACAGTCTTTAAATCGTCGAGGATGCGTGCGACGCCTCGGCTGAAAGTGACTTTATTGCCCATTCCCAGGCCGATGTAATAGGATGTGGTGCGCTCAAATGTGTGAGACAGAGGCAGGAAGGACAACCAGGTGTCGGATGGATTCGGCGCAATGTTGTACAGCAGCGCAGAAATGTCACTCATGATGTTTTTGTGCGTGAGCATGACGCCTTTGGGTTTGCCTGTTGTTCCCGAGGTGTATACCAAAGCGGCCAAGTCTTCTTCTTCCGGACCGGGCGGGAGAGTTCCGACAGAATCGCCTTCTTTCAGCCACTCGTTCACATTGACGCAGCAAACATCTTTACTGTCAGGCTCGGACGCGTCATCGACGTAGACGACTGTATGGAGATAAATCGGCTCCTGCAGCTTGAATAGCATGCCAGCGGGCGCGGTTTACCGTTACCAGGAGCTTCGTGTCCGAATCTTCCAGAATGTAGGCGCAGTTCGCCGGCGTATCGATGATATGCAGCGGGACCGGGACAAGGCCGACGATCAGGGCGCCTTGATCAAAGCAAACGGCATCAATACCGTTGGGCAGGAGCATAGCGACTCTGTCGCCCTTCTTAAGTCCGGAAGCGACAAAAGCATTGGCCCATTCAAGAGAACGAGCGTAGAGCTCTTTAAAAGAAAGTGTTTCCCATTCTTTAGTTTTTGAATTGAATTGACAAACTGCCGGATCATCTCCGCGAATTTCGAGGTGATGCGAAACGAGCTCAGGGATGACATGGAGCTTTCTTATCTCCTCAGCGCGGGTAAATTCATTATCTTGTTCTTGCTGCATGATTTATTTCGAAGAGTTTTCCGTGACGGCAAAATTCAGATTTAAGGCACGGATAATTTTGAGAATGGTTGAAAATTCCGGAGAGCACTGCCCCGAAAGCGTGCGGTAAAGGCTTTCTCTGGAAAGACCCGTTTCGCGGGCAAGGCGGGACATGCCGTAATTCTTGGCAATACGCCCGAGCGCGGCTGCAATTTCTGCAGCGTCGTTCTGAGCGCTCTGTAGCATTCGATTGAGCGTACTGACGAGCTCTTCCGAGTCCTCTTTAAGGGAAGAGGACGGTGTTTTTGTCGATAAATTCATAACTTCGGCAAATGAAAGGAAACTTTGCCGAGTGTAGCCTATGGGCTACAGAAATTCAAAAATTCGGATAGGAATGCCGGAAGGTTAATTAATTCGCCATGATCGGAAGTTTCATCGGCTGCAGGATCATGGAGGTAATTTCCTCTGAGCGGATGACATCCGGAAGCTCTTTATGCGCGTCTCGGAAGTAATCCATAACGACCTTAATGCATTCGGTGTAGTAGCGCTGAGCAATGTTTTCCATGAGATTGTAGGTTTTACCGCTCTCGTCATGGAAATTAGGGTAGTCAAGAAGTGAATAATCAAGCAAATCTTCGACGGTGAGCATTCCCTCGCTGACCGTATAGTACTGAGTCAGAGTAGCGAAGGCTTCGTTCTGCTTGTTGAAAAGGCGAGAGGTAAGTACCAGATCCAAAGAATCGGAAGAAATATCTTCGTCGCTGTCTTCATCGCAGAAAGTTTCAGGCTTAACGCTCTCGATTGTTAAGGAAGCCTGGTTGATCATGCTCCATAAAGCATGACAATCATATTTCTTCAAGCGATAGCTCTGTGCCTTGATACGGAAAGTTGCGTCACCGTCCTCATCGTGTCCGAAATCGGCTGTGAAATTGTTGATCAGATCATCGGCTCTCTGGAGGGCTTCTTCTTCGGAAAAGAATGCGCCGGCGTCTGCCAAAAAAGAAAGATATTTCTGCAGACGGCGAGTGTCATAGCCTTTACGGTCAAGTTTCACTTGTTCAAATGCATACTGGCCGGCAATCATACCCGGCGTAAAAGTTACTCCGTCCTCAACATACTCTCCGCTGTTGTTGATGAAGTCGGCAACACGATCGAGCTGTCCGCAACCATAGATTGCCAAACAGATCGAAGGGATCGTACGACTCGGAGAAGTAAAACGCATTTGAAAACTCGAACAAAAAATAATGAAACAGGGACGACCATTTTAACGACTCCGAGACAGAGAGGAGCACAAGACGGGACTCGAAAAAATCTGTATTTACAACCTAAGAGTCGGACGATAAATACATCTTGAGGCGAGACAGCTAAATATTTCTTCAAAACCTATTGAAAAATATAGGTTTTTTCTTGACTTTTTAAGATGTGTGTATTATAATTATAAGCATATTTGAAGAAGGTTCCTGATCATGTCTAAGCCAATAACCGGAAAAACTACCACCTCTGTTTGGAAGCAAAAGCGTAAAAACGGCGATATTTACGTCTGGGAAAGACAAACTGTTTACATTCCGGAGACGCGCAAGACCAAGGAACTCTCCCGAAAACTGCTCGGCAAGATTCCTGCCGGATCGACCGACGGAGAAATCGTGCCCACCAGGCCCAAACGCAAAAAGACCGAGGATGCAGTACCTCAGTCCTCGACACGTTCAAAAATTGGATCAACTTCGCTTCTGCGTTGGGTCGGCGAGCAAAGCGGTATTACAGAAGATTTGCTCTCTTGCATGGATGAGGGCTCGGCTAAAAAGGTAGACACGATTGCTCAGTTTTGGTTGGCTAATCAGGGTGACAGACTGCAGAGAATGCAGAAGTGGCAGTTCCTTCATCCCACTCCTTATCCGGAGCCGATTTCAAAGGACGTTTACCACGACTTGTTTGAATATCTCGGATTAAACGAAGGCATCGTTCAAAACTACTTCCTTGCCAGAGCTAAACGCTGCCATAAGGAGGACGCGGTTGCCTTTGACTCTTCAACCGTCTCTTCATACTCCCGATACATTAAGGAAACTCGTCAGGGTTTTAACAAGGCCGGTGACGGTCTGGACACCGTTAAGCTTCTCACGTTATTTGATTTAGCGACGCACCAGCCCATCGCATTTGCACGCGAACCGGGAAACTTGGCCGATGTCTCCGGCATAGAAAACGCTCTAAAGCAGTTCTCGTTCTTAAACATCTCCAAGGCTCAAATCGTTACCGACAAGGGGTATTACAGCCAGAACAATATCGGACAGATGCTGCGCAAACACATCAAATTCCTGACGGCTGCGTCTATAGATCTGTCTTGGGTTAACCACCACCTCCAGAAAAACAAGTCCGGACTGGAAACCGCCTCAAGCCTTTGCCCTTGGGACTTCAACATCCATGGCATTACGGTTCCGGTTGATGCTGAGTTTACCTACCAAAGACAGCGGAACAGAGGCGAAGCAGCCAAGGGCGACACTCTCAGTGAAACAAGGCGGTTATACCTGCACCTCTATCTGAACCGCGAAAGGGTTGGAGAGGATGAAAAACGCCTTGCGACAGATCTTATGTCCCTAAAGAACGATATTGAAAAAGGCCTGTGGGATGAGCTCAGTGAATCAGCTCAGAAGAAGGTAGAAAAATATCTCAACACAAGCCGGCTCGGCAGAGGCGGCAAGCTCAAAGTTACGATAAACGAAGACGCCTACGCTCAGGCCAGGAAAGATTACGGCTACTTTGCCCTTGTCTCCAACAAAGCTGAGGACTGCTTCGAGGCCCTAAGAAAGTACCGTTTACGTGAAAAGATTGAAGAAGCGTTTAAGGACACGAAAAATCGTCTGGACGGTACGCGCACCCGCGTCTGGGACGGAGATACCCTCAAAGGACGTATGTTCTGTCAATTTGTTGGGCTTGGATATCAGTGCTTCCTGCACACGAAGATAAAGGAACTCAAAGAAAAACTTGAGTTGAGCCTCTGCGACAAAAAGCTTGCAGAAAAGGACAAAGATCAGAACGCCGACCTGCTCAAATGGCTGAAAAAACAATCAATGCAAAGTTTAATCGACTGGTTCGACTGCATTGAATTGACGAGCCTAAAGAGTGAGGTTGGGACCGTTACACAGAGAAGCGGAGATACGAAACGTGACCGATTGTTCTTTACATTGCTGGGGATACCGGGATTTGAAGAGAAGCCGCAGTATCAGCTAAAGGTCAGTCCATAGAAATCTGATGTGACCTTTATCCGACGTTTAGGTTTCTTAATGACATGGAACCCCTTTGCTCCCTACTAGACATAGGGCAGAATCAAAGGAAGAAAGTCTTTAAAAAGGTGAAATCATGTCAATCAAAAGGATACTTGTAAATACGATCGACACAGACCTCGAATATGAAGTTATCGGCATTGATTTAGCCAAGAATTGTGTCAGCGCTATTCTGCTGACAACTGATGGTGAAATTTTTGGCATTGATCGCCTTGACTACCAAGAGCTTGAAAAAAGTGCTCAGGAGCTCAGCCCCACCATATTCGCAATGGAGCCTTGTACAGAAATGAATTACATGGTTCAAAAATTGGAAGATTGGGGACATCACTGCATCGTTATCAGTGGAAAGAATGTAAAAGATTACGTTGAATCTCATTTTTCAAATCAAAAAACCGACTTAAACGATGCACAGGCACTGGCTTTTCTAACCAAAGATACTCAGCTGCGAACGGTTAAAGCCAAAGATCCAGAGCAGCTTAAGTACGCCAGCTTAACAACCTTGCGGGAACAATATGTGAAGCAGTATAGGCAAACCATGGTGTCTTTAAAGGGTATTTGCCAAGTGTGGGGATTGAGCATTTCCAAAGGAATCTCCGGAAAAGCCAGATTGAAAGATATGATTGAAAACCATGCGGCCTTCCCGGCAGAATTAAGGACGGCACTTGTTGGTATGGTTGCACATGCTCAGGCAGTCCAAAAAGATTTAAAGAGCGTCACAAAAATCTTAGAAGAGTTAGCGAAGAAGGACAAAGCTTGTCAACTAATTCAAACAGTACCAGGACTAGGCACTATCTGTAGTTGCCGCCTCAGAGCCACTGTGGGGGACATCCAAAGGTTCAAACATCCTAAAGACTTTCCTGCCTATTACGGCTTAGTTCCGAGAAGCATGGCAACTGGTCATAACGAGAAGAAAGGGAAAATCACCCATCGGGGAGATAAAACCATGAGGTCCCTAATGGTGCAGGGAGCCGGAATCGTGATCAACCAGGCTACTAAAGGTAACTTGCACTCCAAACAGTTGACAAAGTGGATTTTAAAGAAACAAAAAGAGAAAATGCCGTGGGGAAAACTGGTATGTGCCGTTGCGGCTAAACTTTTACGAATTGTTAGAGCCATCCTTATCAGCGGTAAACCATACAACCCAAAAATAGCAGGGGTTGCAAAATGTTCATTACCAAAAGCATCCTAAAAATTTAACTTACAGTTCGGGCAAAATCGACTACAACCCAGCATGAGAAAGCCAAAAGGCCCGTTCCACAGCCTAAAAGCCGAATTTGGATCCAACCATATTTCTTTATGAGGCAAGAACGGACTGCTTTGGAAGTTCATGGTAGGCAAATAGAATCCAATAGGGTTCTTAAAGACAGCCTGGAGAGATTTTTAAATTAGCCTCTTCTGTATGTTTGGCGGTGGCCTCTTTTAACCCGGACAACTTAAGTATAAAAATCTAATTAGCATGAGTCTTGCTGCGCAAGACTAAGGATATTTTTATTTCAAGGTACTTGACAGCTATCGGGGTTCCAGAGATATACGGCTTCTATCCTGCGTAGGAGGTTCCATCGGCAGCAGCCATGATGAGTAACCAACCTCAGATCCTATTTTGACTCTCAGCATCTTTGGTGCTTGTCTTTTTTTCAGGCCTTTCTGAGGCCGGCGTAACCGGTTTTACATCTGTCTATTGACTTAACTCATGTTCTGTTCTTATTCGTTCTGCTCTAGGCCGTTAGGATTGTCATTTGCTTAAAGCTTTCGCCTTTGTTTGCCATTGCCCAAACTTGTCGAGCAAGCTTGTTCGCAATTGCTATCACAGCGACTTTCTTAGGCTTTCTTCTCAAAATACCATCTACCCAGGGTGACTTATTTTTATATCGAGCTAACGCCTGAGCACACTCAACAAATACGGCTCTGGATTCGCTGTCGCAATTGAATTTCGAGGGTATGCCGATAATAAAGTTTTTGCCGCCTGAGCCTCGGCTTCTTGGCGCTAGTCCGATATAGGCTGCAAATTGGCGGCCATTTGCAAAAATGGCCGGGTCACAAAGTAATACGCAGAGCATTGCCGCCGTGAATAGACCGACTCCAGGAGTTTTGAGAAAATTCTCATAGTTTTTACAGCCTCGAGCCAATTGTTCAATTTCTCGATCTAATCTTTTTTGTCTTTCTATCTTTGTCTTAATAGATTCAACTGTTGTCTGAAGTTCCTCTGCAACTAAAGGAGAAACATCTCCTCTTTCTTTCAAGCTTTCTAAGGCAGAGGAAATGCCTTTGTTGAACGCAGTTATAGACTTCCCCATCACAATGCCATATTCGGCCAGAAGACCTCGGACATGATTGATTTCCTTGACCTTATCTTTCGTTACTTGAGAGCGGATTCTTCTGAGGGTTTGCAGGTCGCGAATCTCTGTAGATTTCACCGGGACACGTCTGACTCCGTTGAACATTGCTTTATAAATTCCGATTGCATCGTTGTGGTCGTTCTTTTGACCTGAGACAAATGGTTTGACGGCCTTCGGAGACATCAAATGCACTTCATGTCCCATGGCCTCAAGCTTTCTAGCCCAGTCTTGTGAAGAACCGCAGGCTTCCATACCGATCAAGCATTTTTCACGGTTTCTGAAGAAATCAAGAAACTCTGCTCGTTTGGCCGATTTGTCGGTGATTTCTCCATCTTCGGTGACAAAGTGAATCTGCATGACTTTTTTGGCAAGATCCACGCCCGCAAAACCTAAGTATTGTGTATGATTGTCCATGAGGAGCTCCTTTTAATATCTTTCGATTACTGGTCGAAAAAGCATATATGGTCGCATCCGCGAGGATTGACGCCGCAGAGGTTATACCTCAGGAGTTCCTCACTTCGTCACTCCTAAATCCTCCTTAGCAACCCCTTCCTATTCATTGCCTCCAGTGCCGGTTCGCTCTTTAGAAGCAATCAAAAGAGAATTTATTGCCGACAAGTTTTTGAATACGGTTGGCTGCACCGATTTATGCATTTCGTCTAACTACGTTGATGAAAAACAAAAACAACTCTTCGCTTTTAACTTAGGCTCTTGAATGAGTCAAGAAACCGTGAAATAGGCTGTAACGGAACGAAGCGAGGTTACAGCCATATGTCGCGAAAGTTCTTGACGCCTAAAGATGAATACGCTGTGAGTAGGACGGTTAAGGCATTCGAAGCCTTAACCGTCTTACAGACTCAAGCGTTAAATATTTGCGTTCACCGTCATTGAGAAATTGTTAAAGAGCCGTGCCGCAAGCAAAACTGCTTTGTTGTAAAAACACGGGAACATTATCGTTAGCCGGCTCTCCGCGAGTTTTCCATCTGCACGGTGATTTCCAAACTTCCCAGTGCCGAAAGTGCAAAAAGACCTTCCCCAGAATCGGCTTCTACCAACGAGAACAAGTTTGTCCGGTTTGCGGAGCGAACAATTTTGCAGTGAGACCCAATGTCGTGCTTTTCGGAGAAATTCCTTACGGCATGGATTGGATACCTTCGTACCTCAAGAAAGCCTGTGTCTTTATTTCCGTCGGAACCTCCGGCACCGTCTACCCAGCTGCTGGTTTCGTGAGAGAAACTAAAGCATCTTTAAGAATCAATCTTGATTTAGATCCGCTCATCCACCCATATTCCAAATTCAATCATAGAGTTTATGGGAAATGCACCGAGACCTTACCGCCTCTTCTTGACGAACTAAAGAAAGAATTAATAACCCGATTGAAAGAGAAGCCAGCAGAATAGTCCCTGCAAAATTCAATTCTTCAAATCTCTCCTAATTACTCGCTCTCCAATCACTTTCGGAGGGCGATTTTTTTATCCAGTTCTTTCTGCCATCACCTAGAATAGATGTCATAACAACCACCCGAAAGAAAATGGCCCTTAACGAAGCACAGGTGATTACGGATCTTCTTGGACTCTGCCGTTCTGAAATAGAAAAAAGGTACGGAGAGCAAGCTTTAGATATTCACAAAGCCAAGCTGACATTTGAGCAAAACCGATGCGTTAGAACGCTTTTCCCAAAATCTTCTTGTCGTCGCTGTGTTGACGCGTGCCGAGAAAAAGCTGTTTTCCTAAATAACAGTATGATCAGTTTAGAAAATAGCAAATGTTCGTCTTGCGGTGCTTGTGTGAGTTCTTGCCCTACTGAGGCATTTGCTTTTGCAAAATATCCTCTTTATTCCGCTCTGTTCCAAATCAAAAAAATAACTGAACAGAATCAAAAAAATCAATTGACCAACTTACCCGCCGTCTTTGCTTGTCCTAAATCTTCGCAAGCAAAAGAACGAATTTCCATCGGTTGTTTAGGAGGTTTGAACCCAGTCCTGCTTGTATTAGCCCAATTAACAACGGAAGCCAAAGTTGTTGTTTATTGCGAAAACTGCAGAAACTGCGCGAGCAATACCGAAGGAGACCCAGCCAAAAGCATGGCTCAAAAAATTTCCAGACTCTCTGACATACTGAAAATCCAGCCGAATATTGAAATTGTTGAAACAGCATCTGAAGCCTTAGAAAATTTAAAGCGCAGAAAGATCTTTAGAAAGATCTCTAATGAATTGCTGGAAAAGTCGGAAATAGCCAGCTTAAAAGGCAATGCTCCAAAAATTGAGAAAGTTTTTCCAATGCTTGACCGCGAGATGTTTATCGAAGCTGATCCGTAAGAAAAAACCGGAGTATGAAATTCCTGAGAAGATATTTCCGCTTCCGGTTGTTCATAAAAACACATGTACCGGGTGCAACATCTGTGTGCTTCTTTGCCCTTCCGGCTGTTTAACCTCACGAGAGAAGGACGGTCAATTTAAACTGCTTGCAGATCCGCTTAGATGCGTGGATTGCAAACGGTGCGTAGAAGCCTGCCCCGAACAAAATTTGGGCATGAGAAAAATCTCCGGCCTTTCGAAAATACTTGCCGACGATGTTCAAATTCTATTGACTGAAGTTCAAAAGCCACTTGAAGAAGACGCCCCAGCGTTTGGAGCGAGAACCGGAGAGATCTTCAATATTTGATTTCTTCGAGACTATTTCTCTTTGCACAAACGTCCGAAACATCTTTCAATTGGTTTTCAATACCGGCAAGGGCCTGCGGAAAAACTTCGTATTTGTCATCTATGTCAATATGATCTAGGTGGTATTTCAAGCAGTTTTGAAAATTTCTCTCATTGCACGAAATCATGTCATCCAAAGAGAGCTGTGAGCATTGCCTCTGTTCGATGACGTTTTCGTGTTTTCTGATCTGATCGAAGTTCTTTTCCAAATAAGACCGACTGAAAATTAGACAAAGATAACTAATTGATTTTCTTTCTTCTTCTGAGAAATCTTTTTGCCAGTCCCAAGGAATGTAGCACCCTTCGACGATTAGGCTCTGGTTGTTTTCGAGTCAAGTTTTGATCATTTCACGGACGATTGGCCACAGCTTTTCCGTCAAAGCGTCATCGTCGCTTTCCGGAGTGAGATCTGAGTTTCCGCTTCTGATGAGTCCCATCTTTAGGTGATCAATAGAAAGATACGGAATCTTGAAATGTTCGAGCAATTTTTGAGCAAGATTCGTCTTACCTGTATGAGTGTCGCCGGCGATAAGGATGATCATTCTGTTTTATGTTTTAATTTTCAGTATATTGAGTCGCTTTTGCAATCTCAGAAAATTCTTGAACGATATTAAGAAGAGCTAAATCATTACCGACTCTCGAGCCTAACATGATAGAAATTGGCGGTTTAGTTTCAAAAGAAACCGGCAAAGTGCAGCTAGGTCCTCCTCCGATGGAGAACCAGTCTACGAAGTTCAGAAAACCA